>Ga0335069_10006906_pt1 | contig 16446 bp, 15 predicted proteins | sample Lox_Sample_11_FD_206714 | JGI IMG/M metagenome (GOLD analysis project Ga0335069, IMG submission 206714) | Soil microbial communities from Loxahatchee National Wildlife Refuge, Florida, United States - Lox_Sample_1.1 | ecosystem: Environmental > Terrestrial > Soil > Wetlands | place: USA...
CTACAATATCGGCGGCGCGCGCAAGAATTCGATTTCCCTCCTGGAATCGTTCGACCTGATCGAGAAGGTCACCGGCAAGAAGATGAACTACAAACTCGGGCCGGAGCGCGAGGCGGACCACATCTGGTGGATTTCCGACATCAGCAAAGCGCGGCTGCATTATCCAGCCTGGGATGTCCGTATCGGCCTCGAAGAGGCCTTCACGGATATTTTCGAAGCGCTGTCGAAAGCGGCCTAGAACCAGAACGTAGCTCGACGAGTTGGACGCGCGCGTGCCGAAAAGCGCCTTTCTCTACATGTCCTCGGCGACGCATAACGCCTACCGCAACATGGTGGCGAATGCGCCGGACGGGTTCGCTTTCGCCAACAGCGAATCCGACAGCGACTTCATGGCGCATGGTCTGGTGCAGGCGGCGAACTGCTTGCCTGCGGTGTTCGGCTCGCGACTGGCCGCAGGCGCCAGGCGGCTGGCGACGAAAGTCCAGCCTTATATTTCGCCGTACTACAACGATGCGCATATTCTTCTGAACAAGCCGAAGGTGCGCCCGTTCCACTCGCGCGATTACGACATCGTGCATAGCGGCCAGAGCCTGCTCGACACCAATCTTCCCTATGTCGTCGACTTCGAACACGCCACCGCGTTCTGCGGCTACAGCCAATATGCGCTCAATCGGCCAGGCTTCGTTGGCGCGCTGGAGCGCGTTCTGCTCGATCCGAAGCTGAAAAAGCTCCTGGCCTGGAGTGACGCGGCGGGGCGCAGCCTGACCAATTTCGTCAGGGATAAAGACATCGCGCACAAGGTAGAGACATTCTATCCGGTAATGGCGCCGGCCAAGGCGATGCCGCGCACCAGCACGGCGTTCAACTTCCTCTATATCGGCAATGATTTCTACGCCAAGGGCGGTTACGAAAGCCTGCTCGCTTTCGAGCGTATTGCCGGCCGCTACGATTGCCGCTTCACCGCGATCGGGGTTATCCCGCCGGAAGTCCATGCGCGGTTCGGCGGCAACCGCAAGATCTCGCTGATCGAGCGCGTGCCCTATGCGAGAGTGGTCGAGTTCTACTCCAACAGTGATGTCTTCGTGTTTCCGTCGCACTACGACACCTATGGCTTCGTCATCCCGGAAGCGCTGTCGTTCGGGCTGCCGGTGATCGGCGTCGACAGTTTCTCGATGCCCGAACTGGTGCAGCACGAGAAGACCGGGCTTCTGATCAAGACCCACTTCAATTCTTTCGCCGCCGATGATGGCTATGCCGCACCGACGCAGGCGGAGCTGGCGCGCACGCGGTATGCCGCCTGTGCCAATCCGCCGGACTGGTATGTCACACTCCTGGCCGATGCCATGGAGCGCTTCATCAACGACCGCCGCTTGAAGGACGAGTGCTCGAGGAACGCGCTTTTTGAGACCACCGAAGGCAAATTCAGCCCCAAGCGCTCGCGCGAGCAGCTCAAACGCATCTACGAGGAAGCGCTCAGCGCTTGACCAACGTGACGCTCGCCGCCGACATCAACGATCGCGTAGCCGAGAATCCGTCAGCTGGGCGCCTTCCGCCGCGACTGACCATTGTGCTGCCGGTGCGCGGTCGACATCTTTTTACACTGCGCTTTCTCTGGTACGCCAATGCGATCCTGTTGCCGCACCGCATCCTGATCGCCGATGGGCAGGTCAACGAGGACGTTGCGCGCCATATCGAGAACGCTGTTGCGGTCTTTCCCAATCTCGATATCGACTATGTGCGCTATCCCGACGACACCGGCTATCCGCGCTATTTCGCCAAAATGGCGGATGCTATGTCGCGGGTGACCACGCCCTATGCGATGCTCGCCGATAACGACGACTTTCTCGGGCCGCATGGCATCGCGCAGGCGATCGACTTTCTGGACGCCAATGCCGACTATGTTGGAGCTCTCGGGCAGCCGGTCGGATTTTCGGCTTATTCGGGACTCGGTGGGCCCGGTGGCGGCGTGTATGGGCGGCTCAATCGCATGCGCACCTATCCGGCCAAAGGCATCTTCGCGCAGTCGATGACGGAACGGCTAAGCGAGGGTGGGTTGGCACTTCTAATATATTACTCTGTCTATCGCACGCCGGCGCTTGCGACTTTGTGGCGCGAAGATAGCGAGATCGGATTCACCGATCTAATGCTGCATGAGACCTATCACGCCATGCGCACGGCAACCTTTGGCAAGGTTCACGCCAACCGGGCAACAATCACCTACTTTTCGCAGATCGGTACCTCGACCTCGTCCGACCCGATGCGCGATTGGGTCGGACATCTGTTGCGCAGCCGGTTCAGCACCGATAGTGCCGAGATGGTTCGACGCATTGCGGCGGCGGCCGCGGCGGCCGGCGCCGATGCGGCGGCAGCGGCGGAGCAGGCGCGTGGCCACATCGAAAGCTACTTCCGCGATTTCCTCTGGACCAATTACGGCGTCGTCGCCGACATCAAGCGCCGCATGCGCAAGGTTTCGCCGATCGCGGTGAAATATTGGCAGTCGCGCCCGCGCTTCTCGGTCAAGCGCGAGCTCGCTTCGGTGCTTGCAAAGCTCGCGGCGGCCGGCGCCTCCGCGCAGGACCTGAACCGGACCCGCGCCGAAATCGCCGCGATTGAAAGCGCGCTGTCACCGCAGGCTTTTGCGGCCTTTGCCGGTCCCTTCCTGGCGACGGCGCGTGCCGGCGGCAGCGGCCGCGCCTGGGTCTGAAAAAGGCGAAACGGTTACCCTCCGATGCCGAACACTGAGAGAAGCAATGGTGAGCTGACGGGCGATCGCGGCAGCGCGGTCTTGCGTCCGTCCGCGCCCGATCTGCTCGTCCATCTGCATATCGCCAAGACCGGCGGCACCACGCTGAGCAGCATGGTGAAACATGCCTTCGGGTCCGACGAGATTTTCGAGACAATATCGAAAGACCATCAAGTCTACGGCGGGCTTGATCTGCTGACCCACGCCTCATGCGAGCGCATGCTGCGCGATTGCGACATCGCCCGCATCCGTTATTTCACCGGCCATGTCCCGATCGGCGTCGACCGTATCTTCGGTCGCCCGGCGAAATACATCGCCGTAGTGCGGCATCCGGTGGAGCGGTTGCTCTCCTACTTCTATTTCCGCATTCAGGGCGGCGATCCTTATCTCAAGGACGGCAAGCCGATCGCCTTTGAGGACTATGTCGAGTCCGGCGGCGACATCATCTTCAACAATTACCAGGTGCGGGTGATCAGCGGCAGTCCCGACCTCGACGCGCCGGCCGGTGTGCCGGGCGCGCTGATCCAAGGCGCCCCGGTCGAGGCACGCCATCTCGAAATGGCCAAGCGCAACGTCGAGACCAATTTCCTCGCCATTGCGCCGCTCGAACAGATCACGGACATGGCTCTGCTGCTGCGCCGGATCTATGGCTGGCCGATGCGGCGGCTGCAGACCGAATACAAGAATCCGACGGCGGAGCGGCCGCGCGCGCCCAATCTGCCGCCGCGCCTCCTGCGCATCATCGAAGAGCACAATGCCCACGACATCGAGCTCTACAACTGGGTGTGCCGGCGTTTTGCCGAGCAGAAAAAGCTCTATGAGCCGGAATTGTCGCGCGACCGCCGTGTGTTCACGCTGATCAACCGCGCCTTGACGACAGCGGGAGAGATCCTGCCGTGGACCTTGCGCAAGCGGATCGCCCAGATTCTGTTCTACGCGCGCTGATGAATCTGCATCTCAAACTGTTCAACGATCTGTTGACCCGGCTGCGCTGGCGCTTCCCGGTGCTGGTCGCGTGGACGGCGCTGGTCGGCCTGACCGAGGGTCTCGCGGTCATTCTGCTCCTGCCGCTGTTGAGCCGCGTCGGCGTGGCGGCCGGCAGCAGCCAGGGGCTGGTCACCGGCCTCATCAACAAGGGCCTCGCTTTTGTCGGCGCCACCGAACCGCTGCCTATTCTTGCGGTGATTGTCGTCGTCGCGGGCCTGCAGGCCGTTCTCACCATCGCCTTGAACTGGTGGAGCGTGAAGCTGGCGCGGCACTATCAGAGCCGGCGCCAGCTCGAAATGTTCTCAGCCTTCATGCGGGCGAAGTGGAGCTTCATCACCGCCCGCAAAGCCGGCGAAATGACGAACGCCATCGTCACCGAGAGTGAGCGGCTGGGGCGGGCTTTCACCATTTTGCTGTCGCTGGTCGGCAGCCTCGTGGTGGCGCTGATCTATCTGATCCTGTCGTTGCTGATCGCCTGGCAGGTCACGCTCTGTCTCATTGCTTGCGCCGGCATCGCGGCGCTGGCGATGGTGCAGCTCTACCGGAAAGGCTACGAGGCCGGCAGAAGCCTGGCGCCGCTCGACGCGGAGTTGCAATCGGCGCTGAACGAGCAATTTGCCGGCGCCAAATTCATCAAGGCGAGCGGCATCGACGACCGGACGTCGACGTTGATCGCGCCGCTCGTGCAAGAACTCGAAGACGCCAACACGTTCGCGAGCGCGGCGCCGGGCACCGTGCGCGGCGTGCTCGAATTCACCGGCCTAATCGGGCTTGCCATCATTCTCGTCCTGGCCGGCGAAGGCATGGGCGTTGCCGCCGGCAATATCGTCATCGTGCTGGCGCTGTTTGGCCGCCTGTTCCCGCGGCTGACCGCGGTGCAGGCGCAGATGCATTATCTGACCGGCAATCTGCATGCCATTGATGTGATCGATCAGCTGCAGGAGGCGGCGGAGGCTGAAGCGGAGCGGCAGGACGCTTCCGCTGCGTCGCTCAAGGTCGATCTGCCGACGACACTCTCAATCCGTAACCTGCAGGTCAGGCTCGGCGAGCGCACGGTGCTCGATCAGATCAACTTGGCGCTGCCGATCCCGGGCGTGCTCGCGGTCGTCGGCCGGTCCGGCGCCGGCAAGTCGACGCTGGTGCACACGCTGCTCGGGCTGGTCGATACCAGCGCCGGTTCGATTCGCCTCGGCGATCACGAATTCGCCGCGGCGCCCCTGCGCGCCTGGCGCCGCGCCATCGGCTATGTGCCGCAGGAAACGATCCTGTTCCACGCCTCGATCCGCGACAATCTCATTCTGGTCAAACCGGATGCAACACCGGTGGAGATCGAGAGTGCAGCGCGCCGGGCGCATGCTTACGATTTCATTGCGGCCTGGCCCGAAGGCTTCGACACAATCATCGGCGACCAGGGTGTGAAACTCTCCGGCGGCCAGCGCCAGCGGCTCGGCATAGCGCGCGCGCTCCTGACCAATCCGCGCCTGCTGCTGATGGACGAGGCCATGAGCGCGCTCGACACCGAGAGCGAAGCCGACTTGTTGCGGACCATCGAGGATTTACGCCAGGAGATGGGCATTCTCATTGTCGCGCATCGGCTCGGCGCGGTGCGTACGGCGGACAATATCTGCGTGCTGGATGCCGGCCGCGTCGTCGAGGCCGGCACTTGGAACGAACTGATGGCGCGCCGGTCCCGGCTTTATGCGCTGGCCGAGGCGCAATCACTCGCACCGTCACCTGCCGACGGTCCGGTGCTTGCGGCATCCTGAGCCGTCCAACGCGAAGATCCAATCATCGAGGCGATAGAGAAAAATGCCGGACCATAAACTCTTGACGAAATGCCGCGTCTGCGGCGGGGCGATCGAAGCCTTCATGACTTTCGGCCGCATGCCGATCGCCAACGGCTTCCTCAAGCCGAGCGAGGTGGCCGGCGAATATTTTTTCGAGCTGGCGCCGGCCTTCTGCGACACCTGCAAGATGTTTCAGATCGTCGAGCAGCCGGACGCCACCAAGATGTTCCACGAGAACTATGCGTTCTATTCCTCGACCTCGCGCTATATGCAGGCGCATTTCGAGCGCTACGCCAATCTCGTCATCAGCGAAACGCTCGCCGGCCGCCCCGACCCGTTTGTGGTCGAGCTCGGCAGCAATGACGGCATCATGCTGCGCCACTTCCATGACAAAGGCATCCGCCATCTCGGCATCGAGCCCTCGGCCAATGTCGCCGATGTCGCGCGCCAACGCGGCATCCGCACCGTCAGCAAATTCTTCAATCCGGCGCTCGCAGACGAGATCGTGGCCGAGCACGGCCACGCCGACGCCATCCTCGCCGCCAATGTCATGTGCCACATTCCCGACATCAACGGTGTCGGCGCGGGCGTCCGGCGGCTGCTCAAGCCCGATGGCGTCTTCATGTTCGAGGATCCCTATCTCGGCGACATGATCGCCAAGACCTCCTACGACCAGATCTATGACGAGCACGTCTTCATCTTCTCGGCCACGTCAGTGCAGCGCGCCTTCGCGCCGCACGGCCTCGAACTGATCGACGTGATGCCGCAGGTTACCCATGGCGGTTCGATGCGCTACATTTTCGCGCCCAAGGGCAGCCGACCTATCGCTCCGCGCGTCGCGGATCAGCTGGCCAAGGAAGACGCCCAAGGCCTCGACCGCGCCGAAACCTACCGGCGCTTCAAGGCGAATTGCGAGAAATCGCGCGACGGCCTGATGCAGGCGCTGGAGGCGCTGCGCCGCGAAGGCAAGCGCGTCGTCGGCTATGGCGCGACATCGAAGAGCACGACGGTGACCAATTATTGCGGCATCACGCCCGCCCATGTCGAATTCATCTCCGATACGACGCCGATCAAACAAGGCAAGCTGTCGCCGGGCGTGCACATCCCGGTGAAGCCGTACGCGGAATTCGAGAAGCGATATCCGGATTGCGCGCTGCTGTTCGCCTGGAACCACGCCGCCGAGATCCGCGAGAAGGAGCAGTCGTTCATCGCCGCCGGCGGGCAATGGCTGGTCTATGTGCCGGAAGTGAAGATCGAGTCGTGAGCGCGCAGACGATGAGCACACAATCCGCACCGCCACCCGTTGCACAATCCATTCCTTGGGCCTCGCCCGCGGCGCAGTATCGCGCGCATCAGGTCGCGATCAAGGAAGCGATCGCGCGCGTGCTCGACTCCGGTTTCTTCGTGCTCGGCGAGGAAGTCGAAAAATTCGAGCGCGCTTTCGCGCAATATTGCGGCGTGGCCCACGGCGTGGGTGTTGCCAGCGGCACCGACGCGCTCGAACTCGCCATGCGCGCACTCGGCATCGGGCCGGGCGACGAGGTCATCACCGTTTCGCACACCGCGGTGGCGACGGCCGCTGCCGTGCTTGCCTGCGGCGCGACGCCGGTCCTGGTCGATGTCGAAGACGCTTATTACACGCTCGATCCGGCAAAGATCGCGGCGGCGATCACGCCGCGCACCAAGGCGATCGTGCCGGTGCATCTCTACGGCCAGGCCGCGGACATGGATGCGATCCTGCCGCTTGCCCGCGCGCGGGGCTTGCGCGTGATCGAGGATTGCGCGCAGTGCACCGGCGGCCGCCATGTGGCGCATCGTCTCGGCAGCCTCGGCGATATCGCCTGTTTCAGTTTCTATCCGACCAAAAATCTCGGCGCCATCGGCGACGGCGGCATCGTGGTGACGTCGGATGCCGATCTCGCCGCGCGGGTGCGGCGGTTGCGCCAATATGGCTGGGACGAAACCCGCAAGACCCATGAGCTCGGCCGCAACTCGCGGCTCGATCCGATGCAGGCAGCGATCCTCTCCGTCAAGCTTCCGCATCTCGATGCCGACAATGCGCGGCGGGCGGCGATCGCCGCCCGCTACGACCGCGGCTTGGCCGGCACATCATTCGTGCTGCCGGCGGCGCGCGCCAATGCGACGCATGTCTATCATCTCTATGTGTTGCGCTGCGACGACCGTTCACGCCTGACGGCGCACCTACGGGCCGATCAGATCGGCTCCGCCGTGCACTATGCCGAGCCGGTGCATGTGCAGAAAGGCTATGCGGAGCGGTCGGTGCTGCCGAAGGATGGCCTGCCGGTGACCTCGGCCATCGTCGACAAGATATTGTCGCTGCCGATGTATCCCGAACTGACCGATGACGAGGCGGATCGGGTCATTGCCTCGCTGCGCCGCTATGACGAGCGCCGCTGAACCGGCCGCAACGATCGATCGCGCGGCCGCGCCCGCTATCGGCACGCCGTTGTTCACGGTGTTTACGCCGACCTATAACCGCGCCCATACGCTGCATCGCTGCTTCGACAGCCTATCGGCGCAGACCTTGCGCGATTTCGAATGGATCGTCGTCGACGACGGCTCGACCGACGGCACGCAGGCGCTGGTCGCCGGCTGGATGACAGCGGCCAGTTTTCCGATCCGCTATCTGCGCCAGGGGCGCGGCGGCAAGCACATCGCACATAATCATGCCTTGGAAGCGGCGCGCGGAAAATTCTTCACGTGCCTTGATTCCGACGACGCGCTCACGCCCGATTCCTTGCAGAAGCTGGCGCGCGTCTGGGAATCGATCCCGGAAAACCAGCGCGCCGCGTTTTGCGGCGTCGATGGGCTGTGCTGCGACCAGCACGGCCGTATTGTCGGCGACAAATATCCGAGCGATCCGTTCGATGCCGATCTGCGTGAGCGCAAGTATGTCTATCGGCCGCGTGGTGAGAAGTGGGGCGTTGTCCTCACCGAGATCGCGCGGCGCTATCCGTTCCCCGAAGTGGCGCGCGGAAAATACCTGCCGGAAGGGATCGTCTGGCTGGATATGGCCAAGACCTATAAGTGCCGTGCCGTGAACGAGATCGTTCGCGTCTATTACATCGACGACACTGAGCCCGGTGTCACGACCGCGATCAGACGCCGGCTCGCCGCCCATGCCGAAGGCAATTGGCATTATTACATCTGGCTCCTCGACAACGATCTCGAGTACTTCTTTCGTGCGCCGATGACCTTCATCAAAGCCGCGATCATGCTGCCGGTAGTCGGCTGGCTCACCCAGCGCGGGCTCGGCCGCACCTTGGGCGAGCTGCGCTCGCTCGCCGCGCGATCGCTCGTGGTGGCGGCGCTGCCGGCGTCATGCCTGATCTATCTGATGGATCGTTTGCGTAAGCCTGCCTGATGTCCCAACGCCTTACCATCGTGATGCCGCTGCGCGGCCGGCCGCTGTTCACGCTGCGCTTCCTGTGGCACGCCAATGCGACGCGGCTGCCGTACAAGTTCATCCTGGCCGACGGCGAGGTCAGGCCGGATTTGTCGCGCCTGCTCGACGATGCGCGCAAGCTGTTCCCGAATATCGATGTTGACTATGTCCGCTATCCGGATGACACCGACTTCGCCCGCTATTTTGCCAAGATGACGGATGCCATCGCGCGCGTGCAAACGCCCTATGTCATGCTCGCCGACAATGACGATTTTCTGGCCTTCAGCGGTCTCGAACGCAGCCTCGATTTCCTCGACGCCAATCCCGACTATGTCTGCTGCGGCGGCGGCATCGGTGGCTTTGCCGTCTATACGCGTAAATTCCCGTGGCTCGCCGGGCTGTGCGGGCCGCTCAACCGGCTCTCGTACCGCTACATGCCCTATGACCGCTCGCTTGATCTTGGCTCGCCGTCGGCGGCCGAGCGGCTGGCGCGGGGCTTGCGCAATTCCTGGAGCTATTACGCGGTGTTCAGGTCGCCGGCGCTGGCCACGATCTGGCGCGAGGTTGCCGAGATCAATCTCAGCGATCTTCAGCTGCACGAAAAATACTGCGCGATGCGGACGCTGACTTTGGGCAAAGCGCGGTCCGATCCCGCGACCATCGCCTATTTCCGGCAATATTGGACGACGCTGCGTTCGGCTTTTTCCAAGGACTGGGTGCATCATCTGGTGCGCAGCCGCTTCAATACCGACTTCACCGAAATCCTGAGCCGCATTTCGCGCGAGGCCGCAGCCGCCGACGGCGCCGAAGCCGCTGTGGTCGCCGAAGACATCCGCAACAACATGATCTCCTGGTTCGGCGACTTCTTGCGCCGGAACTACGGGCCCTATGCCGCGCTCCGCCGCTATTTGCGCGAGAACATGCCGGAGTTGCTCGATCGGGTGAAGACGCGGCGGCGTCACGCGGTACCGCTCGAGCGGCGCAAGGTTTTCGCAGCACTCCGTCGCAACGGCGCGTCAGCAGATTACATGCAAGCGTTCGAGGCCGAATTGGCGCAGATCGAGGACGTCGTGTCCGGCTCCGCCTTTGCCGACTTCATTCGTCCCTATGTGCCGCTGTTCGTGCCCGAGGCGGCGCAGCAAATGGTGCCGACCTCCGCCGCCGAGCTTGGCGCGCTTGGGCGAGGCCAAAGTGCCTGACACGATCTTTGTTGTCGGCGGCGAGCAGCGCGGCGTGCCGCACTGGACGCGCGAATGGAAGCTCTACAAGAGGGCGGCGGTCACGAAAATCGCCGCGGGCCGCGCCGAGCGCGTGCTCGACTATGAATCGCCGCCCGAGCACTGCGCCGACGACACGCCGTCGATCGTGTTCAAGGCGGCGTCGATCCGGGACAATCGGGCGTATCTGTGCACACAGACCGAAGTCTTGATCTGCGATTTCCCGTCGTTTGCGATCCGCAATGTCGTTTCATTGCCGTGCTTCAACGACCTGCATCACGTTGCGGTAGCGCCGGACGGGCGGCTGTTCGTCGCCGTCACCGGCCTCGACGCGGTGGCGGAGCTGACGCCGGACGGCGCGTTGTTGAATCTCGTGAGCGTCACCGGCGATCCGGTGTGGGATCGTTTCTCCAAGACCACCGACTATCGCAAGATCGCGACCACCAAGCCGCATCATGCGCATCCGAATTTCGTGTTTTTCCTCGATGGCGAGCCCTGGGTCACGCGGTTCGTGCAGCGTGACGCGGTGCCGCTCAACGGCAGTGCCAAGGGCCGTGCGCCGTTCAAGCTCGGTATGGAAGGCGTGCACGACGGCCATGTCGCCAATGGCTCGGTCTATTTTACCGCGGTGAACGGCTTCGTCGTCGCTTTTGATCTTGCCTCCGGCGCGATGCGAAGCGTCGATCTCAATGCGGCCGATAGTCCTTACAAGGATCGGCCGCTTGGCTGGTGCCGCGGGATTCTGCCGCGCGGCAAAGACGTGTGGGTCGGGTTTTCGCGCATTCGCTACACCCAGCTGCGGCAGAATATCGATTGGGTGCGGCGCGGCTTCCGCAACGCCGATCGCCTACCGCCGGCGCCGACGCGGATCGCACGCTATGACCTCGCCAAAAATCAGTGCATCGAGGAGATCGACCTCGAGCCGGCCGGTCTGAACACGGTGTTCAGCATTCACGCAGCTTGAGCGAGCACATGAAAATCATCGAAACCGGGCTTGCCGGACTCTTGCTGATCGAGCCGCGCTATTTTCGCGACGCGCGCGGCTATTTTCTCGAGACGTTTTCCGCGCCGCGCTATCGCGATGCCGGCATCGCCGACGATTTCGTGCAGGAGAATCACTCGCGCTCGAGCAGGGGGATTTTGCGCGGCCTGCATTTTACGGTGCGGCGCCCGCAGGCGCAGCTTGTCACCGTGATGCGCGGCAGGGTTTTTGACGTCGGCGTCGACCTGCGGCCCGGCTCAAAGACCTTCGGCCAGTGGTTTGGCGCCGAGTTGAGCGACGAGGGCGCTTGCCAGATGTATATGCCGCCGGGCTTCGCCCACGGCTTCTGTGTCCTCAGCGACACCGCCGATCTGCACTACATGGTGAGCCGCATTTACGATCATGCCGACGAAGGCGGATTGCTGTGGAACGATCCCGATGTCGGCATTCGCTGGCCGGTCGAGGCGCCGGCCGTGTCGGCGCGCGACGCCGCCTATCCGAAGCTGCGGGAGCTTGGTCCGGACCGGCTGCCGCATGCTGCCGGGAGCTGAGGGAAGCCGCCGCGCGGGCCATAGGATCAATGCGGAATTTCATCAAGCAGCTCGTCGCGCGACTGCCGTGGAAGGCACGCAAGCTGGTGATGTTCTTTGTCGAGCATGGACTCGTCAGCCGCGCGCCGTTTTCGGGTGTCTACGCCTCGTTCGCCGATGTGCCGGGGACGATGCAGGTTGCCGAAGCCGATCAGGCGGCGGCCGCGATGCGCGGCGTCGCGCGCGGACCGAGCCGTGACGAGGCGACCCATCTGCCACAGCTGCGGCGGGCGCATTCGCTGATGCCGCTGGTCGCCGCCATGCTCGCCGGCGGTGCGCGCAAAGAGCCTTTGAATATTCTCGATTTTGGCGGCGCCGCCGGCGTCGATTTTGCCAATCTGCTCGCCGCCGTCGATCCGGGCATCGATCTTCGCTATCTCGTCGTTGATTTTCCCAAAGTATGCGCCGTCGGCCGCGACCATTGGCGCGACGACAAGCGCATCTCGTTCAGCGACGCGCTGCCGCAGGCGGCGCAATTCGACCTCGTCTACAGCTGGAGCAGCGTCCACTACGTGCCCGATCCGCTTTCGCTTCTCGCCAAGTTCGCCAGCTATCGGCCGGCCGCGATCCTGCTTGCCGGCTCGCCATTCACATCCGGAGATGCTTTTGTCCGGGCGCAGGTCAACCAATCGATTCCCTTCCCGCAATGGGTGTTGAGCCTTCCCAAGGTCGAACAGCGCATGCGTGAATGCGGCTATGCCATGGCGTTCCACGTGGCGGGCGAGGACGACTACAACGTCGACAATTATCCGCCGCGCTATCGCGTCCCCAACAGCGCGAGTCTCCTGTTCCTCAAAGCGGGCGCAGGCACCGCATGAGCACCATGGTTATCACCGGCGCCCAGGGCTATATCGGCACCGCGCTCGCCAAGCGGCTCTTGCGCGACGGCCACCGCTTGCGGCTCGTCTCGCGCGCGCCGCAGACTTCGCGTCTCGATGCCGCGCCTGACGCGCCTATAGAATATATCGCAGCCGATCTGCGTGATCGTGGCGCCTGGTCGCGATTGCTCGATGGCGCGGACGCCGTGGTGCATCTGTCGTCGCGTACCGATCTGCGGGCGGCGGAGGCCGATCCACAGGGCGACGACGACATCAATATCACGCCGATCCGCGCGCTCGTCGCGGCCGCCGGCGAGGCCGGAAGGCCCGACCCGGTCTCGGTCGTTTTCGCCTCGACAGTCACGATTGTCGGCGCGCATCCGACGCTTCCGGTCGATGAGACCGCGCCGGACGCGCCGTGCTCGGTCTACGACCGGCACAAACTGATCTGCGAGACGATGCTGCGCGAGGCCGCCGAACGCGGCGCCCTGCGCGCTTGCACGCTACGGCTCTCCAACGTCTACGGCTATGGCCAGCTCTCGATCAATGCCAATCGCGGCATCCTCAATATCATGATCAATCGCGCCATCGCCGGGGAGCCGCTGACGATCTATGGTGCGGGCGCTTATACGCGCGACTTCACGCATCTCGAGGACGTGGTTGAAGCTTTCCGTCTCGCCGCCGCACAACCCGCACTGTGCGACGGCCGGCAATACGTCATCACCACCGGGCAGGGCGTGACGCTGGCGGGCGCCTACGCGTTGGTCGCGGACGCCGCGCTGGAATTCACCGGCCGCCGCGTCGATATCCGCAGCGTTCCTGAGCCGGCCGATTTGCATCCGATCGAGCGACGAAATTTCATCGGCAATTCGCGGCTGTTTGCGGAACGGGCCGGTTGGCAGCCGCGCTTCGATCTCAGGCGCGGCATTGAGGACTATTTCCGCCGCGCGATGTCCGAACGCAATACGGCGCCCGCGCCGACGGGGTCGCCGCCCAACGCGGCGGCATAATTTATGGAGGGAGACAACAAAATGGCAAGCTCGGTCACACAATTCGATCCGGGGCCTCAGGTCTCGCCGGCCCCCGTGCCGGATTGGCTCGGGTCCATTGCGCGCATTCGCCTGATCGAATTGCCGCGCTATGCGCGCGAGGACGGCGAGGTCGTCGTCGGACAGGCGTTCTCGCAGGTGCCCTTCGTCATCGCGCGCATGTTCACGCTGACGGCGCCGCTCGGCGCCCGGCGCGGCGAACACGCGCATCGCCGTTGCACCCAGTTCATGCTGTGCGTGCACGGCTCGGTCGACGTGTTGTGCGACGACAGCCGGCAAAAGGAAGTGTTCACCCTCGACCGCAACAATCTCGGACTTTGCGTGCCACCCACGATTTGGAACACGGTGGTCTTCAAGGAGGATCAGTCGGTGGTCGTCGTCCTGTGCGACCGGCTGTTCGAAGAGGCGGATTACTTGCGCGAATATTCCGACTTCCTCGCGTTCCGGAAAGCCAATCAATGAAGATCGTCGTGACAGGCGCGCTCGGGCATATCGGCTCGGCGCTGGTGCGGCAATTGCCGCTGCATTTTCCCAAGGCCAAGATCGTCATGGTCGACAACATGATGACTCAGCGCTATCCGTCGCTGTTCGACCTGCCGGCCGCCGGGCACTATCAGTTCATCGAAGGCGATGTGCGCAAGATCGATCTGCGGCCCGTGGTCGATGGCGCGCATGCCGTGGTGCACCTCGCCGCTATCACTGACGCCGCGGGCACGTTCGACCGCGCCGCCGAGCTCGAGGCCAACAATTTCGAAGCCACGACCCTGATCGCATCCGCCTGCCAGCAGGCCGGGGCGCGACTCATCCACCCGTCATCGACCAGCGTCTATGGCACCCAGAACGAGCTGGTGTCGGAAGACTGCTCGCTCGAAGAGCTCAAGCCGCAGAGTCCCTATGCCACCACCAAGCTCAAGGAAGAGGAGTTGGTGCAGCGGCTTGCCAAGAATGGCGGCCTCAAAGCGGTGGTGTTCCGCTTCGGCACCATTTTCGGCGCCTCGGCCGGCATGCGCTATCACACCGCCGTCAACAAGTTCTGCTGGCAGGCGGTGATGCAGCAGCCGCTCTCGATCTGGCAGAGCGCTTACGACCAGAAGCGGCCCTATCTCGACCTGATCGACGCGGTCCGCGCCGTGGCCTTTGTCGTCAAGAACGACATTTTCGACGGCCGCGTCTACAACGTGCTGACCTTGAACGCGACGGTGCGCGATATCGTCGAATGCATTCGCGAATTCGTGCCGCATCTGCAATTGTCGTTCGTGAATAGCCCGATCATGAACCAGCTGTCCTATGAAGTGTCGTGCGAACGCTTCCGTGGGCGCGGCTTCGCTTTTGCCGGCGATATCCGGCGCGGCATCGGCGAGACCGTGTCGCTGCTCGCGAACGCCAACCGGGCTTAGAGCATGATCCCCGAAGGTGGAAACCGGTTTTCGGAAAAGATCATGCTCAAACAAAAAAGTTAGGGCGCCATTGGCGGATCGGCGTCTTCGCATTGTCGTCGTCAGCTCGCGGCTCGATGTCGGCGGCACCGAGCGGCACATCGCGCGCATCATGCCGGCCTTGCAGCGTCGCGGCCTCGACATCGCGCTCTACGTCATGGAGCGCGGCGGACCGCTGGAAGCGGACGTTGCCGCGCAAGGTATTCGGGTCGAGGGCTCCGCGCCTGGTGGCATCCTGCACTGGCCGAAAGCGACGCTCGAACTGGCGCGCTGGCTGCGCCGCGAGCGGCCCGATGTGGTGCATTTCTTTCTGCCGCGGCCTTATGTTTTCGGCTCGCTCGCAGCCGAGCTTGCCCGGCATCGTTTACGGCTAATGAGCCGGCGTTCGCTCACTGTGTACCGCGACAAATATCCGCTGCTTGGCGGCGTCGAGCGGTGGCTGCACCGGCGGACCTTCGGCATTCTCGGTAATTCGCAAGCCGTGATGGATCAGCTTGCGGCCGAGGTCGATGACACCGGCAAGCTGGGGCTGATCCACAATGGCATCGACTTGCCGTCACCCGTCTTCACCGGCAGCCGCCGGCAGACCCGCGACTTGCTGCAAATCCCGGATGGCGCGCTTGTCCTCGCGGTCATCGCCAATCTGATCGCCTATAAGGGCCATCGCGATCTGATCGACGCGCTGGCGCTGATCAAGAGTCAATTGCCGCAGCCGTGGCGGCTACTTGCCATTGGCCGCGATGACGGCATCGGTGCCGATCTCAAAGCGCAGGCGCAGTCGCTCGGCATCGGTGACAATATTCTGTGGGCCGGCGAACGCGGCGATGTCGACGAGCTTCTCTCCGCGAGCGACATGTTCATTCTGCCGTCGCATCAGGAGGGCTTTTCCAATGCGCTTCTGGAAGCGATGGCTGCACGGCTTCCGGTTATCGCGACGGCCATCGGCGGCAACAGCGATGCCGTCGTCGAAGGCGAAACCGGATCGCTGGTGCCGGTGCGCGATCCGCAGGCTTTGGCGGCCGCGATCCTGCGGCTGGCGCAGGATCCTGGCCTGCGCGCGAGCTTCGGCGAGGCCGGGCGGCACCGTGTCGAACAGCGCTTTTCGCTTCAAGCCTGCGTCGATCGCTATGAGCGGCTTTACCGCGCGCTGGGCGAGGCCGATCCGCTGCCGGTCAGCGTCATTTTGGCCGATGATATCGCCGCCCGCCGCCAACCTGTTGTCGCCGCGGTGGCATCTGCCACGTGAACATGCGCGCCACCGCCAACAATAATGTCGACCCCGCTGTCGCCCGCGGCTTCGGCGAAGAGTGGTCGACCTTCCGCCAGGACGAGGACCATCTTTCGGCGCAGCAGCGCCGCGAGATTTTCGACGATTATTTCCGGATCTTTCCGTGGGCGATGCTGCCGCCAGGCGGCGGCACCGGCATCGAT
>Ga0335069_10006907_pt1 | contig 16442 bp, 22 predicted proteins | sample Lox_Sample_11_FD_206714 | JGI IMG/M metagenome (GOLD analysis project Ga0335069, IMG submission 206714) | Soil microbial communities from Loxahatchee National Wildlife Refuge, Florida, United States - Lox_Sample_1.1 | ecosystem: Environmental > Terrestrial > Soil > Wetlands | place: USA...
GCTGGTCGCGCAGGATGGCCCCGCGGCAAAAAAGCTCACTCCGCGCGAGTCGGAAATCGTGCGCTTCGTCGCGGTCGGGATGCGCAATGCTGAAGTGGCGACGCGGCTCTCGCTGAGCGAAAGCACGGTCAAGACGCATCTCACCAACATCTTTCAGAAGCTCGGAATCCGTGACCGGATCGAACTCACCCGCTATGCGATCAAATCCGGATTGGTGACGGTTCAGGATCGTTGACCGATTCGTGCCGCTCAACGATATCAATCGACCGCTCCCCCCCTGAAACGACCATGGTCGCCCAACGGGCAGGCGGCATCTGCTCGGTTTGCAAGCAGGCCGGCTTTTGGCCCAGATGCGTTAGCGGAGACCAAAACCAGCGCCGACGGGTCGAAACCAAATCTTAGACTGACTTCGTTATCCATCGTTAGTGCTAGACCAAATACTGCGCTCAACCGAGCTGCGCCCAGTCGGGTTCGATGGTCTGCACATTGCTTTAGGCAGTCTCGCGCTGCAATTGGCGGGGCGCTTTTTCGCGTCCGGACTCGGCTTAAATGGTTCGGGTTAGAAATTCGAACCCGAGGTTGACACCAGCCGGTTCCGGCGGCGTTCCTTCGCGGCGTTTGGCAGCAAACAAAAAATCGAACCGGAGGAACTCGGGATAATGGGAGCGAACAGCAAGCAAGGTTGGTATTTGCTGGTGTTCATTATTGGATTCACCTTTTTTGTCGCAGGGCTGGCTTACCTTGGCACGCTCTTTACGCTCGCGGGCTTGATCTGTCTCGTGGCGTCGCTGGTCGGCTTCTACCAGATCAAACCGCTTGAACACGCGACGGCGCCAGGGCTGTCGGTGGTGTCTCCCACCGGGACCAGCAAGCCCGACCGTGCCGTTGGATCGCACTGACGACCGAGTACCAATACGACCAAGGGGAAAAAGCAATGAGAATTCTAGGTCTTTTGATGGCCATTGTGGGCTGGCTGATCGCGGTGAGCAGCGTTGAGGTTTCGAGTGTCGGCCTTCAACTTTTTGTCGCACTGCTCGGACTGTTGGTCGCCTTGGGTGGAGTGGTCGGCGTTCTGAACCACGCCCATCTCAAAAATGCCATGTGGAAGAGTTGAGTCTCGATTCTCCGAGCAAGCACCGGGGAACCTATTGGACAGCTATCTAGGGAGATATCGGAATGATCGTTAGACTGAACAAGCTTCGACGCGTTTTATCGCCGCTGCTCCTCACGCTGTGGCTGTGCGCCGGCGTTATGCCAACGCTGGTTTGGGCGGCCGATCCGCCGCCCGTTCAGGTGGCGCAAGCGGCTCCCGCGCCGGCACCGGCACCGGCAGCGAAGGCTCCGCCACCTGTCCCGATTACTGACGCCGATCTGAAGGCCGTCGCCGGGCCCAAGCCCGACGATCTGGCCAAAGGCGATCCCGGGGGCACACTCACTGGCTCCGTCAACGACATCGTTGTGAGCGATTCCAAGAAGGGCCTGACGCTCGCGGACCTGGTCAATATGGTCGGCCAGAACCGCATTGCGATCAACTTCGTGTGGACGCTCGTCACCGGTTACCTTGTGATGTTCATGCAGGCAGGCTTTGCGATGGTCGAAACGGGGCTCTGCCGAGCAAAGAATGCCAATCACACCATGATGATGAACTTCATGGTGTACGGCTTTGGATTGTTCGCCTACTGGGTGATGGGGTTTGCGCTGCAGCAGGGGGGCTGCGCGCCGAACAGCAACCTGGGCGGGCTCAGTCCGCTCAACTCCGAATTCTCGATCAGCTTCCTGGGCGGAAAGTCGTGGGGTCTTTTCGGACAAAAGGGCTTTTTCCTGAGCGGTTCAACGTATGACGTCGGCGTGATGGTGATGTTCCTGTTCCAGATGGTCTTCATGGATACCGCCGCCACGATCGTCACCGGAGCGGCGGCCGAGCGCTGGAAGTTCGCCGCATTCGCGGTTTCCAGCATGTTCCTCGCAGCCATCACCTACCCGCTTTATGGCAACTGGGCGTGGGGCGGTGGATGGCTGTCGCAGCTCGGAACCAATTATCACCTCGGCCACGGGTACTGCGATTTCGCCGGCTCAGGAGTCGTGCACGCGGTCGGCGGTGTGAGCGCGCTCGCGGTGTCGATGATCATCGGGCCACGTATCGGCAAATACCGTCGCGACGGCCGTCCCAATCCGATGCCGGGCCATGACATCACGATGGTCCTGGTCGGCTGCTTCATTCTGGCCTTCGGCTGGTTCGGGTTTAATCCCGGTAGCACGCTGGGTGCCTCGGGCGCGGGCAACCTGAGGATCGGCTCGATCGCGGTCAACACGATGCTCGCCGGATGCACGGGGTCGTTCGCGTCGCTGCTCTACATGTGGATCCGCTTCGGCAAGCCCGACGCTTCGATGGCAGGCAACGGATTGCTGGCGGGCCTGGTCGCAATCACGGCGCCGAGCGGATTCGTCAACACGGTCGGAGCGACGATCATCGGCTTCTCTGCTGGAATGCTCGTCTGCCTAAGCGTGGAGTTCGTCGAACGCGTGATGAAGGTTGACGACCCGGTCGGAGCGATTTCGGTTCACGGTACCTGCGGACTGTGGGGTGTGCTGTCGGTCGGCCTGTTCGCCGACGGCGCAAGCAATTACGGCGGCAGCTGGAACGGCGTGGACGGCTCGGTTCGCGGGCTGTTCTACGGCGACCCCAGCCAGTTCGTCGCGCAACTTATCGGATGCGCCACGTTGGTGGGTATCGTCTTTACCATCTCCTACCTAGGGAACTGGCTGATCGACGGACTGGTGGGCCAGCGCGTGGGTGCGGCGAGCGAACTGGAAGGACTCGACCTGCCCGAAATGGGCGCGCTCGGGTACCCCGAATTTCAACTGGTGACTTCCGGCCTGGGCCGTTCGGTCGAGGTCGCGGACTGACGGAGGGTCAGGCTATGGCAGCGCAAATCGTTTTCGCAATACTGATGCTGGCTGTGTTCGCTCTGTGGCAAATGGTCAAGCCTGGCAAGAGCGTGTTCGACAAGTAGGCTGCAGGCTGGACGGAGTGGCAATGCAGAACGAGATCTTGCAGGATGAAAGCGTGATGGCCGACCGGAAGCCAACGCCTATCATCCGCGACGCCGAGCAACTGCTCCGGCGTGGAGTCGAGGCGCTCGAGCGCGACCGGTTCGAGGAAGCCGCCGGCCTCCTGCGGCAAGCGGTGGACCAGGCCCCGGAAGCGCCGATAGCCTGGCTGGCGCTCGGCGTGGCCCTGGTTCGGCTGCTGCGCATTCCCGAGGCTACCGGCGCGCTGGAAAAGGCCATCGCACTCGATCCGCAGGGTTTCTATCCGCATTTCCGGATGGCCGAGATGTACCTGCGTATCGGGCTCGTCGCTCAGGCTGAGGAGGAGCTAACCCTCGCGATGGATTTGAGCACCAGCGATTACGAGCGCCGGCTGGTCCGGGAACTGCGCGCGGTCGATCGCAAACGTGCTCCCCGGCGTATCTGGCGGCCTGACTTCACCCGCCTGCTGGGGCGCAAACCCCAAGCATGACCCGGGAAAGGCATATCGCCTTGACGCTCGCTACCGGGGGCCTCGCGGCCGCGACCGCGATCGGGGTGTTCGGCGCGCCACCGATACCCGTGGCAGCGGGAGTGCTGCTGACGGTCATGTGGCTGATCAAACGCGGCCCGTCTGTCTGAACGAAATAGCGGCTCTGGAGGAGTCCAAGTGAAAAAGATCGAAGCGATAATCAAGCCCTTCACCCTCGAAGGCGTAAAGGAAGAACTGCAGAAGGCCGGGATAACCGGCATGACCGCCTACGAGGTCAAGGGCTTCGGCCGCCAAAAGGGCCATACCGAGCTCTACCGTGGCTCCGAGTATGTGGTCGATTTCCTGCCCAAATTAAAGCTGGAAATCGTCGTACGCGACGATCAGGCCGCCACGGTGGTGCAGGCAATCACGCGCAAGGCGCATACCGGAAAAATCGGCGACGGCAAGATCTTTGTTTCCGACCTGAGCGACGTAATCCGCATTCGTACGGATGAGCACGGCAACGACGCCATCTGATTCAGGTGAGCCGCTTGCAAGGGTCGTGATCGCTTGATGGTTCTGTTACTTGGTCTGATTCTGCTCGCGGTGCTGTTCGGCCCGGTTCTGATAAAACCGATCGAACGCAACATCGAGATCTTCTTCCTGGTCGTTGGGGCGCTGGCGGCGGCGGTTGGTGGGCAATGGGGATGGCCGCTGTTGCACGCCGCCGCGACCGAACCTATCGCATTGACCGTCGCTGTCTTTCTCTTCGGCGCGGTCGCGCGTGTGATGCGCCCGACCTTCGACCGTTGGATCGAGAGTCTGCTCGGCATTATGCCGGCGCACTGGATTTACCTCATCCTGATCGTCGCCCTCGGGCTCCTCTCCAGCGTGATAACCGCCGTCATCGCTGCGCTCATCCTGGTCGAGGCGATCTCGCTGCTGGACCTTGACCGTCAGAGCGAAATAGCGGCAGTCGTTTTGGCCTGCTTTGCCATCGGGCTGGGCGCGGCTCTGACCCCCGTCGGCGAGCCGCTCGGAACAATCGCAATCGCCGCTCTGCATGCGGACTTCTGGTACCTAGTGCGGCTGCTCGGTTGGCTGGTGGCCGCGGGGATACTGATTGTCGGGCTGGTGAGCCTGATCTTCCCGGTACGGCATGGAGAATCGCTCAAGGCCGAGCGCGACGATCAGACGTGGATGGAAGTGGCTACGCGCGCGGGCAAGGTGTATTTGTTCGTGGCCGGGCTGGTAGGACTATCGTGGGGTCTTAGACCGTTGGTTGACGTCTTCATCAGCCGAATTCCCGGATCGCTGCTCTTCTGGCTCAACAGCATCTCGGCCGTGGTCGACAATGCGACGCTTACCGCCGCCGAGATAGGCCCTTCCTTGACCGTCGCCCAGCAGCGTGCGGTTCTGATGGGCCTGCTGATAAGCGGCGGGATGCTGATACCCGGCAATATACCGAACATCGTGGCCGCGGGACGGCTGGGCATCAGCAGCCGTGAATGGGCGCGCGTCGGCCTGGTAACCGGATTGCCGCTGATGGCGCTGTGCTTCGCGGTGCTGCTGCTGTTGGGCTGAACGCCGACCTGTATCGGCCGCCCTCGAAAGGGCTGGCCAAATTCCTATTGCCTCAGGCGAAGCCCAGTTCCGCCGCCGCGATCATCTCCAGCACTTCGTCGCGCTTGAGCGTGTGCAGCGGCGCCGAGCGCAGGTCGCGGAAGTAGCGCTCCAGCGGATTGCCCTTCAGATAGCCCTGGCCGCCGGCGATGCGGGTCGCCAGGTTCGCGACCTCCAGCATGTTCTCCGCCACGTACGTGCGCAGCGTCTCGATCGTCATCACCTGGCGCTCGCCATAGGTTCGCCCGTCGGACATCTCGCGGGCGAGCGTGTAGATGAGCGTGCGGCAGGCCTCCAGCCGATTGTGCATCTCGCCGAGGGCGAAGCGGGTCGCGGGCAGACTGCCGACCAGCTGCCCGGTTCTCTGCAGCTTGCGCGTGCGCGCGTATTCCAGGACGTAGTTGTACGCGGCCTGGCCGATTCCGAGGTAAACGGCGGAGAAGGACAGGCAGTACCAGTGTGCCACCTTCACGAACTCCTCAAAGAAGTGGCCCTCCTCGCCGACCAGTTGATCCTTCGGAACGAAAACGTCGCGGATCATAATCGTATGGCTGCCCGTCGCGCGCATACCCATCGCGTCCCAGTTCTCGATCACCTCGAGCCCCTGCGCGCCGCGCGGGATCAGAAACACGCATCCGCCGGACCCCGGACCCTTGTAGTCCTCTAGCGACGTGCTGATGCCGAAGTAGTCGACCACAGGCGAGAGCGTGCAGAAGACCTTCTGACCGTTCAGCCGATAGCCGCCCGGCACCTTGCGCGCCTTGGTGTTGGGCGAAAGGATCGAACGCGCGCCGCCGCCCTCGGTGTAAAAGCCGTTCAGCAGCATCTGTTTGCGCCCGACGTTCTCCAGATACAGCGCCTTCTGCGCCGGCGTCATGAACGGCGCGTAGAAGCTCACCGAGTTGAGGTGCATGTTGATCGCAAACCCGGTGGCGCAGCATCCCTGCACCAGTTGCTCCTGTGCGAGAATGAAGGTGAACGGATCGGCGCCCCATCCGCCGTACTCTCTGGGCGTGGTCAGCGCCGTGTACCCGGTCTCCTTGAGGCGCGCGATATTTTCGAGGGGAAAGCTGCCCTCGCGGTCGTGCTGCTCGGCGCGCGGCGCAAACTCCCTGGCGAGTTCCTTGGCCAGAGCGATGATGCGCTGCTGTTCTGCGGTTAGCTCGAGAAACATTTTGACTCCTGGAAAACGGCGTGAAGCTTAGGCGCGGGTTATCGCGATCGCCTCAACCTCGATCAGGAGGGCCGGAAACGCCAGCGCCGCGACCACCACCGCGGTGCTCGCGGGAGGATCGTCGCCGAAAAATTCGCTCCGCACCGCGAGCATATCCATGAACTTCGATCCGTCGGTGATGTAGGTATTGATCTTGACGATATCCTTGAGGCTGCTGCCGGCGCTTTGGAGCACGCTCCTGATATTTTCGAAGACTTGCCGCGTCTGCGCCTTCATATCGCCCTCGCCCACCAGCTTGCCGCTCGAATCGTAGGCGATCTGTCCAGAGACATAGATCGTGTTGCCTATCTGTTTGCCCTGGGAGAGCGGCAGACGATCGTCCCACGCCCAGCCCGGATCGACGTTGCGTCTGCGCGCGGGAGCGGCCGATGCCTGCCGCTTCTTCGGTATAGCCGCACTGCCGCGTCCGCGAGCGACTTTTTTCTTTTTGACCGCCATATGTCCTCCTGTCTGATTGCCGAAGCCGGTGATGCTATAGAGAGTCCTTATCCTGTAACCCGGGGAAAAAGGCAAAGATCGGCGGGTGTTCGGAAGTCTCGGCCCCGGTACCGCGGGAAAGGAGACGCCGCTTGCGGCGGGGGAAGGTTTCAAGTGAAAAGAAAACTCGCAAAGCTCGCCGCATGCATCATGATCGCCGCGCTGTTCGGTCTCGCCTGTGCCGGGCGCACCTCGTCGGTCGCGCTGGCGCAGGCAAACGCCGGGAGAAGTTCGCTTGCTGAAGCCTATCGCATAATCGCGTCGAAGCAGTTCGTCGATCTCACCCACGCGTTCGGACCGACGACGCCGGTATGGAAGGGCTTCGGCGAGGCCGCGTTCTCGGCCGCCGCGGACCCCGAAACCGGACGCCCCTATACTATCGAGAAGGACAGGTTTCGCGTTTTTTTCTACTCGATGGTCGGGCAGTACGGCACGCACGTCGATCCTCCCGCGCATTTCGATCCCGGCGGCAAGACGATGGATGAGATTTCGCTCAAGCAGATGATTCTGCCGCTGGTGGTGTTCGACATGACGCCGATGATCAAGACCGACCCGAATCATGCGCTGAGCGTTCACGACATCAAGGCTTGGGAGCGCGTGCATGGCCGAGTCCCAACTGGGTCCTTCGCGGCGCTCCGCACCGACATGTACAAGGATTGGGACACCAACCAGGAGCGCTTCAAACGCAATCCCTTCCCGGCGTGGTCGCTCGACGCGATCCGGTTTCTTTACGAGCAACGCGGGATCGTGGCGAACGGCCACGAATCGATGGACACCGACACGACCGACGACCTCAAATCCGAAGCGTGGGTGCTCAAGCACGGGCATTGGCAGATCGAGGTGATGGCCAACCTCGACAAGGTCCCGGCAACCGGTGCGCTGATCGTCGTGACCTGGCCGAAGCCGGCGCACGGGCTCGGGTTTCCGGCCCGCGCGTTTGCGATATTGCCGTAATCGCGCGCGCCCGGGGGATTGGCAATCGCCGGGCGCGAAGCTAAGAAGTAAAGCGTCCAAGGAACCAGGAAGGAGTCATCGAGCATGAAGACCGAATCTATCGAGTACCGCGACGGCGACACTACCCTGCGCGGATTTCTCGCGTTTGACGATCGGAAGTCAGAGCGGCGCCCCGGAGTGCTCGTGATGCCCGAAGCGTTCGGGCTCGGCGCGCAGGCCAAGCGGCGCGCGGAGATGCTCGCCGGACTCGGCTACGTCGCGCTCGCCGGCGATCCTTACGGCGACGGCCTGCAGTTGAGCGATCTCCAGGAGGCGATCAAGCGCGCAATGGCGCTGTTTGCCGATCCCTCAAAGTCCCGCGCGCGAGCCCGCGCGGCGCTGGACAAGCTCGCCTCGCTGCCGCAGGTCGATTCGGGGCGTCTCGTCTCGATCGGCTATTGCATGGGCGGCACACTGTCGCTGGAACTCGCGCGCGACGGCGCACCGCTTCGCGGCGTCGTGTCCTTCCACGGCGGATTGCAGACGCAGCGTCCCGCCGCCGGCCAGATCAAAACGAAAATCCTGGTATGCACCGGCGCCGACGATCCGTTCGTGCCAGTCGCGCAGGTGAACGCACTGGCTGAGGAGATGACCAAGGCCAAGGCCGACTGGCAGATCATCAGCTACGCCGGCACCGTGCACAGCTTCACCAACCCCGAGGCGGACAAGGTTGGCGCGCCGGGAATCTCCTACAACAAGTCGGCGGACGAGCGCTCGTGGAGAGCGATGACGTCCTTCTTCGAGGAGATATTCGCCGCGCCCTGAGAAGCCTGGCGGTTCAGGGCCGCGCGACGAACTTGCGCGCGATCTGTTCGAGCTCGGTCAGAAATCTGTCGCCCGGCTGACGCGCCAGAAAAATCATCCGATGGGCGCCGGCCTCCTCGTACTCGCGCACCATGCGCCGCGCCGCCTCGTCGCTGACCTCATGAGCCGCGGCGCCCGCGCCGGCGTCGGTGTAAATCGAGATTTCCATCCTGGCGTAGTCCCGACCGGCCTCCGCGCACATCGTGCGCAAGCGCGCGACTTCGGCGGCGAGCTGCTCCGGGCTAAGCCCGAGCGGCGCCCATCCGTCGGCGTACGCGACCGTCATCTTCAGCGCGCGCAAGTTGGGGCCGAAGCCGCCGGCGCCCAGATGGATCGGCGGATGAGGCTTCTGCACCGGCTTGGGATAGGACTTGACCTTGGGGAAGCGCACGTACTCACCCGAAAAGCTCGCTTCCCTCTCGGTCCATAGCGCCTTCATCGCCATCACGTATTCTTGCGTGACTGCCCAACGCTTCTTGAACTCGACGCCCATGATCTCGGTCTCGTCCGCGAGCCATCCGGCGCCGATGCCGAAGATGAAGCGGCCGCCCGAATAGTGATCGAGCGTTGCGACTTCCTTGGCGAGTACGATCGGATCGCGCTCGGGGACTAGGCAGATGCCCGTGCCGAGCCGCAGGCGCTTGGTAGCCGACGCGGCCAGCGCGAGCGAGATGAACGGATCGGGCATGTGCGCGTAGGGTTCCGGAATCGTGCCATCGCCGAGCGGGTAGGGCGTTCGATGTTCGACCGGGATGATCGGATGCTCGGGAATGAACATCGATTCGAAACCCAGCGCTTCGCACTTGCGCGCGACGCTCGCGGGATCGGGAGTCTCTTCGTTGGTGAAGGTCAGAACTCCGATTTTCATGGCCCCTCCGCTTTACCGATTTTTCTCTGTGCCGGTTAAGGAGAGATGCTCAGCCCGCCGAACGGCGCGCGCCGCTCTCCGCTGTCCAGTTCGAGCACACGATGCATTCGTCGGCGAGCTTGCCCTCCCCGGCCGCCGCCTTGTCGTCTTCCGTCTGGTAGGTCGGCACCTCGGTGCGCTCCGCGCGGTTGTCACCCTCGCCCGCCCCGGCATGTTTCCAGGAATGATCCGGACTCCATTCGAACGGCATCATCTTGATCGAGCCCGGCGTCTGCATCGTCTCGAACGCGCTCAAGGTTTCGACCATGATCTCGCGCTGGAGCCGGCGGTCGAGTGGCTTGCCCGCCGTATGTCCAAGCGGAAAGTCATTGAAGACCGCGCGCGGCGGATTAACGGCGCGCGTGATGTCGAGCGCGCTGCTCATCGTGATCGTGGGAATTCCGGCGGCCTCGACGTTGCGTGCGATCAGTCCAACGGACTGATGGCACACGGGTCAAACGGGCACGAGCAGCGCAAGGTCGGCGTGCTCGTCCGCGAGTAACTGCGTAATCGCGGGCGCTGTTTCCTCGCGCACCCGGCGCGAAGAATAAATGCCGCCCATGAAAGCGATCGCATGCCTCGTCAGTCCGCCGATGAAACCTTCCTTGACCAGGCCGCGCAACGTGTCGATCGGAAACACGACGTTCGGGTCCCTGCGGGCGTCAGTCTGATCGTAGGCGAAATGCGAAGTGCGCAACTCCTCCGTTCTGACGCCGGTCGGAATCAGGCGCAGGCTGGTATCGTCCTTCGAATGAAAAGCCATCTGGCCGTGGCGATAGATCCCGCCCGAGGCGACGAGCCCCACGCGGCATCGGTTGAGCGGCTTGCGCAGCGGCTGCCAAGGCGGCGGATCGGTGTTGTAAACCCATGCGTAGGGCTTGTAGCCGAGTTTGGCGTACTGCCTGGTGATGCTTCTGATGTATTCAACCGGTGGTTCAGCCATTCGACGCGCTCCCGCAGTCATTCTAACCCAAGCCGCCGGGGCATGACAGCGAAATGTCACGCCCGCCCCGGTTCAATATCCAGCTTCGAGCTCGCGGAAGATCAGGATCTTCTGCACCTCGTTGGTGCCGTCGTAAATCTGGAAGACGCGCGCGTCGCGGTAGAATTTCTCGACCGGGTAGTCATTGATGAAGCCGTAGCCGCCATGGATCTGGATCGCCGCCGAGCACACGCGCTCACACATCCGGGAAGCGAACAGCTTGGACATCGAGGCCTCCTTGATGCATCGCACCTGGCCCTCTTTAAGCTCGGCGGCGTTGCGGCACATCTGCCGCGCCGCTTCGATCTCGGTCGCCATCTCGGCCAGCTGGAACGCGATCGCCTGATGCCCAGTGAGCTTTTTGCCGAACGCTTCGCGCTCGCGCGCGTAGGCAAAAGCGGCGTCGAACGCCGCACGCGCCACGCCGATCGATTGCGCGGCCACGCCGATACGTCCGCTGTCGAGGCCGGAGAACGCCACCTTCAATCCGCGGCCGGGCTCGCCCAGGAGGTTCGCCGCGGGCACTTCAAGATTTTCGAGTTGAATCTGGCAGGTGTCGTTGCTGCGATGGCCGAGCTTGTGCTCGACGCGAAGAACATGGTAGCCGGGCGCATCGGTGCGCGTCAGAAAGGCGGAAACGCCGCGCTTGCCGGCGTCGGGATCGGTGACCGCGATGACCACGGCGTAAGCTGCGGAGCGGCCAGAGGTGATCAGCGACTTGGTGCCGTTGATCACGAAATGGTCGCCGCGGCGCACCGCGCGCGTGCGCAGGCTGGCCGCGTCGGATCCGGCCTGCGGCTCCGTCAGCAGCATGCAGCCGAGCTCGCGTCCGCTCGCGACCGGGCGGAGGTAATGTTCCTTCTGCTCCGGCGTGCCAAAATCGCGGATCTTGAAGCCGTAGGAGTTGCTCGCGCTGACCATGTTGCAGATGCCGGCGTCACCGTACGCCAGTTCCTCGGTCGCCAGCGTGTACGAGATGAAATCGGCACCGGCGCCGTCCCATTGCTCCGGGATGCATACGCCGAAGAGCCCGAGCGCGCCGATCTTGCGCAGCGTCTCGAGCGGCACCGTCGCATCGCGGTCCCATTGCGCGGCGAACGGAGTTACCTCCTTGCGGACGAATTCGCGCGTCATACCGCGAATCGCAAGCTGGCGCTCAGTCAGGCGGCTCACGAAGACAACTCCTGAAAATCCATCTGCATCAGAGCGCTGTAGCAACCTTGATGATGAATTTCAAAGGTTCGCGCGCTGTTGTTAAGCTCAACCGGCGAGGCAGACGAAAATGAGCTTTGAAACCATACTGACCCAGCAGGCTGGTCCGTCCTTCATCATCACGCTCAACCGGCCGCATCGGCGCAATGCCGTCGATGTCAGGATGATGGAGGAGATTGCGGCGGCGGCGCGGCAGGCCGAAGCCGAGCCCGCGGTGCGCGCGGTAGTCATCACGGGCGGCAAGGACTACTTCTCGGCCGGAGCCGATCTCAACGACGCGCTGGCGGTGAAATCGGCGGCCGCGGGCGCCGACTATTTCGGTCGTTGGCATCGAATGAACGCGACCTTGGAGGCGCTGGGCAAACCCGTGATCGCCGCGATCGAGGGCTTCTGCATGACAGGCGCCTGCGAGATGGCGCTCGCGTGCGACATCCGGATCGCCGGCGAAGGCGCAAGCTTCGCCATCACCAGTTCGCGCATCGGCACCGTGCCGGGCGCGGGCGGCACCCAGCGTCTGCCGCGCATCGTGGGCATCGCCAGGGCGCTGGAGCTGATGTTTTCGGCCGAGACGATCGGCGCAGCGGAGGCCTACCGCATAGGGCTCGTCAATCGTCTGGTGGCGGCGGGCGGCGCATTGGAGGCGGCGCGCGCGATGGCAGCGGTGTATGAAAAGCGGGCGCCGCTAAGCCACGCGTTCATCAAACGGGCGGCGCGCCAGGGGATGCAGATGGACCTCGCCTCGGGAGTAGAGTTCGAGACTTTTTTGGTGACCACCATCTACGGCACCGAGGACAAGCACGAAGGAATTTCCGCCTTCCTGGAAAAGCGCGAGGCGTGCTTCAAAGGCCGCTAGCTTTTTCGCTATCGTCGGCAGGAGACGCCAATGGAATTCGCAATCGCCTACCCGGCTCGTCCCGACGCCTGGAAGGATCTCGCGATCGCCGAAGACTGCGGCTTCACGCACGCATGGTTTTACGATTCGCAGATGCTCTACAGCGACGTCTTCGTCTGCCTCGCGCTCGCGGCGGAGCACACCAGGCGCATCAAGCTCGGCCCCGGCGTCGCGATCCCGTCCAACCGCATCGAGCCGGTCACCGCGCATTCGATCGCGACCATCAGCCAGCTGGCGCCGGGCCGGGCGATGCTGGGACTCGGAACGGGCTTCACCGGCCGCAATACGATGGGCCTGCCGCCGATCGCGCTTCAGCGCTTTCGCCAGTACGTCGGAAGCTGCCGGACGCTGCTCCGCGGCGAAGAACTGCTCTACCGCGAGGGCCGGCGCGAGCGATGGATCCGCTTCCTGCATCCCGACCGCGGTTACATAAACCTCAAGGACGACATTCCGATCCATATAGCGGCCAACGGCCCCGGAGCGGTCGAACTCGCCGGAGAATTAGGCGACGGATGGATCACCACGCTCTCCAACCCCGAGCGAATGCGCAACGACCTGGTCCATCTGCGGCGCGGCGCCGAGCGCACCGGACGCAGCCTTGCCAATTTTCCGATAATGTCGATGACCACGGGCTGCGTGCTCAAGCCGGGCGAATCGGCGACTTCGCCGCGCGTGCTCGAGCGGGTGGGGCCGCGCGCTATCGTCCCGCTGCACGCGATGTGGGAGCAATCCGCCGTCACGCCGCCGTGGATGCCGCGTGGTTTGTGGGAGCGTTATCGCGACGAATACGTGGCGAAGATGAAAACGCCCGAGGATCGCCGCTACCTCGAGGTCCACGAGGGACACCTGATCTATCTAAAGCCCGGCGAGGAAAACTACCTGGACGAGGCGCTCGTCCGCGCCACTACCCTGACCGGGACAGCCGATGAAATAATCGCCCGTCTAAAGGCGCTGGAAGCGGCCGGCATCACTCAAGTCGCGATCCAGGTGGTGACGAAGGGGCGCGAGACGATCGAGGAGTTCAGCCGCGAGATAATTGCAAGATACTGAGTGGCGACAGGTTCGGACGAGTACGAAACACGGGCGAGTCAGAAGACAAGAAAGCCATGGCCGACTACAGTTCAATCTGCGACGGCCGCATCTTTGAATCCGCGGCCCCAATTCGCATCACGCCCGAGCTGATCGCGGACTTCTGCGCCGCGATCGGCGAAACCAACCCGCTCTACACCGACCCGCGGGCGGCGAGCCCCAGGCCGCACGGCGGTATCGTGGCGCCGCCGTCGCTGGCCGCGATTTTCGGCGACGGGGAAAACATCTTCCCGCATTACCCGCAACTGGATAAGCGCCGGCTGCTCGCTGGAATCGATATGGAACTTCTCGCGCCGATCAGGCCCGGGGACACGATGAGAGTAACTTCGCGGATCTCGGAGGTTTACGAAAAGACCGGGCGCAGCGGCTCGATGGTCTTTGTCGTAATCAGTTCGGTCCTCACCAACCAGAACGGTGAGGTCGCCGTCCGCATCAACCATCGCTTCACGAATCCGCTCTGACGCGCGCCGTTTTCAGAAACACTCCATCCCGGGCGCGAATCCGGCGGCTAGATATTCTCGGCCGGCGCCGCGACTCTGGCGCTCGCAGTCTGAACCTCAGCGACCTCAACCTCGTTTTCAACCTTGGCCGGCAGATACGGAGCAACGCTAAGCCATGCCAGCGGCGGTCCCAGCAGCAGCGCGCCCGTCGAGTACAGCCAGGGGACAAACAGCGCCGAGATCGTTGCCGGATGCCTCTCGAGCGCGACGCCCACGTAGCAGGCGAAGCCGAAAAAGATTCCGGGGACCAGGGCGAACGCGGGAATCCGCGCAAAATAGAGCAGACCGACCGTCATCACGAACGCGATTATACTGTTCGGCAGCGCAACCAACCCGATTATCGGGTCGATTGTCATCGCCAGCGAGAAAAAGACCACGCCGGAGATTGTACCAACGATGAGCGTAGGAAACAGTTTGCGGATGGCCTCGTTCGGGCCGACCAGGAAGGCGCCGGCCCAGGTGACGTAGGTCGCCCATACCGGGATATTCGCGCACACGAAGAGCGGGATGGTGAGCGCCGCCAGCGTGGCAATATACCACTCCATCGGAATGGGATTCCTTGGCATGGCGCAATCCTCCTGTCGCCAGACGCTTCGGGACGGCCCGCGCTACCTAGTCGAATCGCATACCTATGCAGCTTGCAAGGCTGCGTCAAGAAGCCGCTTCTATTTCCTAGGGCGAGTCATGCTCCCCATCGCCTGCGCCGCGGTGACCTTGACCGGATATTGAGAATAGTTCGCCTTGAGCTCGATGACGTATTGGTCGGGATCGAGGATGTAGAGCGAGGTTCCGAAGCCGGTTGCGCCATAGCGCTCGTGCACCGGCGAAGCCGTCTCGACCTTATGCTCGGCCAGGTATTCGACGATTTTGTTCATATCGCCCCGAACCATCAGGCAGAGATGATCGATACCCCGCTGCGTTCCCTGGCCGAGGCTAGCGCCTGCGGGCAATACGCAGAGGTCGATCAGGTTGCGGCCGCATCGGAGCTGGTAGATGCCGATATCCTCGATGATCCGCTCGAGGCTCAATCCGAGTACGCTCACATAGAAGTCCAGGCTGCGCTTTATATCGGATACCCGCAGCACAGCGTGATCGATTCCATCGAATTCCAAAGGATGCGTCGGCATGACGGCCTCCTTTTGCGTTGATTCGATTTCTACTTGAGCGGAACGATCAGCTCTTTGGCCCAACCCTCGTCGTAAGGAACCGCCAGCCTGAGGTTGACCCGCAGGTGCTGATATTTCCACTGGCCGTTGCGCTTCACATAGTCGTCCTTGTACTGCAGCGCCAGCCATCGCGCCTGATGACGCTCGCGGAATCTGAACGTGCCCAGGAAATACCATTCGGCGGTCGCGCGATCGCCGTGGACCTCGATAATCGGGTTCATGACATTGTGCTGCGAGAACTCGATAAGCTTCTGGAATCCCTGGAAGAGCCGGCGAATCTCCGCATGCCCCTTGCCGGTCCCGAACTCGGCGCTCTCCCAAATTGCGTCCTCGGCGAACACCGAGGTGATCCTGTCCGGGTTGTGATCGTCGTCGCAGATTTCGCAGTACCTGGCCTTGAGCTGTTTGATCGCCTCGATATCTTCGAGGCGGGTCAGCCGTCGTTCGAGTGCTTCAAGATCCATATTTTCGTCCTCCGCTCGCGTGCGATAGTCGGCGCGCGTCTCACCTGTAGTTGACGCCCGGTTTACTTGGCGCTCCGGCGCCGGAGCGTGACCTCATTTGCCCACAGTTGCGCGCCAAGCGCCAGAGCTTTCCGGGGCGCGCCGCCGGCCCGCTCGGGTTTGGATTCCCAATCCCGCTCGTGCCATTATGGGCGCGAACAAAAACCCGGTTTTCCTGAGACGCGCGTGCTCCGACCTCCACTGCCAATCCTGACCGTGCGCCATCCGGCGCCTTGCGGACATCGCGATGCCTGACGCCGGCTCGACAACCGCTGCAAGCCCGCCGCGCGCAACCCCGCAGCCCGTGGCCGTACCGCTGACTCGCGCGGCCATTTTTCTGGTCATTACGGTTAAGGCAGGCGCCGAGAACGAAGCGCGAGTCCGCGCGATGTGCGGCGACCTGGCGAAACTCATACGCGCAGTGGGATTCCGCGACCAGGAAGGAAATCTCTCGTGCGTCATCGGTTTCGGATCGGACCTCTGGGACCGGCTGTTCCCGGGCCCGCGCCCGGCCGAGCTTCATCCCTTCCGCGAGATAGTCGCCGGCCCGCGCCACGC
>Ga0335069_10006908_pt1 | contig 16441 bp, 9 predicted proteins | sample Lox_Sample_11_FD_206714 | JGI IMG/M metagenome (GOLD analysis project Ga0335069, IMG submission 206714) | Soil microbial communities from Loxahatchee National Wildlife Refuge, Florida, United States - Lox_Sample_1.1 | ecosystem: Environmental > Terrestrial > Soil > Wetlands | place: USA: Florida...
CGAGCACGTGCCGTGATCGGCGGCCTCTCGCGCGGCAGCACGCGCGCGCATGTCGTGCGCGCCGTGCTCGAAGGCATCGCGCACCGCAGTCGCGAAGTGTTGGAGACACTCTTGGAGGATTCCGGCACGCCCGCGCCGGCGGTGTTGCGGGTGGACGGCGGCGCGGCGGCAAACGACTTCCTGCTCCAGGCGCTCGCCGACACGCTCGGTACCGCCGTCGAGCGCCCGCACGTGGTGCAGGCAACCGCGCTCGGCGCGGCGTACCTCGCCGGCCTCGCGGTCGGCGTCTGGCACGGCACCGACGAGTTGCGCGATCGCTGGCGATCGGGCGGCCGTTTCGAGCCGCGGCTGAGCGCCGACCAACGCGAGACGCGCTTTCAGACGTGGCGCAAAGCGCTGGCCGCCGCGCGCGAACCGTGCGCCTGATCCGGTCGGTCGTCGCCTTCAGGTCGCGCTCGCTGATGTCGCGAACTGGTCACCCCAACGATCGAGGTACATGACTTCGGTCGCCGGACGGCGCGTCAGTGGCCCGAATGAGTCACGCCCGTAGCCGAGTGGAATCATGACCGTCGTCATCACGTGATCGGGGAGCGCCAGCAGCCGACGCACGTCGGCGTCGGCGAAACGCAGCATGGTCGTCAGGCAACCGCCGATCCCATGCGCGCGCGCCGCCAGTAACAGGTTCTGCACCGCCGGGAGGATCGACGCATAGAGCGTCGTCGGGTCGCGGGTTTCGCCGCGGTCGTCGAAAATCGCCGGATAACGATGCTTGTCGACACACGGGAAGACCAGCACCGGGGCCTCGTCGAGATGCTCGGCGAGGTGGCGCGCCCGACGCAGAATGCGCGGCGACGCCGGGCGGGTGCGCCCCGATTGGGCGCGATAAACCTCCTGCATCCGCTCGAAGCGATCGAGGTACCAGTCCCGCAGCGACCGCTTCAGAGCGGGGTCCCTCACGATCACGAAGCCCCAGGGCTGGCTGTTGCTACCGCTCGGCGCCCAGGTCGCTGCGGTCACGATCTCCGTCAGCACCTCGTCCGGAATAGGTCGCGTTTCAAACCGCCGAATGGTGCGCATCGTCCGCATGGCATCGAACAAATCGCTGGTCATCATCGTCCTCCGGCAGGGACTGTAACGAGTTTGCCCGACGAGTTCGAATGCACTCGTAACGGTTGTCGAATCGATCGTTGATAGATACAGAGGCGTCGGGCGATGAAGATACTGGTTGTCGAAGACGATGCGACCACCCGGACGCTCCTGCAGCACGTCCTGACGGCGCGCGGCCACCAAGTGTCGGCGTATTCCGATGCCGAGTCCGCTTGGGAGGTCTATCAGCGCGAAGCGTTCCCGCTCGCGATCATCGATTGGTTGTTGCCGAAGATGGACGGCCTGCAGTTGTGCCGGTGCATGCGCGCGCATCCGCACGGCGACCGCAGCGTCATCATGGTTTTCACCGCGCGCGATCAACCCGAGGATCTCGAAGCCGTGCTCGATGCGGGCGCCGACGATTACTTGATGAAGCCGGTGGACATCCGCCGCCTCAACGTGCGGCTAACGATCGCCGAGCGCCACGTCGATAGCGTCCTGAGTCGCAAGCTGGTCGACACGCAGCTCGCGGAAATCATGGCCCAGTTGGAACAAAGCCGGAGCGATCTGCTCTCGATCTTCAACGCACTCCATGTCGGCGCCGCGCTGATCGATGGAAGCGGATGCATCACGTTTTTGAGCGCTGCGGCGCAGGAGTTGTTGGGAACTAGCCAGCGGGCCTGCCTCGGCCGCCACTGGGTCGATGCCGTGCCGTTCGAACCCGCCACCAAAGCGGAACTGCTCGCCATGGCGGAGCGTCCCCGCGATCAGCGTTCGAAAGTCAGCGCGTCCATCGCCTTGCTCGATGGCCGCACTCGCTGGGCCGACATCGAGATCCACGACGATCCCCGCGATCCGATGCGCAAGATTTTCTTTCTCTACGATACATCGGAGGTCCATGATCTGCGCCGCCTGTTGGGGGAGCGCGCGCACTTCCGCGACATCATCGGCAAGAGCGACGCCATGGGGCAGGTGTTTCAGCAAATCGCGCAACTGGCGGCGGTTGACACCACCGTGCTCATCGAAGGGGAAACCGGAACCGGCAAAGAGCTGGTCGCCCGTGCGATCCACTGTGCCAGTGATCGCAAGGATAAGCCGTTCATCGCCGTGAACTCGGCGGGCCTCACCGATTCGTTGCTGGCTAGCCAACTGTTCGGCCATCGGCGCGGCGCCTTCACCGGCGCGATCGACGACCACAAGGGTTTGTTCGAGGCCGCCAATGGCGGCACGCTGTTTCTCGACGAAATCGGCGACATCCCACCCAACGTGCAAATGAGCTTGCTGCGCGTACTGCAGGAGCGGGAAATCATTCGACTGGGCGAGTCCAAACCGCGGCCGATCGACGTACGAGTGCTGGCGGCGACCCATCGCACCCTTGCCGCGGAGGTTGAGCGCGGTGCGTTTCGCGCGGATTTGCTCTACCGAATTCGCATCGGGCGAATCCAGCTCCCGCCGTTGCGCGAGCGGCGCATCGACATCCCGCTGCTGATCGCTACGTTTCTCGATCTGTGTGGTTCGTCGACCGGCAAGCATGTCGATCGCGTCAGCGATGCGGCAATGCAGATCCTGCTCGCGTACGATTGGCCGGGAAACGTTCGCGAGGTCCGCAACGCGATCGAGTTTGCGGTCATCCGCTGCCACGACGGTGTCATCGAGGTCGAGGACCTCCCCCCGGAACTCACCGACGAATCCGGCAAGGCTCCTTCGCTCGATCTGTCGACGGAAGGCGACGAACGCCAGCGTCTACTCGCAGCACTCGATGCCGCAAAGGGCAACCGCAGCATCGCGGCGCGACTCCTCGGCATCAGCCGCGCGACGCTGTATCGGCGCATCACCGAGTTGAACATCGGCACCAAGTGACCTGTCCGGCAGATGTCTCGGTGAATCACACGGCCGAGACACTTGCGACACGCGTGAGACAAATGTGCGGTCTGGCAAGTCAGCGGGCCCCGTCGTCGGGCCGCGGCTCCGCCGCCAAGCGCGTGATGATTTGGAAGTTTTTGGTCGTGTGGCGGGCGGGCATTCCGCTCGTCCTGGCATCCATTGTGCGTTGTTCTCCCAGTGGAGCTCAAACGCATGCATCGCCACGCCGCACCCAACACGTCCTTTTCGAATCGAAGCGCACGCTTGTTCGCTGCGTTCCTGTTGCTTTTGGCGCTCGGTGGTGCCGTGAAGCCGAGCATCGCGGCGGCCGCAATCGCGCAGCGCGGCGTCGCCACAACGGGCAAGACGACGACCACCTCATTGACTGTCAGTCAGCCAGCCGGGGTTGTCCAAGGCGATGTGATGATCGCCACCTTCGCTCAGATCGGAAACAATACGACCAACCCGTCGTTGTCGGGTTGGACATTGATCGCAGGCGCGAACCTCGGCGGCTCAACCAAGCATCTTGGCGCAGTGCTGTACAAGGTCGCCACCGCGTCGGAGGGGACGAGCTATACGTTTACCTTGGGCACGGGAGTCACGTCGGCAGTCGGGGCCCTCGTTGCCTTCTCAGGCGTGAACACAGTGGGAACGCCTTTCGACGTTGCGCCTGGGTCGATTTCCGTCTCAGCCTCAAGCTCGCGGACCGTAAACGCCACCAGCATCACCACTGCATCGGCGAACGCGGCGCTGATTATGTTCGGGATGGCGGGTAGCCCGAGAACCTGGTCTGCGTGGACAACCTCGCTGTCCGGCGCCCTCACCGAACTCTACGATGCCCAGAGCGCTTCCACTTCCGTTGGCGCGGCGTGGACAATCGATGCAACCCCCGGCGCGACCGGCGCCGGCAAAGCAACGCTGTCAGGGACCGCACGAAACGGCGGGATTTTACTCGTGCTCAAACCGATTGTTCCCACGCCCACACCGACGAGCACACCGACCTTCACACCCACAAGCACGCCGACGGCAACCCCAACCGCGACCCCGACAGTGACGTCAACGAACACGCCGACGGCAACTTCAACGAGCACCCCTACCGCGACCCCGACCTCCACTCCGACCGCGACACCGACACGTACCAACACCCTGCCGGTCGGCGCTCCAACGCTCACCTCGACTCAAACGCCGACCATTACTCAGACACCAACCATCACCCCGACACGCACGCCGACCCTGACACCAACCACTACGCCGACCAACACGCCGACAGCGACGCCAACGATCACGTCGACACTGACCCCGACGAACACACCTTCGCGGACTCCGACCCTCACTCCGACCTTCACGCCGACCAATACGCCGACCCTCACCTCCACCCCGACCAACACGCCCACGCCTGGGCGGCAGTGTATGTTCTGCTTCGAGGAAGGCGCCGGCACGACAACGGCAGACAACACAGGTAACGGGCACGCCGGCACACTCGGCTCCGGTGTGACCTGGGTGTCGGGACACAGCGGTCTCGGGATTCAGTTCAGTGATACCGCCGGCGCGGACTCTGAGATTTCGTTCGGCCCGCCGGACACGTTTGATTGGATGTCCAGCGGGACAATCGAGATGTGGGCAAAGGTCGGGACCCTCGACACAACAGAGGCCGGAAGCGCCTATACGATGTTCTTCGCCGGCAGCGGCGGCCAGGTCTACACCGGCGACTTGTACTCGTACATTTTTGCGGATTCGACCGGGGTGTACTGGGAGATCGACGCCTACGACGGCGCCGGCGCCCGCCTGATCGCCTACATTCAATTGACCACTACACCAAACGGGTGGAGCGGCTGGCACCACTTCGCGTATACGTCGGGTTCGACCGGAAACAAATGGTACGTCGACGGCGCGGCAACAATCCCGTCGTACGAGGTTGGCAGCGCAACGACACAAGCGTTCTTGTCCCAGACCGGCAACGGCACGACTTCGTATCTGATCGGCAACGACGACGCGCCCGATATCGATGGATTCTTGGGAACCATCGACGACGTGCGCATCTACAACCAAGTGCTCACTGCCTCGGGAATCGCGGCGGATATGGCCGACACGATGTCGTGCCCCATCCACACCAGCACCCCGACGCCGACGCCGACCAATACGTCGACCCAGACACCAACCGCCACGCCGACGAACACCCCGACTCAGACGGCAACCAATACTCCGACGAGTACCCCGACCCCGACCCCGACAAAGACTGCGACTCAGACGCCAACCGCCACGCCGACTTCCACGCCGACGGGCACCCCGACAAACACGCCGACGGCGACCGCAACCGACACCCCAACTCAGACGCCGACGGACACGCCAACGGCGACGCCAACAAGCACCGCGACGAATACGCCGACCGTAAGCCCGACGAACACGGCGACGCCAACCTCCACCCCAACCTTGACGCCGACTCGAACACCGACGACCACGCCAACTTCAACCGCCACGGCAACCCCGACACGCACTGCGACCACAACCCCGACGGCCACACCGACTACGACGCCCACGTTCACCCCAACGGCAACCCCGACTCCGACACCGGCTGCGGACGTGGCGATCAGCATCAGCGGCGCGCCCAATCCAATGGCGGTCGGGGAGCAGCTCACCTACACGATTCATGTCACTAATTCCGGACCGGACGACGCAAGCGACGTCTCGCTCTCGCAGAATCTTCCCGCGGGTGTCGCCTTCGCTTCGGCATTGGCCGATCAAGGCAGTTGCGCGCAGCTGGATGGCGTCATGTCCTGTCGTCTGGGCACATTGGTGAAGAGTCAGTCGACGACGATCACGGTCATCGTGGCACCGATCAGTCCGGGCACTATCACCACGACGGCAACCGCTGCAGCCAACGAAACTGATCCGAACCTCGGCAACAATTCGGACGCCGTGGCAATCCGTGTGCTCGGACCGACCGCGACGCCGACTCAACCGACCTCAACGCCGACGCCGAGCGTGACCGCCACCCCGACGGCAACCCCCACACCAACCGTGACACCGATTCGTCCGGCCGGCACATGCGGCGCGGTACCCAATACCGCGTGTACGACCAGTGATTCGAAGTCCTTCCTATTCTCGGAAGGCAACGGCACAGGCGGCCTGGATTGGAAACTGTCCAATGCGGCAGCTACCAACCCCGCCGCCTTCGCTGACCCGCGGACGACGGCATACGCGTTTTGTGTCTACGACGTCACGACCGGCGTTCCAAATCCGGTGATCTCAACGGTGATTCCCGCCAGCGCAACGTGCGCCGGACTCCCGTGTTGGAACCCAGCGGGAAAGAACGGATTCGCCTACGTGGACAAGGGTAAGGGCCGCGATGGGTTGTCGGCTCTCTGGCTGCGATCAAGCGCCACCGGCGGGGCCCTCAGCGTGCAAGGCGCCGGGCCTAACGTGCCGCGTCCGACTCCGGCGGGAAGCAATCAACTCTTCAATCAGGATCCCTCGTTCGTCGTCGAGTTGAACAACAGCGATGGCCAATGCTGGCAATCGGTCTATACCGGCTGTCCAGCCATCAACACGAGGAGCCTCTACCGCACCGCCAGCCCGCCGGCACCGCCACAGCTGAAGGTCGCGATCCAAGGCCCGCCAAAGGCAGCCGCCTTGTCCACCCTCACCTACACGATGACGGCAACAGCAAAGCGTGCTGCCTCCGGGGTCTTCCTCCAGGCAATCCTGCCGCCGCAACTGACCTATGAATGGGCGACGCCGGAGCCAACCAGCGAAGCGAATGGTGTATTGACCTGGGACCTCGGGAGTGCACCCTGCGCCGCGACGCTCACCGCGCAGATCCAGGTCACCGTGAGCGTCGCACCCGCCGCGTCCGGCGTCGTCAACTACAATTGCCGGATGTCCGATGGCCAGGGGCATTCGACATCGGCTCGAACGAAGCTCAGCGTAATTCGCTAACCCCATGCACATGTCGCGCGCACACGCGGAACGCCGTCAAAGCAGCCAAGTGACAGGTCGGACGGACCCTATCGGTGAATCAGCGAAGGTCGAGGTCGTGGGTTGCGAAGGGCGGGCGCCAGCGGTGACCGACGCCGACGCCGTCAACCGGGTCCCGTCCGAATTCTTGGCGACGATCAGCCACGAGATTCGTACGCCGCTCAACGGCGTCATCGGCATGATCTCACTCCTCCTCGATACGCCGCTAGACCCCCGCCAGCGCGAGTTCGTCGAGGCCGCTCGCGTTTCGAGCCAAGCACTTTTCGCTACGCTCACCAGCATTCTCGACTTCTCGTGTATCGAAGCTGGGCGGGTCGCGCTCGAATCCTCGGCGTTCGATCCGCGTGGCATCGTCAAGGAAGCGGTCGATCTCTTTTTGGCCAGTGCGACTGAGAAGGGAATCCACCTCACGCCGTTGATCTATCGCAACGTGCCCCGCACGCTCTGCGGCGATGCCAACCGTCTGCGTCAAGTACTGATCAACCTCGTCGGCAACGCGGTGAAATTCACCGAACGCGGCGAGGTCGTTGTGCGCGTCAAACGGACCGCCGAGGAGTCTCCCGGCCTCTGGCTCCGTTTCGAGATCAGCGATACCGGCATCGGCATTCACCCCGAATGCCGCGATCGCTTGTTTCAACCGTTCTCTCAAATCGACACCTCCACCACGCGCCGGCACGGTGGGACTGGGCTCGGTTTGGCGATTTGCCGGCGACTCGCCTCGATGATGCGCGGCGACATCGGCGTCGACAGTGCGCCGGGAGCGGGTAGTACGTTTTGGTTCACCGCGTGTTTTGCGCATCCTGCGCCAGACACGCGCGACTGGGCACTCGGCGAATCGTCGTCGCAGCCGTTATCGCGCTGAACGCGCATCCAACCGGGCTAGAAGCTGAACGAGCCCGTTAGTTCCGGCCGGGTCTCGCTCCGGCGGGGCGCGTGAATTTGGTTTTCCAGGCGAGCGGCGCATGATTTAATTGCAGCAATGATCCGCTCGCTGGCCCGCAGATTCGCCGTCGCTCGACCTGGGCGATCAGACCCAGCGCCCCCGCAACCGCCCCTCGAACTCAGCGCGGTACTCGACAGCGCGACGGAGATTTCGATCATTGCAACCGATCCCGACGGGGTGATCACTCTCTTCAATGCGGGAGCTGAACGACTCCTCGGATACACCGCGGGCGAGATGGTTGGCCGCCACACCCCCGAAGTGATCCACGCCCCGGCGGAAATGCTGCAGCGCGGCCGCGATCTCAGCGACAAACTCGGACGCCCGGTGTCTGGGTTTGATGTCGTGGCCGAGCGTGCCCGGCTGGCGGAGCGGGACGTGCGCGAGTGGACCTACGTTCGCAAAGATGGCACCACGCTCACTGCCAACCTCGCGGTGACCACGCTGCGCGATGCCGGCGGAGCCATCAGCGGCTTCTTGGTGATCGCGCACGACGTCTCGCAGTCGCGACGGGTCGAACAGCAACTGCGTGATGCGCATCGTTTCCTCAATGCAACCCTCGATGCCCTGCCCGCGTGCATTGCGATCCTCGACGCCGCCGGAACGATCATCGCCGTCAACGAGCCATGGCGGCGAACGGGAAACGAGAACCTTTTTCTTGGAGCGGCACTCGGAATCGGGGCCAACTACCTTACGGCGTGTGAGGGTACGGGACACGGCGACGGGGTCGATGCCGGCGCCGTCGCAAGCGGCATCCGCGACGTGCTCTGCGGTGAGCGGTCGGAATTTTACTGCGAATACGCGGTGCAGGGCCCGAGCCAACGCCGTTGGCTCGCGATCCGCGTGACGCCGTTCGCCTATGCCGATCAAACCCACGTGGTCCTCGCGCACGAGGACATCACCCTCCGGCGTCTCGCCGAGGATGAACTGCGCGCCACCCAGGAGTGGCTGCAACTCGCGGTGGAAGGGTCGCACACCGGGTTGTGGGACTGGGACATCCGCTCGAATCGAACTCACTATTCATCATCGTGGAAGCAGCAGCTCGGCTACCGCCACGATGACTTCGGCGGCACCTGGCAGGAGTGGATGGACATCGTTCATCCCGACGACCGGGAACGGCTGGTCGCTTCGGTGCTCAAGTACTTGCGCAATCCTTACGGAATTTACACCACCGAGTTTCGCCTTCGTCACAAGGACGGTAGCTACCGCTGGATGTTGAGCCGCGCCACCATGCGCTCGGACGGCAGCGGAATTCCGACCCGCATGCTGGGTGCGCACATCGACATAACAGAAGCGAAACGTGCGGAGATCGAATTGCGCGACGCCAAGGACACCGCCGAGCGCGCGAACCGCGCGAAGTCGGACTTCGTGGCCACGATTAGTCACGAGATTCGCACACCCATGAACGGTGTCATCGGCATGACCGAACTGCTCCTGCAAACGGCGCTCGGCCAGGAGCAGCGTGAATGCGCCGAAACCATCCGGACCTCCGGCCAGGCGTTGCTCTCACTGATCAATGACATCCTCGATTTTTCGAAGATCGAAGCCGGCCGGCTCGAACTTGAATTCGTGGATTTCGACCTACGCCAGCTCGTCGAGGACGCCGTCGATCTGCTGGGGCAGTCGGCGCAGCTCAAGGGCCTGGAGTTGGCATCGTGGATCTATCCCGAAGTCCCATGCGAGTTGCGCGGCGATCCCGGCCGCCTGCGTCAGATCCTCCTCAACCTGATTGGCAACGCGGTGAAGTTCACCGAGCGGGGCGAAGTGATCGTGCGAGTGAGGTTGGCGAACCGAGGAGCGGATCAGGCCCTGCTGCGCTACGAAGTCTCCGACACGGGCATCGGCATCGCGCGCGACCGCCGCGAGCGCCTGTTCGAGGCGTTCGCGCAAGCCGATCCCTCGACCACTCGACGGTACGGTGGAACCGGCCTCGGGCTCGCGATTTCCAAGCGGCTGATCGAATTGATGGGCGGCGAGATCGGTGTCGACAGCGATCCGGGAAGGGGCAGTACGTTTTGGTTCACGGCACGGTTCAACCTCCAATCGCGTCGCACCATGCCGCAGGACCGGCGTGGGTCAGATACACCGATAATCGTGCACACCGGCATCGTCGAGAGCGCCGCGACGACGCGTTCGGCCACGCACACCAAATCTCCGCATCCCCCGTCTGCCGCCACCTCGCTTGCCGACGCTTCGACCGCGGCGCCGCGAATCCTCGTCGCCGAGGACAACGCCGTGAACCAGAAGGTGGTGGTCCACATGTTGGAAAAGCTCGGCTATTGCGCCGAGGTCGCGACGAACGGTCGCGAAGCGATCACGGCGATCGCGCACTCGCGCTACGACGCGATACTCATGGACTGCCGCATGCCCGAGATGGACGGGTTCGAAGCCACCACACAGATCCGCATGATCGAGGCGCAAACTGTCCGTCGCACGCCGATCATCGCCGTCACCGCCAATGCCATGCAGGGCGATCGCGATCGTTGTCTCGCCGCGGGCATGGACGACTACCTCAGCAAACCGATTCAGCCCCGCGAACTGCGCGCCGTGTTGCAGCGCTGGGTACACCCACGCGATGCCGCGTCGAATTCGACCCCCGAAGCCATCAACCGTGCCGAGCTTGCGCGGCGCTTGGACGGCAATCGTGAACTGATCGATGCCGTCGTCCAAGTGTTCCTCGACGAGTACCCGCGACTCCTCGAACAGCTCCGCGATGGCGTCGCTAGAGGCGATGCGGCGGCGGTGACGCTGGCGGCGCACACTTTGAAGGGGGCTGCCTCAAACCTGGCAGCAGACCGCGTGGTTGGAGCAGCGGCTCGGCTCGAGAGTGCCGCACGCGGCGGTGACTTGAGTCAGGCAGCGGCGATTCAGCAATCGCTGGAGAGCGAGATCACGCGATTGCACGCCGCGCTGGAAACCTTTTCATGAATCGCGAGTGGTCGTTCAGCATCGTTCAGCCATTCGTTGCCAAGGCTCGTATCAAACGCGAAAGAAACACCCAGCTCTCATAGAACTGCTTGACGCCGATTCGTTCGTCGCGTCCGTGCGCGCGAATATCGTCCATCTCGACGAACAGCCCGGAGACCCCGTATGCGGCCATGCCGACGTTCCGAAAGTAGCGTGAATCGCTCGCCCCGGTGCTCATCGTCGGCACGACCGGCACGCCCGGCCACATCGATTCGCTGAGCCGCTCGACCACCGACATGAACTGCGGATCGATCGGCGACGCGGGCCCGGGTACCGCAGGCTCAGGTTCGGTGATCGCGATCTGCTCGTCCGCGAGCACCCGAACGAGCGTGTCTCGAACTTCTGCGGCGGTGTGTCCTGGCAAGATGCGGCAATTGATGTTCGCCCGCGCGGTTTGCGGCAAGGCATTGTCGGCATGTCCCCCATCCAATCGAGTTGCGACGCAGGTCGTGCGAATCATCGCGTTGTGTACCGGCGTGTCGCTCAGACGGGCAACCGCAGCGGGGTCGGGGGGCTCGCGCAGCAGCGCCCGCATGTCGTCGGCAACCGAATCGCTTTCGATGGCGGCGCTGCGCGCGAAGAACGTGCGCGTGACCTCGGAGAGTTCGACCGGAAACTCGAACCGTTCAAGCCGAGCGAGGCCGTCGGCGAGTCGATAAATGGCGTTGTCCTTCGTCGGCAGCGAGCTGTGGCCGCCTTTGTTTTTCACTTCGAGCACGAAGTTCGTGTACGTTTTTTCGCTCGCCTGCACCGTGTTGAGCAGGTACCGACCGTCGCGCATCCGACCGCCGCCGCCCTCGTTGAGCACCACGGCGGCGTCCACCAGGCTGCGGTGATGCGCGAGCAGCCAGGCGACGCCGTTGTCCGGCCCGCCTTCTTCGTCCGCCGTCAGAGCCAAGATGATGTCGCGATTCGGCCTAACTCTCTCCTGCTTGAGTGCGATCATCTGGTCGACGAAAATCGCTGCCATCACCTTGTCGTCGAGCGTGCCGCGCCCGTAGAAGTAGCCGTCGTGTTCGATCAGCTTGAAAGGGTCGACGCTCCAATCGCTGCGCTTGGCCTCGACGACATCGAGGTGGGCGAGCAAGAGCAACGGCGGTTGCGAGCCGCTGCCGTGCAGCCGCACCACCAAATTGCCACGATTCGGCTTGCGGCCGAGGAGGTGAACATCGTGAGCCGCAAATCCAGCGCCCGTGAGCCGCTTCGCCATCGCATTGGCCGCTACGGTCGTGCTGCCGCTGGAATGGGTAGTGTCGATCTCGATCAGTTCCTTGTAGATCGCGTGTACCCGCTGTTGCGCGGGCGAGAGTTCATCCGCGCGAACCGATCCGCTGAGACTGACGGCAACAAGGACCACCACTATTCGGCGCATGGCGCGGACTTGTAGCAAACGGCGCGAGCGCCGCGCCACTCCCGTGTTGCTTGCGCGCGACCAGAGCACTAGGGATAACGCCGGGAGGAGTAGCGATGTCGGAGATACGTGAAATCGCCAACGGCTTGCAGTTTCCCGAAGGACCGATCGCCATGCCGGACGGCAGTGTGCTGTTGGTCGAGATCAAGCGCGGTACGCTCTCGCGGGTGACCGCGAACGGCCGAGTCGAAGTCGTGGCGGAGTGCGGCGGCGGGCCGAACGGCGCAGCAATTGGGCCCGACGGCTGCGCGTACATTTGCAACAACGGCGGCTTCGAATGGCATGAGATCGGCGGGTTGACGTTTCCCGGCAACCAGCCGTCGAGCTACATCGGCGGTCGCATTCAGCGAGTCGACCTGGCAACCGGCCGAGTCGAGGATCTGTACACCGCCTGCGAAGGCCGCCCGTTGCGCGGACCCAACGACATCGTCTTCGATTCGGCGGGCGGGTTTTGGTTCACCGACCACGGCAAGTTCCGCGAACGGGATCGCGACCGGACGGGGATCTTCTATGCGCACCCCGATGGCTCGCTCATCCGCGAAGCCGTCTTCCCGATGGACGCACCGAACGGCGTGGGTCTCTCGCCGGACGGCAACCGACTGTATGCGGCGGAAACGCACACCGGGCGTGTGTGGACGTGGGACCTGGAGGCGCCGGGAGCGATCGCCGGCGGCATGTCCTTCGGACCCGGCGGCGCGTCGCTCTTGGCCGGGCTGCCTGGGCTTCAACTATTCGATTCGCTCGCCGTCGACAGTGCCGGCAACGTCTGCGTCGCGACGCTCGTCAACGGCGGTATCACCGTCATCTCGCCCGACGGCAATTCGATCGAGCACGTCCCGACCGGCGATCCGCTAACCACAAACATCTGCTTCGGCGGCCCGGATCTGCGCACCGCGTACATCACCTTGTCTGGAACCGGGCGCCTGGTCGCGATGCAATGGCCGCGGCCGGGGTTGAAGTTGAATTGGTGAGTCGTGACCGGGTGGACACCCCGAATCCCAGCCGCCACCAGTTGCGACTCGCCAGTCACGATCTCCAGGGCTCGACCAGAATCTTCGCATGCTGATCCGGCTTCGCGAGCGTTTCGAACGCGGAGGGCACGCCGTCAACACCGACTCGGCCGGTGATCAGCGGGGCAACGTTGATTTGCCCTTCGCTGATGGCTTGCAGCGTCTGGGCGAACTCGTCGGGCGTGTAGCCGAGCACGAACTGGACGTTGAGCTCCTTGTTGATGCCGATCATCGGCTTGATGCTGTCGTCCTCCATGCACACGCCGGCGACGACGATGCGGGCGCCATGCGGCGCATCGCGCATGATCTGATGCAGCATACTGGGGACACCGACGCACTCGAAGATCACGGCCGGACGCATGTTCGCGGCCTGATTGAACACATCGACGGTCCGTTGTTGCTTGGGATCGATGACCGCGTCCGCACCCATCTGTTCGGCGAGCTTGCGGCGCATGGGCGAATAATCGGCGGCCACGATCGGGGCGGCGCCTTTCAATTTGAGCGAGGCGATGACCGCGAGCCCGACTGGGCCGCAGCCGATCACCAGCGGCGCATCATGAGCATCGAGACGTGCCTTCGCCACCGCGTGGAGACCGACGGCCATTGGTTCCGTCAACGCCGCATGCTCCGTCGCCAACCCGTTCGGCACCGGTAGCACGAGCGCCGCAGACAACGTCATCAGCTCGCCATAGCCGCCCGGAGCTTCGTTCGAATAGCCGACTCCCTCAATGCGGCTGGCCCGGAACAGGATCGGCATCGAGACGATCCGGTCGCCGGCGCGGATCGCCCCCGAGGTGTTCGGACCGTAGTCGAGCACTTCGGCGCAGAACTCGTGCCCCATCACGATGTCGCGCGAGAGGTCCATCACGAACGGCGCGCCCGCCTCGCGCGCCAGCTCGACCATTTTGCTGGCGTACTTCAACGCATGGAGATCCGAGCCGCAAATGCCGCATGCGAGCGTCTTCACCAGCACCTCACCCTCACCCGGGGTGGGATCGGGAACCGTGTCGACGACCAATGTTGAGTTTCGCATTACCGCAGCGCGCACGAGAACCTCCTCTGCTCCTGGTCAGCAGTAGGGCAGTGGTTGGGCGAGAGTCAAGGCATCACGGGCCGGCCCTCGTGCCCCGCACTTCTGCGGCGTCGAATCACGATCGGACCGTGCAAACAAATTGCCTTGACAGTCAATCAGGCGTTCCGTACCGTCGGAGCACGCGAATTGATGTCCGTCGCCCTCAAGGCTATCTGACCCCGACTCCCTGTGACCGATTTTCTCCGATGCGGATTGGTTGAAGCAGAGTGCTGACCTTCATGCCTCGTCTACCCATTATTGCACGCGCTGTCTTGGGCGCAGGCTTCATCATCACCGTCCACGTCGCCAGAACTTTGGGCGCATGCACAGCCGACGATCTGGCGGCAGTCGATCCGGTCAACTGTCCCAACATTCCGGTTCCCTGCACGATCACCACGTTGGTGACCATCGATGATGGATGCGAGATCGACCTCGGAAGTCGCGATCTGGTGATCGCGACCGGCGGCCAGTTCAGCATCGGGTCGGGATCGGTGACGATCGACGCGCAGAACGTCTCGATCTCCGGCGGATCGATCGACGGACGAACCGCGGCGAGCAATGGCGTGGGCGGCAGCATCACGATCAACACCGCGGCCGCATTCGCGGTGCGGAAGAGCGGGAGCAGCACCGGCAGGATCGATGTGTCCGCAAGCACCTACGCCGGAGCCATCACAATCAATGCCGGAGGGACCGCGACGATAGCGGGAATGCTCTCGGCTCAAGCCACCAGCACGGACGGCAACGGCGGACAGATCTCGATCACGACTGGTCTCGATATCGTTGGCGCGTCCGGCGGGCTGATCTCGGCGCGCGGCGACCAAGCCGAGGTGGACTTGGTCGCGAACGGTGCGATCAACATTCCGATCCTGGTGGACGTCAGCGGAGCCAACTCGTCGTTGAGCGATGGGGGTACACTGAACGTCACCGCAAACGGCGACGTGAGCTTCGGCGGCGATTTGCAAGCGAGCGCCGCCAGCCAGGACGGAGGCAACGGCGGCACGGTCACCATTGAAGGCGGCGGCAAAGTGCAGCTCTCGGGGCGCACCTATGCGAACGGAGCCAACGGAGGTGACGGGGGTACCGTATCGGTCACCGCCGACACCGGGAGTCTGACAATCGTCGGAGACGTTCAAGCCACAGGCGCCATAGACGGGGGCAACGGCGGCACGATCTCACTCGCCGCATCATCGGACTCCGTCGTCGCACAAGCCACAGCCGCAATCACCGCCGTGACCAATGATACCGACGGGACGGGCGGAATGATCACCGTGACTGCCGGCCTTGACATCACCGTTGCCGGTACTGTTGACGTCTCGGGAGGGGACGCGGGAAGTATGGAGATCTGCGCAGACCGAGCGATCATCGTACAAGGGGCTTTGAACGCCAACGGACTCCGCACCGACGACTCGGGCGCGGGCGGATCCATCTCTGTCGACGCCGGCACGCAGGCGCAACTGCTAAGCGCAATATCTGCAAACGGGAGCGTCGGCGGCAACGGCGGTTCGATCGAAGCCACGGCTCTGTTCGGAGATGTGACCGTCGCGAAGAGCATCCAAGCCAAAGGCGTGAGCCCGGGGGGCGTCGGCGGAAGTATCGCGCTGACAGCGGAAGGCTCGGTGACGATGCAGCCGACCGCCACCTTGTCTGCGCGGAGCGATGCCGCGGACGGCGACGGCGGATCGATCGACCTCGAAGCCGGGATTGACATTACCGTCAACAATCAGATCGACGCGTCGGGGGGTACGAGCGGCGGCACCGTCACCGCCAATGCAGGCGGGAACCTGGCGGCGGCGGCGAACCTGCTCGCAAACGGACGCAGCGCTGCCAGCCCAGGTGGAACGATCAGCCTTCACGCCGGACAAAACCAAACCGGCAACCGCGGGACGGTCTCGATCTCCAAAACCGTCGACGTCAGCAGCGGGGGCTGCGGCGCAGACGGCTTCTGCGGTGACGGGGGTTCAATCGACATCGAGGCGTGCACGGTTGTGATCAACTCCACGGCCGTCGTTCGCGCACGCGGCACCGATATCGGCGGAACCAATTCGCTCGTTGCCCACGAGCGCCTGACCGTTCTCGGGCGAGTGGACGCGACTGCCTCGGCGGCTGGCGGCTCGGAT
>Ga0335069_10006909_pt1 | contig 16441 bp, 17 predicted proteins | sample Lox_Sample_11_FD_206714 | JGI IMG/M metagenome (GOLD analysis project Ga0335069, IMG submission 206714) | Soil microbial communities from Loxahatchee National Wildlife Refuge, Florida, United States - Lox_Sample_1.1 | ecosystem: Environmental > Terrestrial > Soil > Wetlands | place: USA...
CGCCAACAGTGTCGAGACCGTCGCCTACGGCACGGAAGCGGGCCTCTTCCAGCGCGCCGGAATCCCCGCCGTCATCTGCGGCCCCGGCTCGATCGACCAGGCCCACAAGGCCGACGAATTCGTGGCGCTGAGCCAGCTTGCGGCGTGCGAGGGGTTCCTCAAAAAGCTGATCGCGCGCGCGTGCGCATGAGTGCTGTTACGCAAATGCGTATCATGGGTGCGACGGTCGGGTTGCTAATCGGCGGCGCTGCGGCAGTAGCCTCCGCCACGCCGGTGACCGACGAAACCTCAGCCATCGCCATCGTTCGCAAACTCTGCGAATCGAAAAGCTCGGAGCCATGGCACGCGTCACTTGTGAATGGTTCATGGCACGTTTGGCAGGGCGCTCACGTCACCGAACCGACTTGTGGCTTCTTTGGAGCAACGGTGGACGCGAAGACCGGAAGCACGAGCGAATGCCAAATTGCGATATGCGAGATGCGCCGGAGTCAATTTTGAGATTCTGATCGACTTGACGGTCCGACCGCGTTCGCTATTGTCCCGCCCGTTTTCCGTCCCGAGGGACATCATGACAGAGATTGTCGCCGTCCGCTGATTGCTGCGCGTTTCGCGTAGCCAAAGCCTCGTGTCCGCTGCCGCTTCTGTGGCCCGCGCGCACGACCCTTCGGCTTATCGGCGAGTCTCTGAAAGTGAACATCTCCAGGCTTGAACAGCGCGTGCTGCACGTGCTGGCGCAGGGCGGCATGATCAAACATGTCCGCGATGACAAACGCATCATCGCGGTCGACTGCTACAGCCGCGACGGCTATCGCCTCGCGGATTGCACGCTCGATCTTTTCCGGCGGCTCAAGCGCCGCGGCCTGATCGTGTCGCGCGACGGCGGGCCCTACCGCATCTCGCGGCTGGGCCTCGCCTTCGTGCGCGCGCAACTCGACAATCGGTGAAGCAATCCTCCCCCAAACGAAGTTTGGGGGAGGGGGACCGCGAAGCGGTGGAGGGGGTCCGCTCCGTTGTCATGCGCCAATTCCCTGGTAACAGGAAAATATCAGGGACTTTGAAAAATGAGCTGCAATGCGTGTGTTCTCGGCGCCGGCAAGAATGCGAACAAAAATCGCAACACCGACCCGGCGAAACCGCGGCGTCTGCGTGCGACAATGCGAAAGGTTCGATAACGCGCGACGATTTCGCTTGCCGCGTTTGATCAAAATGTCTATCGTTTTCGTTATAACGCAGTGCTGCGCCCGGCGCTCTTTCGAGCCGCCGGGTTTTTGATTCTTCGGCCGACGCCGGCGCCTGTCTTCGACACCGCAAGATTCACCACTGAGGCGGTGAGGCACAGAGATGATCGGCCTCTCGCCAAATTCGTGCGCCGGCCGGCGATGGATCATTTGCGCGCGAAGCGCGCAGGCAAGCTTTGAAAACAGGGGAAGCCGTCCGAGGCGGACGCGGTCTCTCTGTGCCTCACTGCCTCTGTGGTTCAATTTTTCTTTCTTGATACCCGTGAAGCTTGAAAGGACGTACACGGATGATTTCCACCCTGCGCGCCCCTGCTTTTCCGCTCGAGGAAACGGCCGAAAATGACAAAAAGCCCCGTCTTTATTGGCTTATCCGCTCGCGCCGCGCCGCGGAGATTTTTTTCCACCCTGCTCCTGCCCCTGATGGCAGGGGAGAAGCCGCGCGCCATTCGTCGGCCTATGTCCCCCAGACTTCGCGCGCGAAGGCGAGGAAGTTCAGCCCCATGATCTTCTCGATGCGCGCCTCGGAATGGCCGCGGGCCTTGAGGAGCGAGATCAGCTTGCGGAACTGGTCGGGTCCCCTGAGATCGACGACGAAGGGATAGGTGTCGGCGCGTTCGCCGGTCGCGCCGATGCCGGCCTTGGCGCGGTCGGCGACTTCCTTGGCGAGATGGGCGGAATAGGCCTGAAGATCATCGATGCCGGTCGTGCCGCCGTCGGTGCCGATGCCGACATGGTCCTCGCCGCAGACATCGATCGCGTGCTCGATATGGGCCACGACATCCTCGGCATGCGGATGGCCGTCGGCCTTCAGGAACGGCATGAAGAAGATGCCGATGAATCCGCCGCGCGACGCGACAAGGCGCAGCTCCTCATCGGTCTTGTTGCGCGGCAGATCGACGAGCGCACGGCAGCCGGTGTGGTTGATGGAGATTGGCGCGGTCGAGATGCGCGCCGCGTCGAGACAGGTGTTCTGGCCGGAATGCGAAAGATCGACCATCACGCGCCTGGCATTGAGCCGGGCGACGACATCGCGGCCGAACGGCGTCAGCCCGCGATTTTCCGGCGCCATCGAGCCGTCGCCCAGCTGGTTGGCCGGATTGTAGGTCAGCTGGATCACGCGCACGCCCAGCTCGGCGAAGACGTCGATGCGGCTGGCATCGTTGCCGACCATCGCCGCATTCTGGAAGCCGTAGATGAGGCCGATCTTGCTCGTGTCGCGGGCCTTCAGGATGTCCGCAGCCGCGTAGACCTTCATCACGTCGCCGGGATAGTCGCGCACGAAGCTGTCCCAGGTGCCGATGGTGCGGATTGTGTACTCGAAAGGCTCGTCGGGCCCCGCGACATAGCCAAGCGTGACATTGACCGCGCAAAGCCCCGACGCGTGCGCATCGCGCAGGGTCCGCGCATCGATATCGAGGCGATCGAGATCGACCGGATTGTCGCCCTGCGGCCGCGCCAGCGCGAGATTGGGATTGTCGAGATCGCCGAGCGCATTGACGATCAGCATCCTGGGTTTCTTGCGCCTCGAATGCCTCGCCAGCGCCGGGGTCGCAGCAGCCGCCATGAGGGCGCCGGTCATGAGTTCGCGTCTCGTCGTCATGATCGTCCTTGAGAGATTAGCGGCGGTGAAACTCGGGCGAACGCTTGTCCCGGAACGCGGCGAGCGCCTCGGCGTGATCCTGGCTCTTGATAAGAACTTCGAACTCCTTGCGCAACGCCTGGGCGGCGGCGCCGCGATCGAGATCGACCGCGCGGCCGGCGATGCGCTTGGTCGCTTCGACCGACAACGGCGCGCGCGAGGCGATGCGTTCGGCCAGCGCAAGCGCCGCGGCGCGCAAGGTCTCCGCCGGACAGACATCGGTGACGAGGCCGAAGCGCTCGGCGGCCGCGGCATCGAAAGGCGAACCGGTCAGCAGCATGCGCTTGGCGCGGGCGATGCCGATGAGCCGCGGCAGCCGCCAGGCCGATGCGATCAGTCCGACATTGACGGCGGCGCAGACGAATTGCGCTTCGGTCGAGGCGATGCGGATATCGCAGGCGAGCGCCAGCTCGAGCCCGCCGCCGACCGCCCAGCCATTGACCGCAGCGATCGTGGGCACGCGCAACGCATCGAGCCTGTCGATCAGCGCCGACAGGCTGAGCGCGGGATCTTCGCCGCCCGAACGGGCCGCTTCGCGCTCCTTGAGATCGTCGCCGCTGCAGAAGCTCTTGTCGCGGCCGGTGACGATGACGGCGCGCACGGTTTCGTCGCGCTCGATCGCGTCCAGATGCGAGAAGAAGGATTTGCGCGGACCCAGACCGAGCGCATTGGTCGGCGGCGCGTCGATCTCGAGGAGGGCCGCAAGCGGTTGAGGCCGGGTGAAATGGACGGTGGCGCTCATGGTCGTGTCAGCGGACCCATTGCGCGAGCCAGTCGGGTGCGCCTTCGAGCCGGCCGGTGAGACCGTAGCGCGCCGGCACGTCGAGGTTCTTGTTGAAGCGGCATGCCTATACTCCGGTGCCGGGGTCCTCGCGGCAGTGGCAATCAAGGGCGCGGGATGCTATCGGCAAGCCAGCAAGGTCCGCAATGGGCGGGGACATTCATGAAACGCATCGCGCTCGCCATTGTGGCGGCGATCCTTCTCGTCGCGGCGGTCGCGGTGGTCAGGGCCCTCCTCATGACGGCGCCCACCTCGCAGGTGCAAGCTGTCCCCGCCATCGGCATGGATACGCGCATCCTTGCGCAGCATCTGGGCCAGGCGGTCCGCTTCCGGACCATTTCGTATGGCGGCGGCGCGCACGAAGCCGACAAGGATGCGGCGCTCGCGGCGTTCCGCGACTGGATGGTCAAAACCTATCCGCGTTTTAACAAAGTCGCGAAGCGCGAAGTCCTCGGCCAGAGCGTCGTCTATAGCTGGGCCGGCAAAAACCCGTCGCTGAAACCCATCCTCCTGATGGCGCATATGGATGTCGTGCCTGTCGTTCCGGGCACGGAGCATTCCTGGGCGCATGCGCCTTTCTCGGGCGATATGGCAGGCGGCTATGTCTGGGGCCGCGGCGCGATCGACGACAAGGGCTCGCTGGTCATGCTGCTCGAGGCGGCCGAGCGCCTGGCGCGCGCCGGTGTCCAGCCCGAACGGACGATCATGTTCGCGTTCGGACAGGACGAGGAAGTGGGCGGCAACAACGGCAACGCCGTCATCGCCAGGACGCTGGCGCAGCGCGGCATTCATTTCTTCTTCGTGCTCGACGAAGGCGGCGCCATCGTCGACGAGCCCTTTCCCGGCGTGCAAAAGCCGATCGCCTTCGTTGCGGTGGAAGAGAAAGGCTATCTGAGCCTCGAGCTCGTCGCGCATGGCGAGGGCGGGCATTCCTCGCGGCCGACCGGCGACATGGCGATCGTTCGCCTGGCGGGCGCGGTGCTCAAAGTCGTCCGCCATCCTTTCGCATCAGGCCTTGATCCGATTCAGCGCGAGAAGCTGTCGGTCATCGCGCCATACACGCCGTTCCCGCAGCGCCTGCTGCTGGCCAATCTGTGGCTGACGGAACCGATCGTCGACCGCTTCGTCGCCATGACGCCGGAAGGCGAGGCGCGGCTGCACACGACGATTGCGCCGACGATCATCGCAGGCGGCGTCAAGGACAATGTGCTGCCGCCGGAAGCGCGCGCCACGATCAATTTCCGCCTGCATCCGCGCGACACCATCGCCGGCGTCGTCGAGCATGTGCGCCGCGCCATCGACGATCCCAAGGTCGACGTGATCGTGCTGAACGATTCCAAGGAGGAAGCGTCGCCGGTCGCCGATACCAACGGCGAGGCCTACCATTATCTGGCGGCGCAGATACGAGATTCGTTCAACGGCATTCCGGTCGCGCCCGACATGACGACGGGTGCCACGGACTCGCGCTATTACGCCGGCATTTCCGACGCGGTGTTCCGGCTCGATCCGTTTCATTTCGGCTCGGGCGATTTGGGTCGCGTGCACGGCACGAACGAGCGCCTCGCCATCCGCGATCTGGCGCCTGCGGTCGCGTTCTACATGCGCCTGATCGAGAATGCGAAGTAGCTATTTGATCTCGAACGTCACCGTGACCTGCGCCGACACGGTCTCCTGTCCGGCGGCGACGGGTGTTGCGTTGGCAGCGCCGTCGAATGCCATGGCGCGGATCAGCGGCCGCGGCATCTGGGCGCCGCCTTCGTTGATCTCGACGACACGGCCCAGCGAAAGACCTGCCGCTCTCGCATAGGTCTGGGCGCGATCCATCGCGTCCTTGACCGCGGCTTCGCGAGCCTGCCGCAGCAGCGGCTTCGGATCGCGGAACGTGAAACTGATGCCGCCCATGGAATTGGCGCCGGAGGCGACGAGCGCATCGACAGCGGGGCCGAGCCTGCCGAGATCATCCACGGTGACCGACAGAGTGTTCGAAACCTGGTAGCCCACGATGTGCGCCGGCGCGCCATCCTTCGCCGGCGCATATTGCGGCGACACGTTGAAGTCCGAGGTCTGCATGGACCGGTCCGCAATCCCCTGGCGCTTGAGCTCGGAGAAGACCGCATTCATGGCGCGGCGGTTGGCGGCGAGCGCATCGCCCGCCGTGGCTGCCTCCGTCGTGACGCCCGCCGACAGGATGGCTTCGTCCGGCACCGCCTTGATCTCGCCTTCGCCGGTGACAGTGACCGTGTGCGGCTGCATCGGCGGCGCTGCCGCGGCCGGTCCGCCCAGTGCCGTGATCGCCAGGGCCGCTGCAAGGATCGACTTCATGCCGCTGTTCCGCATCGTGTGTCTCCGTCTGGCTGGCCTTACCGATTGGCCGGAGCTTGTTTCGTCCTCAAGGCAAAACTGGGGCGGGACTTCCGGGGGCCGCTTTGTTCCTGTTAGAACGCCCGACCCTTAGTGGGCCTGTAGCTCAGCTGGTTAGAGCTGGCCGCTCATAACGGTCTGGTCGCAGGTTCGAGTCCTGCCGGGCCCACCGGGGGGTGTTCGTGGGCGTTCGCGGCCGTTCGCGCTCGTTCGAATAGCTCAAATATATCAATGTATTACGTTCGCCAGTGTTCGCCGGTGATGTTTGGCAGCCGCGAAAATTGTTGGTACAATTTGGCCGTGATACCAACAAGTTTTTGGAAAATACCAACATGAGCCTGAGCGACGTCAAAGTGCGAGCGCTCAAGCCGGAATCGGCGGCGTACAAGGTCAGCGACGGTGAAGGACTGCACGTGATGGTCTCGCCGAACGGCTCGAAGCTGTGGCGATTGTCGTATCGATTCAGCGGTAAGCAGAAGACGCTGGCGCTGGGCAGATATCCGACTATCTCGCTGCTGCAGGCGCGTAGAGCGCGCGATACTGCGAAGGCCTTATTGGCGCGCGGCGTGGATCCGTCGGCCGATCGCAAGGCTGAGCGTCGCAAGAAATCGATCGCCGCGGCGAACACGTTCGAAGCGGTCGCAAACGAATGGTTCGAGGCCAATCAGGACCGCTGGGTCGAAAGTTATTCGTCGCGGCTCAGAAGCCGCATGGACGACGACTTGCTGCCCGACCTGGGCAAGCGTCCGATCGCCGAGATTGAGCCCCTCGAGGTCCTGGATGTCATCCGTAAGATCGAGCGTCGCGACGCGATCGAGATGGCCAAGCGCGTCATGCAGATGGCGAGCGCGATATTCCGTTATGGGGTCGCCACGGCCCGATGCAGCCGGGATCCGACCACTGATCTGAAGGGCGCGTTGAAACCGCCACGGCCGCCCAAGCGCAGGACGGCGCTGCCGGCGGCCGAGCTGGCAGAGTTCATGACCAAGCTCGCAGCATACGACGGCGATCGCGTCACGCAGCTGGCCATGAAGCTGGTCGTGCTGACGTTCGTGCGGACCGCAGAACTGAGGTTCGCGAGTTGGACCGAGTTCGAAGACTTGGACGGCAGGGCGCCTTTATGGCGGATACCGGCAGACCGCATGAAGATGCGTCGGCCGCATCTGGTGCCGCTGGCGCCGCAGGCAGTGGCGGTGCTGACAGAGCTGCGCGGTCTGACGGGCAAGTCGAAGTATCTGTTCCCTTCCCCGACCAGGTCCAATGTGATGTCGGAGAATACGCTGATATTTGCGCTGTATCGCATGGGCTATCACGGCAGGGCGACCGTACACGGCTTTCGTGCGACAGCGTCGACCGTGCTGAACGAACACGGCTTCAACCGGGACTGGGTCGAGATGCAGCTGGCGCATTTCGATGGCAGCGTGCGCGGCGTGTACAACGCGGCCGAATGGCTGCCGGGTCGGCGGAAGATGATGGGCTGGTGGGCCGACTATCTGGATGGCCGCGCCGCATCGCGGGCCGTGGCGGCATAGAGGCGTAGCGCGCTCGACCGTCGTCGCGTCATCGTCGCGAGCCCCGTCGGACTGCTGGTCAAGAGCGTGTCGAAGACCACTGTGTCACCGGCTGGATGCGCAGCGCCGGCTTTACGGCGGCGTTGTAATTGCCCCAGGCGACGATGTCGGGCGCGGCTTTGAGGGTGTCGGCGGCGGCGTCCGCGCCTCATCCGCCTGGCGCTCGACCAAGCGCGACCGCGCGAGGCCACGCCGGTAGGGTTGTTCGTGAAAATCACACCAATGCGTTCAACGAATCCAGCGGCGGCTCAGTTATGGCGTCCTGCTGCTAGAATGGCTGTCTTTATTTCTCGATTATACAAGACCGCATAGTGCGCATCATCTCGGCCGATATCGTCACATTTGCTGCGCAGTTGCGATGTTGCGCCCGGCCAGCACTGCGGCACACTAGCGACGCATATTCGAGAAGCACAAATGCGAATCGAATCCCAGAACAAGAAAGTAGGTGATCGACATCCTCCGAGTGATATTGGAGTAGAGAGGACATTTGCACAAACTGTGCCGACTGCCTTATGGCAATCGAATCCTGCCGTCTTCAGTATCAAAGATTTTTGCAGAACTTATAGTATCGGCCGCACGAAAGCGTTTGAACTGATCGCCGCGGGGCAGTTGCGCGCTCACAAATGTGGGCGTCGAACGCTCATAAGCATCGACGACGCTAAGGCTTGGTTTGAGGCGCTGCCGACGGTTTAGCTTTGGGCGGGCGCGGGCGTTTGGACTGCGCAGATGCCCGCTCTTCCAGAATTTCCTCCAGCGCAGCCATCGCAGGTCTGCCTCGATAGCGAGCGACATAGGCATCCAACTTTTGGTTGAGTTTTTGTATCGTACGTACACTCGTCACTGCCTGCGCTAAATCGACGGTGGGATCGAGCAACTTGAGTGAAAGCCGCACAAACTCCAGCCCATCATCTGCAGCGCCCGAACCATCAGCGACCGCATTAACTTTTGGAAATCTCATCTTTTTGCCGGTCGCCCTTTGCCAGATCACACAAAGTTTGAGGGTTACCGGCCCATACGGAAGAAATGGACGGCCTGGGGGCCTCTTCGAACTCGTCATCGGCGCCAATGCAAACAGAGCGCTCATAATGACATCGGAGGCGCGATCAAGTTCGGCCAACAATTCCGCAATGCTCTTCGGCCGGTCTGTCGCGTTGAAACCTTCGGCCATTATCTTCAGCAGGCGTTCAGCGGTCTTGCGATGTGATCCTTTGAGGTCTTGAATGACTTTCCGAATCTCACCAACCGCTACCTCTGCCTGTGTTGCGCCGTCGATTATTCGTGTCAGACGGCGAAGTGCGTCGCCGTTGAGCGCCAATTCAAGTCGGGGACGAAAATCCTCGATTGTCTCCCACAGTTCCGTGCGGAGCTGAGAAATCTTTTGAGGATCGCGAAGTCTCCTTAGCGAGCCGAGCTTCTCGACCTCCTTCCACAGCGTTCCAAAATCTTTGTCAAACGAGTCTGTCGACGTCACAGGCGTTAGCTCGCTGCTAGGCCTCGAGCTTACAGGCAATTTACCCCCCGTACAGCCGTCTCAGAGCCGCGGGGCCGAGCACCTTGCGCAATAAATCGACCCGTTTGATCTGAATTGTTGTGCACGTGTCCGCTCACACCAATTGGCATGCGCGCATATGGTAAGGGCTATCAGCAGGAAGCTGGAAGCTCATGCCCAAGTCTGAAAACAGCCTGCCTTCAATCAGCCAGAGAGCGATGAAGCTGACGACGATCGTCAGCGTTGCGAATCGATGTCCGTGGAGACGGACAAAATCGTGTCAATTGGCCCAGCTAAGGAGATCTAGGTGATGGATCCATACGAAACTCAGCGCAAGTGGGAATCGCGGAGCGAAATGGCCGCTATTCGAGCCGTCGGCAACGGCAGTCGCGGCGGGCCGGGAGCCGCAAAGCGGCGCAAGAAGAAAGCAAAACCCCGAAGGCTAAGCGCCCGGCAAGCCGAACGCCGCGAGGACACCGTCAAACTAATTGCCGAAAACGCGGCGCAGAAGCTTTTCGCAGAATGTAGAAGCCAAACCGAGGATCTGCTCTTGCAGCAGTTCAAAATGCCGCGCATTGAAGAAATGCAGCCCGCTGCATTTTGGAAGACGATCGCCGACAGCGACAACCGGGCGCTAGTTAGGCATGCAAACAAGAAGTACCTGGATGCCATCGTCTTTGCTTACGCAGTGTATGTTTGGGTCGTCGGCTCGGAGCCTTGGAAATGTGAGCTTCATATCAATATGATCAGCGAGAAGGCTGGCAAGAGCATCACGCCCAAGTTTGATCTGCTCCGAACAATCCTTCAGCTGGTCATCGACTATGATGATAATGACAGCGAACAGCATAAGCTGAATCGAAAATACTGGAGTCGGGACGCGCAGGCCATTCGATGGCTCATTAGCAATAACATTCCGCCTCACAATGTGAAATCCTATCAAAAAGACCATGGCGGGGGGGTGGACGAATGGTCCCGCCTCGCCTCAAAAACGGCCACTGCAGACAGTGAAAGAATTGCGACCGATGTCGACGTTCGAGAAGCGCGGCGTCGTTGGAAGCGCGATCCGGGGTGGGAAGCGCTAGATGACTACCTAGATGATGTTGTGCCTGAGCCGACCATCGATGAGAAACCTCGGGTCACAAGAATCGATAATGTATTGCTCCGGTATTTCTCGGAGAAGAAGGGGCTGAGACCCGGCGAGGGGCTCATGGTCATAATTGTCGACGACCCAGCGGTGCCGGAGGGCATGCGCATCGTAAGGACCGATTCCCTTGGAAAGCTCCATCCGCCTGGGAAGAAGCTGAATCAAGAACTAGCGATGCTTTTCAGAGCCGCCCGGGTACTTATTGGCGGTCGTCCTAAAGCCTGATCGACTTTTTCTGAACCGGCGAGGGCATCCCGAAGGGTCGCGAGTCTGATTCAAAAAGCTGGCAGGAGTGGAGGCTGGTTCGGATCGCGCGAGCATATTCCTTGGACCTTCGGGTCGCTGCGGCGGTTGAAAGCGGTCAGTCGTGGCGCGCAGTGGCCGAGACTTTCATGGTCAGCGTTGCCAGCGTTGTGAAATGGTCGCAGCGGCAGCGGGTGAGCGGCAGCCCGGCGCCAGGCCCGGTCGTTGGCAGACGGCCCTATGCTGTAGCACACGAGCGGGAGTGGCCTGTGGCCCGGATTGAGGTCCAATCGACGATCCGATCAACCGTCAATGCTTCCTCGCCTGTGTCGAGCAGATCCTCGTACCGGCTCTGAACCCGGGCGATATCGTGATCATGGACAATCTCCTTGGTCACAAGGCCAACCCGGTTCGAAGCGCCACCCGTGCGGCCGGCGCAAAGGCTACCATCCTCTCCAGAACCGAACTCGATCGAGTAGGCCTTCTCCAGACTGAAGACCTTGCTACGCAAGGCCGATGAACGAACCAGCGAAACGACATGCATGCGCATCGGTCAACTGCTCGACCTCTTCACCCTACAGGGGTGCGCCACCTATCTCAAAAAAGTCAGGTTACGCTTCAGCCGGGAACAATCACGCTCTAGGGATCAGGAGGGTTGCCACCACGTCCAAGTGGCGAGTGCGGCGCGTCCCTCCGCCAGCGACAATTCCATGCAGTTTCGGGCGCGACGCACTTTGAACACGGTTGCGTCCGTCAGGGGCTTCGAAAGCCGAACCAGTAAAATATTATCGCTGCCAACTGATGCAACGCACTCGCGCAACGCTAATTTTTTTAGTCGGTGCCGAGCATGGGTCATCGGCACCTCATCAATCCGAAATAGCAGGAGATTATAATGAATAGTTCCGAAGCCAGAGAGCTGCGGACTGCCTGGATTCAAACCATCGAGCGACAGGCGCCGAATTATTTTCTGACATTCTGCTTTGGGTATCAAATTCGAAGCTTGAATGCGGATCGCTATATGAGAAAGTTCTTCAATGCGCTGCAGCGCAAGGCTCACGGTCACGACTGGGCATCCCAGTTCGACCGTGGTTGGCCAATTGCATTTGGATTTTTTGAACATCCAGATACCAACCCGCATTATCACGTGTTGGCGCGGGTCGACCCTGAGATCGGTGACGTGTTGGAATTGTATGGGGCAGAAATCTGGAAGAAAATAGCGCCACGCGGCCAATTGCATGTCGAGGAAGTAAATAGTCCCCATAAAGTCCGGAGCTACGCCACGAAGAGGTTGGCTTCTCGCCAGCGCTTTGACGATGTGTTTGTCTATTCAGACACGCGTGTGAAACCCTCACCTGAAAGTGACTTATAGGGTGGCGATTGGTCTACCAAAAATACCCGAAAAAGCACCATTTTAAGCCTCTAAATCGCGTCAATTGGCCCATTCGATGGAATCCGCTAGCCGCTAATTTGGAATCGCCGCCGGCAATGCAGTTGCGGATGTCAGATCAGAAGGCCAGATACATTTATTTGCTGTCGCTAGAACTACAACCAAATAAATCACTAAACGATACGATTGGGATATACGAATTATGGTTGCACGCAACACGATACGGCATGGTGCCGCAAACAAATTAGAAGTTCAATGCATCAGGGATGCGGACACGACAATCACTGTCGTTAAGCCACAAGCTTTCATATGAACATCAAGGTGTCATACTCAATTGTAGTGGGTTCGCTGCAATTCGGTACTGATGGTGCGGGAGCAATTTTTAAGGAGGTAGAAGGAAACCATGGCAAAGAAGAAACTGATGCGACGCTCGTGGACAAAAGAAGATGTGCGCGAACTCAAATCTCTAGCGCGACAAAAGACGCCGGCAACGAAGATAGCGCGGATGTTCAAGAGAACGGTCGGCGCGATCCGACAGAAAGCTCTCTCGTTGGGAATTTCGCTGAACTCGCGGCCTGGCCAATAATCGGGACTGGGTCAGGTGTAGAATTTATTCGGCAGTCGGGGTGAATATCAAACATCCGGATCCCTCGGCATCGGCCCGCGGAAATACGCCAGATCCACGCGAAACCCGTCCACCTGGATGAACCTGTCCGATACCCAAGTCCATTTGTCCCGACCTCTCTTTAGGTTCTGTACAAACCGCCGATACATCTCTGTGGTATCGATTTCCGTGTCTGGCGGGACCGATTTTCTCACGGCAGCAATCAATGCGAACCAGATCTCGTCGCGAAGTTGTCTGGTGATTCCGTTCAAGTTGACATGAGCCATGTCGCGCTCCTGATTGCGGTAGACAAGATTCGAGTGAATTCTTTCGGGCAGCGCACGCGATTGATTTCAAGCGTGATGCCGATCAAAATTAGCGAGACCGCACATCCTCCGATTTTTTCACCAACCCCTAGATCGATGCCGAAAGCGCGTTATTCGCCGAATTTGCGCCCTACGCCGATCTAACCCTTTTTGGCGCTATTTTAGGGCCTTCTGAGGGGTATTAAGGGCTTGATCAGCCGAAAGTGTGATTTTTTCGGCGCCGCGATTACATCGGTTCGTTGAAATCCCGAGCTGGGCGCCCGAAATCGACAGAATTCCAATCCGGTAAAGTTTTCGAATTGGTTGCGGTCATTCGACTGCAACACTTGGAAACACGTCGGAGAATTACATGGCACGCTTCAAATTTAGGACTTCGAATCGAAAGGTCAAACAACGCCCGCGGAACGGCGAAGGTCGGAAAGCGAAAATCCCGAAAGGGCTCCAGTGGCTACCGGTCCCGTTCAAGAAACATAAAGGCAAAACGCTACCGCAGATTTTGTTCGAGGATCCAAGCTATGTTTTTTGGCTTGTTGGGCAGGGGTATGTCTATGGCCGCCTTCTGCACCAACTCAATTTTGTGGTCGAACGGGCAAGGCACATTCTGCCGCCACGCGAAATCCCGGACGAATATCAATTCGGTGTCGAATATAACGGAGAAGGGTGGCTGGAACGAATCCGCATTCTCGAAAAATCGCGGGGTGCCGCAAATCTCATTGTGACGCCGCATCTGGATTTGTCTCTCTTTTGCCTATTCCGACTGGACGAAATGAGAGAAAAAGATGCACTGCTGCATTGGCTCAGGGCGGAGTTCTTCGATTGCGAGGGACTGATCAGCAAGGTCGCGTGCGAAGCGTTCCTGAATGACGACAGCAATTTTGGCCTCACTTGCAGACGGATGCACGGTTTTCCAGATCGAGCCATTAGCGCGATGTTCGGTTAGATATTAGAAGACCAATCGCCGCTGATTGCACGCCTCATTGTGCTCGAACGCGGGTAAAGTTGATCTCTGACACGTAATGCCGTCGCGAAAGTGGCCGAGCCAAACCGATAGTTCGCCTGCTTCAATCCGAACGCTACGTCTGGTAGTTTGCATCGGGTTGGCTTGGGGGGAGACATGCTGGCGCGGGAATTGGCCTATCTGGCGGGGCCGGGGTTTTGGTACGCAGTCGGCGCACTGGTCGCCTTATATATCGCCACTTATGCGTTAGCATTGGCGCTTCGGCTGACCCGTCTTAGGGCGGGCCTCGATCGTATTTTGCTTTGCTGATATCCGTTGCCGCTGGCGTGACGGTGGGACTGACGTGCCAAGCCGTTCACCTGGCCGACCGCGTCGGGTTTATCGAGTTGAACGGATTGGTGGCAAGCGTCGTGGCGGGCGCATTCACGACCGCGGCGACAATGTACCTGGCGATCTTTGTCATTCAAATACCTGAGATCAATCGCGGCTTGAAAGACACACTTCAGCGCAACCTTTTTGGCCTCGATCACCTCGACATTCGTCAAGCGATATTGAGCGGTGCGCTCGATGACTTGCCGGAATATGCAACGAACAATCCAAAATACCCTGTCGTGCTGTGCAACCCTGCCGCCGACGAAAAAGAAGCCAAATTCGATGAAGCGCACGTCACAAACATCGCATTGGGCCTTGTGCTGAAAAGGAAGTGCATCGGCCAGATGATTGCCGACAAATTTGACGAACTTAGAAAGACTTACAAGGGCAGGTTTCAGCATGTCGTGCTGCTTGAGGCCGAGGGTTCTGGTTATTCGATAGAGGGCGCCGCCAGTCGCGAGGACTTTTATCTCGTGCTTTATCCTACTGTGGGAGAAAAGGCGGACCTCAATGTGGCCAGGTTTGTAGCAGAAAGGTTGGAGAGCATGCCGGCGCAGGTCTTCGAATTATTCAACTTCGTGACAACCAAAGTCGAAGCCGACGAAAGCCTCGGCACCGCTATCGCCAAGATGGTCGAGTTGGGGCGAAGCTCCGCGCTCATAATTGGAAAAAGTGGCAAAATTCTTGGCATTGGTCTGCTCTGGAAGCTCATCAGCGTCGGATATGGTTATGAGACGAAATCGAAAGTTCGCTGAATCAAGACCGGAACGCCAATTATCGGGCAGCGAAAGAATTTGTGCGTGCTTGGACGCAAACATGCGCCCCGCGGCAGCGACCTGATCACTGCAGCCCGCCTGATAGCCTCACGCAGATCGGGCTTCTGAGTATCCCGTGATGGAATTCCTCTGCCCCCTCTCTATCTTCACCGGACTAGCGAGTGGTCGCTTCGCACATGCGCACCCTCCATCGCACTCTGCTCAGGATGGCGCTGAGCGCCGGGCGGCGAGTTTGAATAGTGCGAAAAGTCGCAACTACACTATCGTCGTGACGGGTCGGCAGGGAATATTCATCACGGGGATATCCATCGGCGGCATGGGCTCGCTCCGCATCGCCTTCAAGCATCCTGATCTGCTCCAAGGCGTCCGTCGACTGCAGCCAATGCGCCGCCCGAGCGGGAGTGCGCGGGTGTGCAAGGGCGGCGTTATTTCAAATCGGAAACCGCGATGAGGTCCGTCGATGTCGCAACGGCGTGTCACGGCTCGCGTGGGGCACGTTTTGGGATGCCAGTTTCCGGCGGATTGAGAGCCGTGCGGGTCGGGCTTGCCGTTGGCAGACGGTGCCGGTCCCCGGGCGGACCGCCGCCGGCAATCTGGGCCGCCGTACGCGATTGCGGTAGGCATCAGAATGATAAGCGCTTCGAACGAGTTCGCCGTTAAGACGATCTATTCCACGGCAGTAGCGAAGTAAGGCCGTCGTGATTTCGTCCTTGTCGAGCAGGTGCTGCAAGTGCGCACTCGCCGTCGGTTTTTCCATCTCCGTCCACCCCTTGTCGCGTCAACGCGACCGATGACAGAATTAATCAAGTGATTGATTATATATTGGGTGAGGCTTAGTCCGCAACCTGCCGGGCGCGCCCGCGCCGCGCCGCTTACCTTCGTCGCGTTTCTAATACTGTCGGCCGACTGAGAAGTGTATGCGAGCTTTAGGAAGCCGCAGTCCGACAGTGTCTCAGGCGATGGCACGCTATGAGACCTCCGTCGGCAGCCGTCCGCATCAACGCCCGCGAGAGTCCCCCTCATCTCTGGTGCCAGAGCTCTCTACACCGCTTTCCTGCACAGTCCTAACGTCCGAGAAGTCGTGCACAACTGTCCGGGCGGCGATCGCCCACGCGCGCAACCGACGCCCAAACCCGCGCTGCGAAACTACGAAGGTCGCAGCTTAATCGCCAACCCGCCGTCCACCCTGATAGTCTCGCCGGTGATGTAGCTCGAGGCATTGCTGCATAGTAACAGAGTAAGACCGATCATCTCTCTTGGATCGCCCCAACGGCCAATAGCGGACATATCGGCGAAGGCTTTGTAGACTTGCTTCCCCTGCGCTTCGCCTAGCGATTTTAGAACTCCGGTGGCCTGGTCCGTCAAATAGGTTCCGGGGGATATGCAGTTCGCCGTTATTCCCGAACGGCCTAGTTCAACCGCGAGCGTTCGCGCAAAGCCTTCCAGTGCCGACTTGCTAGCGGTGTAGATCGAGTGACCTTCGATCGACGAAGCTGAAGTCGTAGCGGAGGTCAGAAAGACGAGCCTCCCCCAGCCCTTTTTCCTCATGGTC
>Ga0335069_10006910_pt1 | contig 16441 bp, 19 predicted proteins | sample Lox_Sample_11_FD_206714 | JGI IMG/M metagenome (GOLD analysis project Ga0335069, IMG submission 206714) | Soil microbial communities from Loxahatchee National Wildlife Refuge, Florida, United States - Lox_Sample_1.1 | ecosystem: Environmental > Terrestrial > Soil > Wetlands | place: USA...
TTCTATCCCCGCGCGCCTCGCGGACGCCGCTCAAAACGCAGGAAAACCGGGCGTCGTCCGGCCGCCTCCGCCTTGCGCTGATAGCGTGTCGCCAGCCAATCGTCGGGCGGTTCGCGCCAGTCTCGCGGGCCGGTCGCGCGCCAGCCAAAGGCTGGATGTCCGAACAACTGCTGGAGCGTCCAACGGACATAGCCGGGATCATCGGTGGCTATGCGGAACTCTGCTCCGTCCATGAGCAAGCGGGCCAGAATGTCGAGGTTGGCGGCGCCGACGAACCGGCGCTTGGCATGACGCAGCTTGGGCCAGGGATCGGGAAACAACAGGAAAGCGCGGGCCAACGATGCGGGCGTCAGGCCCGGCAGCAACAGGCGCGCATCGTCATCGAAGATGCGGACGTTGGGGAGACCCAGGCGGTCCACGTGATCGAGCAGCGCGGCCACGCCGTTGACGAACACCTCGCAGCCGAGAAAGCCGATATCGGGATGGCGGCGGGCCTGTTCGGCCAGGTGCTCCCCGCTGCCGAAGCCGATCTCGAGCCAAACCTCGCGCGGGCGATCAGGAAATAGCGTGAAGGGATCGAGCTGTTGATCGGGGGCGGGCACCGCCACGCGCAATCGCGGCAGCAGGCCGGCGACGAGCTCCTGCCGCCGCGGCCGTAGAGGGCGGCCCTGGCGCCGACCGCGCCAATCGAGCCGGTCGCGGACCGGGGCCTCGATCATCGCGTCGGTCGACGTACCCCGACGATCAGTGGAGCGCGGCGCGCAGCTTATCGACGAGATCCAGCCGCTCCCAGGAGAAGCCGCCGTCGGCATCGACGGGACGGCCGAAATGGCCGTAGGCGGCAGTGCGCGCGTAGATCGGCCGGTTGAGGCCCAGATGCTCACGGATGCCGCGCGGGCTGAGATCGACGAGTTCACCGAGGACCCTCACCAGCCGCTCCTCGGGGACACGACCGGTGCCGTGAGTCTCGACGTAGACCGAGAGCGGTTTCGAGACGCCGATCGCATAGGAAAGCTGAATGGTGCAACGCTCGGCAAGCTCGGCGGCGACGATGTTCTTGGCGAGATAGCGCGCGGCATAGGCCGCCGAGCGGTCGACCTTGGTCGGATCCTTGCCGGAGAAGGCGCCGCCGCCATGCGGGGCAGCGCCGCCATAGGTGTCGACGATGATCTTGCGGCCGGTGAGGCCGGCATCGCCGTCGGGACCGCCGATGACGAAGCGGCCGGTGGGATTGACGTAAAAGTCCTCCTCCGCGCACATCCAGCCAGCGGGCAGCGTATTGACCACATGCGGCCGCACGATCTCGCGCACCGCTTCCTGATCGAGTTCGCCCGCATGCTGTGTCGACACGACAACCGACGTGGCACGCACCGGCTTCCCGTTCTCGTAGAGCAACGTCACCTGGCTCTTCGCATCGGGACCGAGACCCGGCTCTGCCCCCGAATGCCGAGCCTCCGCCAGCGACCGCAGGATGTTGTGGGCGTAGTAGATCGGCGCCGGCATCAGGCGCTCGGTCTCGCGACAGGCGAAGCCAAACATGATTCCCTGGTCGCCGGCGCCTTCGTCCTTGTTCCCCTTCGCATCGACACCCTGGGCGATGTCGCTGGATTGCGGATGAATGAAGATCTTCACTTTGGCCCTTTGCCAGTGAAAACCCTCCTGCTCGTAACCGATCTCCTTGATGCAGTGGCGGACCACGTCCTCGATCTGCTCGTGCGTCACCGAAGCCGGCCCGCGCGTCTCGCCGGCGAGGAACACGCGGTTGGTCGTGGCCATCGTCTCGACGGCAACCCGGGAATGCGGGTCGGCGGTGAGGAAGGTATCGACGATGGCATCGGAGATGCGATCGCACACCTTGTCCGGATGACCTTCGGAGACCGACTCACTGGTGAAGAGGTAGCTGTTCCTGGACACTCGTGTCCCTTTCCTTTCGTATTGCGGCCGCGCCGTCAGGCGTCGGTCCGGCGGGTCTTGCCAAGGGTCTTGGCCAGCTCGAACACTCGCCGGCGCACTTGCGGATCGCCGATTCGATAGTAGGCGCGCACCAACTCGAGCGTTTCACGCTTCGCCATCGGATCGGGCTCGAACGGCTCCGGCTTTGCTTCGGCGAAGCCGCGCAGACGGCTGGGCGTCTTCGCCGCGACCGTCGACGACATATCCTCGAAGAAATACGACACGGAAACGTCGAGCACCCGAGCCAGATCGAACAGGCGGCTGGAGCCGATGCGATTGGCGCCGCGCTCGTACTTCTGCACCTGCTGGAAGGTGAGGCCGATGGCCTCCGCAAGCTTCTCCTGACTCATGCCGAGCAGCGTTCGGCGCAAGCGGACACGACCGCCGACATGCACATCGATTGGATTCGGATGTCCAAGACTGGCCGTACGGCCAGACGGCTTGCGACCTCGGGCCATGACGCGCGTTGCCCCGTGGTGGGTGGAATTCGGCGGTGACTCTTAGAGACCGAATAGCGGTGGGTCAACACGAGAATTATGCGCGTGTAGTGGCAAATTTTTTCTCAACCGAGCCGACGCAACGTGAGGCCGACGAGAGCCGCAACAGCCATGAGAAGGGCGGCGCCGGCATCGCCGAAACGAGCATAGGGCGTGAGATCTGCGAGCGGCCGCGGCAGATCGACATCGAGCACCGCGACCGCGCCGAGCTGCGTCTGCGCGAGCACGCGTCCATAGGGATCGACAAGCCCGGAGATTCCCGTGTTGGCGGCACGCACCACGGGCAAGCCTTCCTCGACCGCGCGCAGACGCGCCATGGCGAAATGCTGGTAGGGCCCGGCGCTGATGCCGTACCACCCGTCATTGGTGAGGTTGAGCAACCATTGCGGACGATCGCTGCGATCGATGATCTGACCGGGGAAGATGATCTCGTAGCAGATGAGCGGCCCGACCGGCGGCAATCCCGGCATGCGCAGCGTCCGCGGACCTGGTCCGGCCGAGAAGTCCATGATGCCCGGCGTGAACTTCGAGATGAACGGCAACAGCCGGTGGAGGGGAACATATTCGCCGAAGGGGACGAGGTGGGCCTTGTCGTAGGTGCCGACGATCCGGCCATCATGATCGACAGCGGCCAGGCTGTTCCAGACCTCGCGCGGCCGGCCAGCCGGCGGATCGGTCCGCAGCACGCCCGTGATGACGAGCCCGGCCGCGGGCGCGACGCCGGCGAGGGCGGCGCGTGCCTCGGGATATCGCTCGAGCGGGAACGGCTCCGCCGTCTCGGACCAGATGACGTGAGTGACGCGATCGAGGCCCGCCGTCTCCGTACTCAATTGCAGCTGCCGAGACAGGATCTCGTCCGCCATATCCGTCGTGCCTTTGGCGGCGGGATCGACGTCGGCCTGCACCAGTCGCAGTCGAACGCGATCCACCATCGCATCGCTGGCGCCATCCAGCCGCACAACGCCGCCGATCCAGATCGCCACAAGGACGACCAGGCCGCCGGCAAAACAAGCGAGGGCCGTGATCGGGCGATGGCGGCGCGGCTCGTCGCCGGCCACGGGCCTTCCCGCCCAATCGATGAAGAGCGTCGGCAACCCGGCCACAGCCACCGTCACCAGGCTGAGGCCCCAGATGCCGGCCACTGCCGCGAACTGATTCATCGCGTCGGAGAACGCCCAGCTGTAGCCGATGAGATTCCACGGGAAGCCGGTCAGGACCCAGCCGCGCAGCCATTCGAACAGGGTCCAGAGAATCGCCAGTATGAGGACCCGAGCGGCGCCCCGCACCCACAGCGCGCGCGCCGCCCCGACAGCCAGCGCCGGGAATACGGCCAGAAACGCGGAAAGGCCGCCCACGGCAGCGGCGATCGCCAGCGGCAGGAGCCAACCGAACAGCGGCGCCACGGCCAGCAGCGCATTGGCGACCCAGTAAATGCCGGCGACGAAATAACCGAAGGCAAAGCACCAGCCCGTGGCGATCGCTGCCCGGACCCGCGGGGCTCGATCGATCAGCAAGACCAGGCCCGGAATCGTGAGGGCCAGAATGGGCACCGCGTACACCGGCGGCAGGGCCAGGGCCGATAGGCCGCCAAGCAGCAGCGCCAATCCGCGCGCCCGCCAGGGTGACAGCCTATCTAACCAAGCGTTGAGCCGCGCGGCCAAGATCGTCACTCGCATGGCCAGGCCGCCGACGCGAGCGGCGAACGACTCATCGGCGCGATCAACCATTCTCGGGCGGCGGCTGTGGCGGCAAGTTGCGCACTTTCAGGCGCTTGATCCGCCGCGGATCGGCGTCGACCACCTCGAAGACGATGCCGGACGGATGAGTGACCGTTTCGCCTCTCGTCGGCACATGGCCGGTCAGCGTGAAGACAAGTCCACCGAGGGTGTCGATATCCTGCTCGCGCTCGACATCCGACAGCACGGGACCGACTTTGTGCTCGAACTCCTCGATGGTCGTGCGGGCGTCGGCGATGAGACTTCCGTCCGGGCGCGCCAACATCTTGGGACCCGTATCGACATCGTGCTCGTCTTCGATCTCGCCGACGATCTCCTCGACGACGTCTTCGATCGTCGTCAACCCGTCGATACCACCGAACTCATCAATAACCAGCGCCATATGGAGGCGCGAGAGCCGCATCTGCAGCAGCAGATCGAGAGCGCGCATCGACGGGGCCACGAAGAGAAGCTCGCGCGTGACGGCCTTGAGATCGAACGCGCGTTCCCCCGTGAGGCAGGGCAACACATCCTTGATGTGGACCATGCCGACGACGTCGTCGAGCGTCTCGCGAAAAATGGGCAGCCGCGAGTGACCCTTCGTGCTGATGATGCGGACGAGATCGGTGAGGCTGACATCCGCCGGCACGGCAACGATGTCGGCGCGCGGCACCATGACGTCGTAGGCCGTGAGATCCCGCAACTCCAGGATGTTGCGGAGGAGAGCGCTCTCTTCCTTGCCGATCGGCGTATCGGCCTCGGGCTCGATTTCCTCGATCAGCTCCTCGATCGTCTCGCGCAGACTGTCGCCGTTGCGCCGCCGCAAGCCGAGGAGCCAGTTCTTGAGGCCCTGCAATGTCGACGTGCTGCCGGAGCCGGCTTCGCCGCGCGTCTGTCGGGATGTCGGGACATCGTTCATGACCGGGTTCACGCCCTCCGCGCGACGACGGAGGCGCCGCTCGCATATGGGTTCCCGATACCGAGGCCGGCGAGGATGCGGACTTCGACAGCCTCCATGGCTTCTGCCTCGACATCGCTGACGTGGTCGTACCCGAGCAGGTGCAGCATGCCATGCACGATGAGGTGGCTGGCATGGTCGGCCATGGACTTGCCCTGTGCAGTGGCCTCGGCCGCCACGGTTTCGCGTGCCAGGATCACGTCACCCAGTCCGATCGGCGCGCCAGGCGGAGCAGCGTGCCAGCCGTCGGGACCGCCAAATGATAGCACGTTGGTCGGTTTGTCGAGCCCCCGGTAGTCGCGGTTGAGCCGGCGCACCATGGCATCGTCGGCGAGCACGACGGTGGCCTCGGCCGCCGCAGTCGCGACGCGGTCGCCCAATGCCGGCGGCAGTTCGGCGACGAGGGCGGCCCGGGCGGCGCGACGGGCAAGGCTCGTCACGGCCGGCAGGTCGCGACGCCAGTCTTGCGTCAACAGCCGGACGGCAATCTCGATGTCGACAGCGGGACCGCCTCTCAGCGCCGCCCTCCTTCGCAAGGTCATCTAGCCCTTCGGCGCCTCGACGCCGCCGCCGGCACGATCGCGTGCGTCGTAGGCACGGACGATGCGGCCGACGAGAGCGTGCCGCACGACATCGGCATCGCTGAACCAGACGACACTGATGCCTTCGACGTCGTTCAGCACCTCGATGGCGTCGCGCAAGCCGGAGCGCATGCCAGCCGGCAGATCGACCTGGCTGAGGTCGCCGGTCACCACCATGCGCGAATTTTCGCCCAGCCGCGTGAGCAGCATCTTCATCTGCACCGGCGTGGTGTTCTGCGCCTCGTCGACGATCACGAAACTGTTCGACAAGGTACGGCCACGCATGAAGGCCAACGGCGCGATCTCGATCTCGCCGTTCGACAGGCGCTTCATCACCTGCTCGGGGGGCAGCATGTCGTAGAGCGCATCATAGAGGGGCCGCAGATACGGATCGATCTTGTCGCGCAAGTCGCCCGGCAGAAAACCAAGCCGCTCGCCCGCCTCCACGGCCGGCCGCGACAGGATGATGCGATCGACCGTGCCCTTGGCGAGCATGGCGACCCCCACGGCTACGGCGAGATAGGTCTTGCCGGTGCCCGCCGGCCCGAGGGCGAAAACCATCTCGCTGTCGCGCAGCGCCCGCAGGTAGCCAGCCTGCATCGGCGTGCGCGGCGTGATGAGGCGGCGATGGGTGCGCACCGCCGTCCCGTCGGCGCTCATGCGATCGAAGAGGCTGAGATCGGTCGAGGGCACGCTGCCCATGCGGAGCGCGGCATCGATGTCGTTGCGATCGATCGTCTGGCCCCGCTTCAGCCGATGGTAGAGGGCGTTCAGCGCCTCGCGGGCCGCACTGACCGACGCCGGCGGCCCGGAGATCGCGAGCTGGTTCCCGCGCGAGACGAGCGAGACGCCGAGTCGCTGCTCGATGCGCGCAAGATTCTGATCGTACTCGCCGAACAGAAGCGGGAGCAGGCGATTGTCGTCGAACTCCAGGTGAACGGGCGGCGCCAGGGACCCAGGCGGCAATTGGCTCACGCGCAGACCTCGCCTAAATCGGAAGAACTCGAGGCGGGCAGCCGCTGCCGTGGCCGGGTCGCAACGATGCTGCCCGCAAGGCTGTTCGGATGCACGGCCGCGATGGTCACGTCGACGATGCGGCCGAGGAGATCCGTGGATGCGTGCGCATGCACCGGCTGCAGATAGGGTGAGCGCCCGACGAGCTGTCCCTCGCGCCGTCCCGCGCGATCGAACAAGACCGCAAGCCTGCGGCCGACGCATCGACGGTTGAACGCCGCCTGTTGCTCCCGCAGCAATTCCTGCAGACGATCGAGACGCCCGGCCTTGGCTCCTTCGGACACCTGGCCAGCCATCACCGCCGCCGGCGTGCCGGGACGCGGGCTGTATTTGAAGGAATAGGCCTGCGCGTAGCCGACGTCCTCGACGAGGCGGAGCGTGGCATCGAAATCGGCATCGCTCTCGCCGGGAAAGCCGACGATGAAATCGGAGGACAAGGCGATATCCGAACATGCCGCACGCAACGCATCGACCGTGCGCCGGTAGTCGTCGATGGTATGGCCGCGATTCATCGCGTCGAGGATGCGATTCGAACCCGACTGAACCGGTAGATGCAAATAGGGCATGAGCGCGGGCACGTCAGCATGTGCGGCGATCAGTTCCTCATCCATGTCGCGCGGATGCGATGTCGTGTAGCGGAGACGCTGGAGGCCATCGATCTCCGCCAGATGGCGAATGAGGCGGCCGAGGCCCCACTCTGTCGCCGCCGCGCCGGCCGCCGAGACCTCAGCATGCGGCGAGGCACCGTGGTATGCGTTGACATTCTGGCCGAGGAGCGTGATCTCGCGCGCGCCTGCCTTGACGAGGCGTCGCGCCTCGGCCGCGATGGCATCGACCGGCCGCGAGAATTCGGCGCCGCGCGTATACGGAACGACACAGAACGTGCAGAACTTGTCGCACCCTTCCTGGACCGACAGGAAGGCGGTGACACCCGGAGCGGCCGTGCTCTCCGGCAGATGATCGAACTTCGATTCGACGGGAAACTCGGTATCGAGAACGCCGGCGCTGCGCCCGCCGCCGTGCCGTTCGGCCCGCGCCCGCGTCGCTCGGGCCACCATTTCGGGAAGCCGGTGATAGGTCTGCGGCCCGAGGACAACATCGACGAACGGCGACCGGCGAAGGATCTCGGCTCCCTCGGCCTGGGCCACACAACCGGCCACGGCGATGATCATGCCCTCGCCGGCAGCTTCGCGCTTCGCTTTCGCCGGGCGCAGCCGGCCCAATTCGGCAAACACCTTCTCCGCCGCCTTCTCACGGATATGACAGGTGTTGAGGATGACCATGTCGGCGTCGGCCGGATCGTCGACCGGCGCGTAGCCAAGCGGCGCCAGGACGTCTGCCATGCGGGCAGAGTCATAGACGTTCATCTGGCAGCCGTAGGTTTTGATGAAGAGCTTCTTCGCCAAGATGATGTTGCTAGCGGTCCCAGCGGCGGGCGCGGCGGCGCTCGTTCCTCGTCGTATCTGCGTTAAGAAACCGCCGAAAGTCTAACATTGTCCGCGATCTAAGTGTACTGCTTTGCCGCCGCCGGCACATCCGGCGGCTTTTCCGCCTCCGGCCGGCCAGCCAGGGCCGACGCAAGACCCTCGGCGATGACTTTGCGGCAATGCTCGCTCAGGGCCTTGCGCGAGGCGAACTGCGCCAGGCTCACGGGTTGGTGGAACTCGAGCGCGACCGTAATGCGCCCAAGGCCGAGCACGCGCCATAGATGGCCGGCGAGATCCATGTCGCCGTACCAGGCGAAATAGGGGCGCAGATTCCGCCCGATCGGGAACTCGTTGAGCTTCGTGTAGGCGAGCGACACCGGCTGGATCGTCACCGACGGCGCCGGCTCGCCGCCCTCGACCCGGCGCTCGGCCACGGCGAAGAGCGCGCTCCGGAAGGGAAGCGTGCGGTTCCCGTCGTTGCTCGTCCCCTCGGGAAACAGGATCAGGTTGTCGCCAGCTTCCAGCCGGCGGGCCAGACCATCGCGCTGGTGATGCGTGGTGTGACGCCGGCGATCGATGAAGACCGTGCGCTGCAGCTTGGCGAGGAAGCCGAAGAACGGCCAATCCGCCACCTCCGTCTTGGCCACGAAGCTGCCCGGAATGATCGAACCGAGCACGCTGATATCGAGATACGAGCTGTGGTTGCAGACGAACAACGTCGGCCGCGCCGTCGACATGCTGCCGCGTATGTCCAGGCGCAGATCGAGCAGCCGGCAGCAGACGCGGTGATAGATCATGGGCAGGACATTCGACAGGCGAGTCTTCAGCGCCAAGCAGAGCACCTGCAGGGAGGCGATGGCACAGGCGAAGAGCAGGTAGGCAGTCATCCGCCAAGCCGAGCGATAGGGAGATCCCAAGGCCAAGTCGGCCGGCGGCGCCATCGGCCTCGGTCCCGCGCCGGGCCGCGCGATGGCAACTTCTGACATCGTCGTCTCCGCCATCGCCCTCAGCCGGCGCCCTTCTCGGGCGCCTCTTCCCGGGTGTAGTGGCGGTAGTACCGGCCGGTCACCCAGTCCGTCTTCACGACGATGCAGACGTCCGTCGTATGGAATTGCCGATCGATGACGGCGCCGTCGCCGACGAAGGCTCCGAGGCGCAGATATCCCTTGATCAACGGCGGCAGCTTGTCGAGCGTCGCCTTCGCATCGAACCCGTCTTCCGACAATTGGCGCATGTCCACATACCGGTCCGGCAGGGCATGCACGCGCAGTTGCGGCGGGGCCAGATGCTTGTAGTAGAGGTAGGAAAGCGGCGCCGCGACCTTGGTCGGATCGATGCCCGGAAGGCTGGCGCAACCGAACATCAGCGTCACGCCATAGTGGAGCACATAGTCCGCGATGCCGCGCCACAGCAGCTGCGCCACCGCGCGCGACCGGTGATCGGGGCCGACGCAGGAGCGGCCAAGCTCCAGCAGCTCCCCTGGATGGGCGAGGAACAGCCCGATATCGAACTCGTCGGCAGAGTAGAACCTTCCGATCTTTGCTGCCGCAGAACGCCGCAGCAGCCGGTAGGTGCCGACGACTCCGGCGGCCCCCTCTCCATGCCGGTGATCGATCACCAGCAGATGATCGCAGACGGTATCGAACCTGTCGAAGTCGCGGTGCGCGGCCGCCATATCCGCCGTCGGCTTGGCCGCCATCTCTTCGTAGAAGACGCGGTAGCGCAGGACCTGGGCCGCTTCGATCTCGGCATCGGACTCGGCCAGGCGCAACTCGAGGTCGCCGGCCCGGATATTGACCGGCCGATTTTCGTAGCTATGAGCGACGACCATGGGCGACTCCCGAAGCCTGCTTCTTCGGTGCCGACTCTTCCAGTGGCACGGCATAGAGCTCCAGCCGATGATCCACCAGCCGATAGCCGAGCTTCTCCGCCACCTTGCGCTGCAATGCCTCGATCTCTTCGTTCTGGAACTCGATGACGTGGCCGGACTGGATATCGATAAGATGGTCGTGATGCGACTCCGGTGCTTCCTCGTAGCGCGAACGGCCGTCGCGGAAATCGTGGCGTTCCAGGATATTGGCCTCTTCGAACAGGCGGACGGTCCGATACACCGTGGCGATGCTGATATGCGGGTCGATCTGCGTCGCCCGCCGATAGACCTGCTCCACGTCCGGATGATCGGTGGCATCCGACAGGACGCGGGCGATGATCCGGCGTTGCTCGGTCATCTTCAGGCCCTTGTCGTGGCACAGCCGCTCGATACGCGAAGGCGTTTCCATCAGCTTGACTGCTCGCACCCGTTGCGCTGCCGGACGTAAGTATAGAACAGGAACCCGAGGACGGCTAACAGCGAAGACGCGCCCGGTTCGACCCGGCGGGCCGGCGATCCGATGCCGGCGCCGCCCTTGATGTCCGCCGCACTATAGCTGCGGACTCCTGCAATGCCAGCCTCATTGGCCTGGCTTGGCGCTGTCTCCCTCGTTCGCCTCCAGGCTGGAATCTATCACCCGCGCCAGGAGGATCGCGTCGACGGCGGTGCCCGCAGCACGCCGATAGTAGCCCACGCGCCGGCCAGCCTCCACAAAGTCCGTGGCGCGATAGAGGGCCTGCGCTGCGACATTGTCCTGGGCCACCTCGAGCATCAGCTTGGCCCCGCCGCCACGGGCCAGCCGATCGGCGCAGGCCGCCAGAAGCAGCCGGCCGATGCCGCGACGCCGGACCGCGGGCAGCACACCCAAAGTAAGAATCTCCGCCTCCTTACCCAACGCGAGAATCAGGGCCAAGCCGACAGGTTCTGCGCCCGCCATCGCCAGGAAGCCGAAAGTTCCGGGCATCGCCGTGATCTCGGCCATCGACTTTTCACTCCAGGCCGGATCGAAGCATGCCGCGTGCACGGCGACCGCGACCGGCAGGTCGCAGGGACCTAGCGGCTGCAGCGTGACAGGGGGCAATTCGGTCTTGTTCATCGCGGCGCGCCGGAAGCCGGCCCTGCAGCAGGCAGATGCACGTCGGCAGCCCTGAGATAGAGCGGAACCGGAGGCAGGCCAGTGCCGGAGGCGATCAGCCGCGCCGCCAGCGGCGCCATAAGTCGCGCTTCGGGGGCTCCCGTTGCGGCATAGCGTACATCGGGCCGCGCCGTGGCCAGAAACGAGCGGACCAGGGCCGTCCCGTCCCCTGCCAAAAGCATCGGGCCGGCCGGTAGCATATTCGCCACGGCGGCCGGCGCCATCACGGCTGGCGCACCCACCGCTGTCAGGCCGGCCGAGAAGAGCTGGGCGAAGGCGTCGCCGCGTTTCGAGTCGAGCAGGACGAGCAAGCCGGCACCCTCCCGCTCAGCCTCCGGGAGGGCCGCTGCCACCGCCGCGAAGGTCGTGATGCCGACGACGGGAATGCCGGCGGCTAGACCGATGCCTCGCGCCGTCGCCAAGCCGATCCGTATGCCGGTGAAGGCACCCGGACCGACGGTCACGGCGACCGCATCGAGGGAGCGCAGCGACTCGCCGGCCTCGTTGAGCGTCGCAACGATCATCGGCATCAACGCCTCGGCGTGGCCGCGCGCCATCGTCGCATGGCGAGCAGCGACCACGGCGTCGCGCCGCCAGAGCGCCGCCGAACAGGCCCCCGCCGAGGAGTCGATGACGAGGATCCGCTCAGCCACGTTACGCGCAGCCTCGGTCCCGGTTGCAGTCACCGTCCGTCATGCTACGAGTTGCCTGTCCGGCCCTCTCGCCGGCGCATCGTTTGAAGGATCATCCATTTGCATGGAACTCGTCGAGATCGGCCCGCCCGCCTATGACATCGTCCTGGCGCTCGCTTACGCGACGTGCGCGAACATTACGGGCAAGCCCATCTATCGACATGCCCGCGGCTACCTGCATCGCGATGCCGCCGCTCGTCTGACGAAGGCGATCGAGCTCGCCGCCGTGCTTGGCTACCGGCTCAAGATCTTCGATGCTTTCCGGCCGAGCGAGGCGCAGTGGGCCTTGTGGAGCAAGGATCCGAATCCCGAGTTCCTGGCCGATCCGCGCCGCGGATCCCCACACTCGCGCGGTGTCGCTGTCGACCTCACGCTCATCGACGCGAGGGGTGTCGAACTCGAGATGGGCACGGGGTTCGACGAGTTCACACTCCGCGCCCATCACGCGTGCCTCGCCGTTTCCGCCACGGCACAACGCAACCGCGCCGTCCTCCTGGGAATCATGACGGCGGCTGGCTGGGACTTCTATCACAACGAATGGTGGCACTATCAGCTGTTCAACGCGCGCCGGTATCCGGTGTACAGCGATTCCGCACTTCGTGACGGGTTGATGTGAATCGGCACGGGCCCTAGAGGATCGTGCACGCCTCATCGAACTCCAGCCGCGGGGCGCGCGGCTTCATATTGGCGCCATCCCCATGGCCGATATTGCAGAGAAAATTCGACTTGATACGTCCCCCGGGGAAGAACTCGCCATCGACCTTGGCGTTGTCGAAGCCGGACATCGGCCCGCAATCGAGGCCGACGGCACGCGCCGCAATGATGAAGTAGGCCCCCTGCAGCGATCCATTGCGAAAGGCCGTATTGCGGATCAAGTCGTCGCTTCCGGCAAACCAGCTTCGCGCGTCGGCGAAGGGATAGAGCCGCGGCAGCTTCTCATAAAAGTCGAGATCATAGGCGAAGATCGCCGTCACCGGCGCCGCCATGGTCTGGCGCATGTTGCCTTCCGATAGAGCAGGCTTCAGCCTCTCCTTCGCCGCCTTCGACTTCAGGAACAGCACCCGCATCGGACTGCAGTTGGCGCTCGTCGGCGCCATGCGCGCCAGGTCGTAAGCGGCCTGCAGAACCACATCGCTGACGGGCTCATCGGTCCATGAACGATGCGTGCGCGCCTGGCGGTAGATCTGGTCCAGCGCGTCATCGCTGATGATCTTGCTCATGCGTGGTGCCGCCCCCTTTGATCCGTTCGGGCACGGCCGCGCAACTGGTGGCCAGCCCCTGCCCAGCCCTACCGGCAGCCCCCGCGTTACTGAACGGCGCGAACCTCGACGACTTCCGGGACGTAGTGCTTGAGCATGTTCTCGATCCCCATACGCAACGTCGCGGTCGAACTTGGGCAGCCGGCGCAGGAACCTTGCAGCCGGACGAAGACGATGCCCTTGTCGAATCCGCGGTAGATGATATCGCCGCCATCCTGCGCCACGGCTGGGCGTACGCGCGTATCCAGCAGTTCCTTGATCTGCGAGACGATCTCGTCGTCCTCCTCGGAACTCTCGGCCGCGTCCGCTGCGCCATCATCCAGAAGCAACGGCCGGTTGGCCGTGAAATGCTCCATGATGACGCCAAGCAGTGCAGGTTTGATTAGGTACCATTCCTTGTCGGAGCGCTTGGTCACGGTAACGAAATCGCCGCCGAGGAAAACGCCTGTGACGCCGTCCACCTGGAACAGGCGCTCGGCCAGGGGTGACCGGCGAGCGGCCTCGGCATCGGGCATGTCGGCGGTGCCGGTCCCCAGCACGGGCCGCCCCGGCAGGAACTTGAGGGTTGCCGGATTGGGCGTCTCTTCGGTTTGGATGAACATATGAAATCTCCTGGTTGCCGCTGCGGGCAGTTCCCTCGAAAATGGGTTATACACCGCCGTTGTTCAACGACCAACGGCTTGTCGGCCAGCCCCAGGTCATGGCCGATCCGCGGGCGACCGAGTTAAGATTTACTCCCGATCATTTGTCGGATGAAAACCCAGCGGAGAACATGGTGAACGACACCGGCGACCGCAGCCGGAACGGGCCAATCGACGAATGGCTCCTCGGCGAAGGACGTCGATTCTCGACCTCCGGCGAGCTGCTGGTGGCGCTTTGCGAGCGCCTTCTCGCCGCCGGTTTTTCCATCGATCGCGCCAGCCTGCATCTGAACACGCTCAATCCACAGGTCCGCGGCACGCGCTTTGTCTGGCAGCAAGGTGCGAGGCGAGCTGCGGAGACGACTTATGGACACGAGGCCTCCGTCGACGAGGCCTATCAGCGCAGCCCCCTCTACACCGTTCAGCGGATGGGCCAGACGGTGCGACGGCGGCTGGACCAGGGCAGCGCCGAGATCGAGTTTCCCATCCTGGCCGACCTGAAATCGGAGGGGATTACCGACTATATCGCCCTGCCCATCCTCTTCAGCACGGGCGAAATCCAGACGGCAACCTGGGCATCGCGGCGCCCGGGCGGGTTCGACGACCGGGACATCGACACCTTCCAGCGGCTTCTGCCGGCCCTCTCCGCCATCGTCGAAGCACAGGAGATGCGGCGCACCAGCCGCACCCTGCTCGAAACCTATCTCGGCCAGCAAGCCGGGCGCCGCGTGCTCAACGGCACGATCCGCCGGGGCGACGGCGAGACCCTCGCGGCGGCCCTGTGGTACTGCGATCTGCGCGGCTTCACGGCCATGTCGAACGAGCTGCCGCGCGACGAGCTGATCTCGGTGCTCAACGCCTATTTCGAAAGCGTCACGGCACCGGTCCACGCGGAAGGCGGCGAGGTGCTCAAATTCATCGGGGATGCCGTGCTGGCGATCTTCCCGATCGCCGACGATCTGGACCGCGACCGTGCCTGCCGCACCGCCCTGGGCGCTGCCGAGGATGCGCTCGATGAACTTGCCCGTCTCAATGTCTCCCGCCGTGCCGCCGCGAAGGATCGGCTCGACGTCGGCATCGGACTTCACATGGGTGCCGTGATGTACGGGAATATCGGCGCCCCGACCCGGCTCGACTTCACGGTCGTGGGACCCGCCGTCAACTACGTGACGCGGATCGAAGGCTTATGCGCCGAACTGGGCCGCCCCCTGCTGACGTCGGCGACCTTCGCCTCGCCCTGCGGCTCGAAGCTCGTCTCGGTCGGGCGCCACCGGCTGAAGGGGATCGCCGAGCCGCAGGAATTGTTCGGGCTGCCCTGACGCCGCACGACCGCGGATCGCTAGGCGATCAGATCGACATCCTCGAGCGAGAGGTTGCCGGGCACGATGGTGACGGGAACGCGCAGCTTGCCGACGAACTTGCTGGTCAGCGCCGAGACCAGCGGCCCAGGCCCGCGCGCATTCGTCGATGCCCCGAGCACGAGGATCGAGATGGTCGGCTCCTCGTTGATGAGCTGCAGAAGCTCATCACGGCGCACGCCCTCGCGCACGAACAGGATGGGCATGGCGCCCGACGCCTTCTGGACTTCGCCCGCCATCCTCTGCAGCAACTGCTCAGCTTCCTGCCGCGCCTCCTCGCGCATCAGCTCGTTGACGCCGGCCCATTGCTGGAAGTCGGTCGGTTCGATCACGTTGAGAAGCGCCACCCGGCCCGCGGTCTTGCGGGCACGGATGCAGGCATAGCGCAGCGCTACCTTCAGCTCCGGTGTATCGTCGACGACAACGAGGAAGACGCGTCCGGAAGAACCCGGAGGGGCGCCGGGACTCGCGGAACCATCGGTTTCACTGGCCATGGAACTCCTCTCGTCAAATCATCCGGAATACGAGGTGGGCGGCCCAACCCGCCAAAAGAGCGCCGGCGATGGCCGTCAGGCCGTACAGCGCCGACTGGATATGGGCATATTCATAGATACCCGCATCGGCACCGATCTTGCCGACTTCGAGATGCACCTGCTGGGCGCTCACGATGTCCTTGTCGCGGACGAGCATGACCGTCACGAAATAGGAGCCGGTCGGAACGTTGGCCGGAAAATGCACGGTGGTGCTGAACAAACGGTCACCGAGGATCTTCACCTTGCCGACCTCGCGGGCAAACTGGCCGCTCTGCTCCTTGAGGCGGAGCAGCGCAGAGCGGAAGGAATCGATATCACCTTCCCGCTCGCTCTTGACGGTCGGCAGATCGAGGGCGTCCAAGCCGATCCCTTGCTGGACCCGCAGTGACCGCGGCAGCAGCTCGTCGAGCGGGCGACTGCTGGCAACGGCGTAGAAGGAAGGTACGTCGCCGAACGAGACCTTATCGGTGTTGATCCAGATGCCGGCGACACGCTGCTTGCGACGAACGCTGTAGTCGAGGATCGGCCCCCGGATGACGACGATGACGTCGCCAGGACCCTCCTTGGCGCCGAAGTACACTACGTCGGTGCCCACGAACCCTGTCGTGATTTCCACCCGGTAGTTGGGAGAGTTCGAGGCATCCGCAATCAGCGGCTCCTGGGCGGCGGCCGCGCCGCCGAGTAGGACCATTGCCAGCACGAGCCAGGCGACGACAAGACCGCAGCTTCGGCCGGCCTTCGTCATTCGCCGCCGTTTCGCAACACGACCGAGTAGAGTTCGGGCGGGGTTGCCACCAGTTCGTAGGAC
>Ga0335069_10006911_pt1 | contig 16440 bp, 10 predicted proteins | sample Lox_Sample_11_FD_206714 | JGI IMG/M metagenome (GOLD analysis project Ga0335069, IMG submission 206714) | Soil microbial communities from Loxahatchee National Wildlife Refuge, Florida, United States - Lox_Sample_1.1 | ecosystem: Environmental > Terrestrial > Soil > Wetlands | place: USA...
AAAAGACTGGTCGATCAACGGAGAAAGCGGACATTTCTACTTGGCAGAAAGCGGACATTTGTACTTAGCTGCGATAGGCCTACTTCGCATAATCTATCTTATGTAATATGCAAGATTCGGCAATGCCCGGACGGGCACGCGTGGCGCCGGCCAGCCCGCCGCCTGCCGAAGGCATCACGGCTCCCGCCAAGCGCGTTCGAGCGCGGCGAGGTCGAGCTTCGTCATCGTCATGATCGCCCGCATCACGCGGCCGGTTCGCTGGGCATCCGCACCATCGAGCATCTGACCGAGCGCGCGAGGCACGATTTGCCACGAGACGCCGAAGCGATCTTTGAGCCAACCGCATACATGCGTTTCGCCGCCATCGGAGAGCCGTGCCCAGTACTCGTCGATCTCCGCCTGTGAGTCGCAATTGACGATGAACGAGGTCGCCGACGAGAACGTGAACTGCGGAGGCCGTTGAGTGCGACGAACTGCTGACCGTCGAGCTCGAAGCTCGCAGTCATCACCGAACCCTTGGGACCCGGGCCCGCGTCGCTGTATCGCACCGTTGCGCCTATTCTCGAGTGCTTGAAAATCGAGACGTAGAAGTCGCGTGCTTCCTCGGCGTGCTTGTCGAATCACAAGAACGGCGTAATCCGCTGCATGGCGACCACCTCGTCGACCGGGCTCCGAAACCGGCCCTGGTGCAGTACAGTGCGCCCGAAGGATCGCGACGCCAACCGTGATGGCGGTCTCGATTGTGCGACACCGCAGCAGCTCGGCAGCGGCCGCTGACTGGGCGCCGATCATCGCCAGACACGCCGCGGGGATTCTTGACACGTCTTTACGGCGGGTGGGCCCTCCCCCTCCACCCGGCATGGGAGAATAAAAAGCTCGGTCTGAAGCGCCGCGGTGCGGCCTTTCTGCAGACGCAAGGAGTAGGTGCAGGGTGAGCAAGCGAATCAAGTGGATCACCGGGATCGTCCTCGTCGTGGCGGCCCTTGCGACCCTGATCTACGTCGTCCGGTGGAAGGATGCCCCCGCGGGCGCTGCTGGAGCCGGTGGCCCGGGCGCCGCCCGCGGCCGCGGCGGGTCCGGATTGCCGGTCTCGGTCCGCGCCGTCGCGGCTCGCACCGGCAGCATTGATGTTGCACTCGACGCACTCGGAACGGTGACGGCCCTGAACACGGTCGTCGTGCGCGCGCGCGTCGATGGCCCGCTGGTACGCATCGCATTTGAAGAGGGACGCGAGGTCAAGGAGGGTGCGGTCCTTGCACAGATCGATCCCCGCCCGTTCGACGCGGCGCTCGACCAAGCCCAGGGCCAGTTGGCGCGCGATGAGGCGCTGCTCGCGATCGCGAAGAGCGATTTCGATCGATATCAGACGCTGCTCGACCAGGACTCAATCGCGAAGCAACAGGTCGACGATCAGGCAGCGCTCGTGCGCCAGTACGTTGGCGCGGTGCAGACGGATCGCGGTTCCGTCGAGAATGCCCGGCTGCAGCGAGAGTTCACGCGGATCACGGCGCCGATCTCGGGGCGCGTCGGCCTGCGGCTCGTCGACGTCGGCAACATGGTGCACGCGAGCGACGCCAACGGCGTCGTCGTGCTGACTCAAACGCGGCCGATCTTCGTCGTGTTCGCGATTCCCGCCGATCAGGCACCGGACATCGCCCGCCGCTGGCAAGCCGGCGAGTTGCTGCGCGTCGAGGCGTATGACCGCGACGGCAAGAAGCTGCTTGCGACCGGGCGGCTCGACAGTGCCGACAACGTGGTCGACCTCGCCACCAGCACCGTGAAGCTGAAGGCGATCTTCGACAACAAGGACGGGGCGCTGTTCCCGAATCAGTTCGTCAACGCGCGCATCCGCGTCACGACGCTCGACAACCAGACGCTGATCCCCGCCGCCGCCGTCCAACGCGGCACGCCGGGCACGTTCGTCTACGTCGTCGGCGACGATTCGACCGTCTCTATCAGGACCATCAAGATCGGCGCGACGAGTGGCGACACGGTGGCTGTCGCCAGCAACCTGAAGGCCGGCGAAAGAGTCGTCGTCGACGGTACCGATAAATTGCGTGACGGCGCCAAGGTCGAGGCCGCGGTCGACGCCCCGGCGACCGCCACCACCTCGCGCCGCAAGGGCCCCTGGAACGGTCCGGGCGCCAAGCCCGGTGCCGATCGCCCGGGCGGTGGCAGCGCGGCGCCCGGCAAGCCGGTGCCCGGCGCCGACAACCCACGTCGCGCGAAGGATCCAGCGAGCTCCGGCACGTGAACCCGTCCCGGCTCTTCATTCTGCGACCGGTCGCGACATCGCTCGCGATGGTCGCGATCGTGCTCGCCGGTGTCGTCGGATACCTGTCGCTGTCGGTCTCGGCGTTGCCGGAAGTGGACTATCCGACGATCGAGGTCACGACGCTCTATCCCGGAGCGAGCCCGGACGTCGTGACCTCGGCGATCACTGCCCCGCTTGAGAGGCAGTTCGGGCAGATGCCCGGGCTTCTGCAGATGTCGTCTACGAGCTCCGGTGGCGCGTCGGTCGTGACGCTGCGCTTTTCACTGGACCTCAGCCTCGATGTCGCCGAGCAGGAAGTACAGGCGGCGATCAACGCGGCGGCGACGTTCCTGCCGACCGACGTGCCGATGCCGCCGGTATACGCCAAGGTCAATCCGGCGGACGCACCGATCATGACGCTCGCGGTGACCTCGCAGACGCTGCCGTTGCCGACGATCGAGGATTTCGTCGACACGCGACTCGCACCAAAGCTGTCGGAGGTCCCGGGCGTCGGCCTCGTCTCGATCGCCGGCGGACAGAGGCCCGCGGTGCGCATCCAGATCAACCCGGTGGCGCTCGCCGCAGCCGGCCTCACGCTCGAGGACATCCGCACGGCGATCGGGAACCAGAACGTCAACCAGGCGAAGGGCAGCTTTGATGGCAGCAACCAGGCGTCGACCATCGACGCCAACGACCAGCTGCGCACGGCGGACGACTACCGAAAGATCGTACTCGCCTACAAGAACGGCGCCGCGATCCGTCTGACCGACGTCGGGCAGATCATCGATGGCGCGGAGAATGCCAAGCTCGCGGCCTGGGCGAGCCTCAATGGCCAGACCATGCCGGCGGTCATCATCAACGTCCAGCGCCAGCCTGGCAGCAACGTGATCGGCACGGTCGATCGCATCAAGACACTGCTGCCGCAGCTGCAGGCTTCACTGCCGGGCGCGCTGCAGCTCACACAGCTTGCGGATCGAACGACGACGATCCGCGCCTCGGTGCGCGACGTTCAGTTTGAGCTCGGGCTGTCGGTCGCGCTGGTCGTGCTGGTGATCTTCCTGTTCCTGCGCAACGTGCCGGCGACGATCATCCCGAGCGTCGTCGTGCCCGTCTCGCTGATCGGAACGTTCGGCGTCATGTACCTCGCCGGATTCTCGATCAACAACCTGACGATCATGGCGCTGACGATCGCGACCGGCTTCGTCGTTGACGACGCCATCGTCATGATCGAGAACATCTCGCGCTACGTCGAGGAGGGGCTGCCGCCGCTCGAGGCCGCCCTGCGGGGCGCGCGGCAGATCGGCTTCACGATCATCTCGCTGACGGTGTCGCTGATTGCAGTGCTGATTCCGCTCCTGTTCATGCGCGAGGTCGTCGGCCGGCTGTTCCGCGAGTTCGCGATCACGCTCGCGGTATCGATCGTGATCTCGGCCGTCGTGTCGTTGACGCTGACGCCGATGATGTGCGCCCGACTGCTGAAGCCGCACGACCCGGCGCACGAACCCGAATGGCTGAAGCGCGTCGGTGCCGCGTTTGACGCCTTGAGTGCCGCTTATGCCCGCCAGCTGCATATCGTGCTCGGACACCGGCGGGCGACGCTGGCGGTTGCGGTCGCGACGCTGCTGCTGACGATCGTGCTCTACGTATTCATCCCGAAAGGCTTCTTCCCCCTCCAGGACACCGGCGCGCTGCAGGGCATCACCGAGGCGCCTCAGTCGGTCTCGTTCACCGCGATGAGCGAGCGGCAGCGCGCGCTCGCCGAGGCGCTGCTCGAGGACCCCGCGATTGCGAGCGTCGCATCGTTCATCGGCGTCGATGGCGTCAATGCGACGCTCAACAGCGGGCGCATGCAGATCCAGCTCAAGGACCACGGGCAGCGCGAGACGGACCTGCAGGTGCTGATGCAGGGCCTCCAGCAGCGCGCCGCGAAGGTGCCCGGAATCACACTCTATCTGCAGCCGGTCCAGGACCTGACGATCGAGGACCGCGTTTCACGCACTCAATACCAGTTCACGCTCGAAGATCCGAACCAGGACGAGCTGTCGCTGTGGGTGCCGCGGCTCATCGCGCGGCTGAAGACGGTCCCGGGCCTGGCCGACGTTGCGAGCGACCTGCAGGACCAGGGCCTGCAGCTGTACGTCGACATAGACCGCGGCAACGCGAGCCGGCTTGGCGTCACCCCGGCGGCGATCGACAACGCGCTCTATGACGCTTACGGCCAGCGGCTCGTCTCGACCGTGTTCACGCAGGCCAACACCTATCGTGTCGTCCTCGAGGTGAGACCGAGCGACGCGGTCGGGCCGCCCGCGCTCGACAGGCTGTACGTCGCGGGGCTCACGGGGCCTGTATTGCTGTCGAGCGTCGCGCGCTTCTCGCAGCGTACGACCTCGCTCGCGATCAATCACCTCGGCCAGTTTCCGGCGACGACCGTGTCGTTCAACCTGGCACCCGGCGCCTCGCTCGGCGACGCCGTCAAGTCGATTCGTGCTGTCGAGGCCGAGCTGAACATGCCCGCCAGCATCGCGACGAGCTTCCAGGGCGCGGCGCTCGCGTTCGAGGGTTCGCTCGCGAGCACGGTCTGGCTGCTGATCGCCGCGATCGTGACGATGTACATCGTGCTCGGCGTGCTCTACGAGAGCTACATCCACCCGGTGACGATCCTCTCGACGCTGCCCTCGGCCGGCATCGGCGCGCTGCTCGCGCTGCTCCTCTCGCGCACCGACCTCGGCATCATCGGCATCGTCGGCATCGTGCTTCTGATCGGCATCGTCAAGAAGAACGCGATCATGATGATCGACTTCGCGCTCGCGGCGGAACGCGAGGAAGGCAAGTCGCCGGAGGACGCGATCTATCAGGCGTGCCTGTTGAGACTGCGGCCGATCCTGATGACGACCGTGGCGGCGCTCGCCGGCGCGCTTCCGCTGATGCTGGGCCGCGGCGTTGGTGCGGAGCTGCGCCATCCGCTCGGTCTCACGATGGTCGGCGGGTTGCTCGTCAGCCAGGTGCTGACGCTGTTCACGACGCCGGTCATCTACCTCGCGTTCGACTCGCTGGCACGCCGCGTGCGCCATCGCGGGACACTGCCGCCGGCGACCGAGGCCGCCGTGCAATGAGCAACGAGCCGCACGCCCCGGAGCGCCCGGACGAGGCGACCGCGGCTGCGGCGGCCGCCGCCGATGCCGCGAGCCTGTCCAGGCCGTTCATCGACCGGCCGGTGGGCACGACGCTGCTGACCATTGGTATTGCACTCGCCGGCTGGCTGGCATTCTTCGGGCTGCCGGTTGCAGCGCTGCCGCAGATCGACTTTCCGACGATTTCGGTCCAGGCCTCGCTGCCGGGCGCGAGCCCGGAGACGATGGCGGCGACCGTCGCGACGCCGCTCGAGCGCTCGCTCGGGCGCATCGCGGGTATCAGCGAGATGACCTCGTCGAGTTCTCTCGGCTCGACGCGCATCACGCTACAATTCGAACTCGACCGCGATATCGACGGCGCCGCTCGCGACGTGCAGGCGGCGATCAACGGCGCGCGCGCCCTGCTTCCGACGGCCCTGCCGAGCAACCCCACCTGGCGCAAGGTCAATCCGGCGGACGCGCCAATCATGGTGCTCGCGATGACGTCGGCGACGCATTCGCTCGGCGAGGTGTACGACGTCGCCTCGACGATCGTGGCACAGAAGCTTTCGCAGGTCAGCGGCGTCGGGCAGGTGCAGGTCGGCGGCGGTTCGCTGCCCGCAGTCCGGGTCGAGTTGGACCCGCTCGCGCTCGCGCACGCGAACTTGTCTCCGGAGCAGGTCCGCGCGGCGATCGCCGCAAACAATGTCGATCGGCCGAAGGGCGCCGTCGAGGACGACACGCATCGCTGGCAGATACTTGCGAATGATCAGGCCCGCAAGGCGGCCGAGTACCTGCCGGTCATCGTCACGTACCAGAACGGCGCGGCCGTGCGCCTCGGCGACGTCGCGACTGTGCTCGACTCGGTTCAGGACACGCGCAATGCCGGCCTTGCGAACGGACAGCCGGCGATCCTGCTGATCCTGAATCGGCAGCCGAATGCCAACATCGTCGACACGGTCGCCCGGGTGCGGGCCGTATTGCCTCAGCTGCGGGCGGCGATTCCGGGGACGGTCGACCTCGAGGTCATGCTGGACCGTACGCCGACGATTCGCGCCTCGCTGCGCGAGGTTGAGCGAACGCTGATCGTCGCGATCGTGCTCGTCTTTCTTGTGACGTACGCATTCCTCGGCGAGTGGCGTGCGTCGCTCGTGTCAGTCGTCGCCGTGCCGGTGTCGCTGCTCGGCACCTGCGGCGTCATGTACTTCTGCAACTTCAGCCTGGATACGCTATCGCTGATGGCACTGACGATCGCCACGGGGTTCGTCGTGGACGATGCCGTCGTCGTACTCGAGAACATCACGCGTCACGTCGAGGGCGGGATGGCCCCGCTCACGGCGGCACTGCGCGGGGCTCGCGAGGTGGGTTTCACGGTGGTCGCGATGAGCGTGTCGCTGATTGCCGTATTCATCCCGATACTGTTCATGCCCGGACTGATGGGCAGGCTGTTTCGCGAGTTCGCGGTGACGCTGGCGGCGGCGATCGGTGTGTCGCTGGTGATTTCGCTGACCGCGACACCGATGATGGCGTCGCGACTGCTGCGCTCGCGGAGTGAGAGACCGCCGTCGCGTCTTGCGGCGACGACGGAGCGCTGGTTCGCCAATCTGAAGGAGCGCTATCGCACCACGCTCGAATGGGCGCTCACCCACGGTCGTATCGTCGGGATCGCGTTGCTCATCACCGTGGCGCTCAACGTCTTCCTTTACATTGTCGTACCCAAGAGTCTGTTGCCGCAGCAGGACACCGGACGCCTGCAGGGCAGCATTCAGGGCGACCAGAGCCTGTCATTCCAGTCGATGCGCCAGAAAGTGCAGCGGTTCGTGGAGATGGTCCGGGCCGATCCGGCAGTAGAGAATGCCGTTGCGTTCACCGGCGGCGGTCAGCGCAACAGCGCGTTCATGTTCGTCACGCTGAAGCCGCTCGCCGAGCGCAAGGTCTCCGCCGATACTGTGATCAATCGCCTGCGGTACCCGCTGACGCACGAGCCCGGCGCGACGTTGTACCTGCAGGCAGCGCAGGACATTCGGATGGGTGGTCGGGCCTCGAACGCGCAGTACCAGTACACGCTGCAGGCAGATTCGCTCGCGGACCTGCGCTCCTGGGAGCCGAAGCTGCGTGTGGCGATGGCGGAGATCCCGCAACTGGCGGACGTCAACACCGACGCGCAGGACAAGGGCCTCGAGACCATGCTCACGTACGACCGCGATGCCGCCGCGCGACTCGGCATCAACGCCCGCACCGTCGATGCCGTGCTGTACGACTGGTTCGGCCAGCGCCAGGTCGCCACGATTTACAACCCGCTCAACCAATATTTCGTCGTCATGGAAGCGGATCCGCGCTTTCTCCAGAATCCGGAGGCGCTGCGCAGCGTCTATGTGCCCGGAGTCGGCGGCGCCCAGGTGCCCCTGATGTCCATTGCGAAATACGGCCCGACGAACACGCCGCTTGCGGTGAACCACCAAGGACAGTTCGCCGCTTCGACGATCTCGTTCAACCTGCCGCCCAACACGTCGATGTCGGAAGCATCGCGCGCTATTGATCAAACGTTTGCGCGCCTCGGCGTGCCGACCAACGTCAAGGGCAGCTATCAGGGCACCGCAAAGCTGTTCCAGGCGTCGCTCGCTAGCCAACCGCTGCTGATTCTGGCGGCCATCGTTGCGATGTACCTTGTGCTCGGCATGCTCTACGAAAGCACCCTGCACCCGATTACTATCCTGTCGACATTGCCATCGGCCGGCGTCGGGGCGCTGCTTGCGTTGCTGGCACTGCGCTTTGATTTCACCTTGATAGCCTCGATTGGAGTATTCCTGCTGATCGGCATCGTCAAGAAGAACGCGATCATGATGATCGACGTCGCGCTTGCGCTCGAGCGTGAGCGGAACGTCGACCCGAAGACTGCAATTCTCGAAGCGTGCATGCGGCGCTTCCGGCCAATCCTGATGACGACGGTCGCGGCCATCGCCGGTGCCGCGCCGCTCGCCTTTGGACATGGAGACGGAGCGGAGATGCGCCAGCCGCTCGGCATCGCGATCGTCGGCGGGCTGGTCCTGAGCCAGTTGCTGACGCTCTACACGACGCCGGTTACCTACCTTTCCCTCGACCGCCTGCGAGTCCGCTGGATCGCGCGTCGGCGCGCGCGGCTGGCTGCGGGCACGACTCTGGAGCCTGCGTGACGTCGTCTCGATCATTGAGGTGGGCCCTGCCGCTGGCAGCCGTTGCGGGCTGCGCGGTTGGCCCGGATTACCACCGGCCGACGGCCCCGGAGCCGGCCGCGTTCAAGGAAGCATGGCAGCCCGCTGCGCCGGCCGATCAGCTTCCGCGGGGTCCCTGGTGGGATGCCTACGGCGACGCGACGCTTGGCGAGCTCGAAGGGGCGGCCGAACGGGCAAACCAGACCGTGATCGCTGCGGACGCACAGTATCGCGGCGCACTTGCCGCAGTTGGCGGCGTGCGCGCGGCGCTGTTTCCGACAGTTGCGGTCTCGGCAGGTACGACGCGCAGCTCGAACCCGTCGGGCGCCGCCCTGGCCGGCAGCGGTGCGAGCAACCTTCCGGCGGGAAACACGACTTATACCGTCGACCGACTGACCGGCACCGTCAGCTGGGAGCTCGACATCTGGGGGCGCCTGCGACGCTCGCTGGAAGCGAGCAGCACGGCCGCCGCGGCGAGCGCGGCCGACCTCGCCGCCGCCCGGTTGTCGGTGGCGGCAACGCTCGCGCAGGACTACGTGCAGCTGCGCTCGCTCGACACCCAGCGCGACCTGTTCGCGCGCACGATTGCCGCGTACCGGCGCTCACTCGAGATCACGCGTAACCGCTACGTCGCGGGCGTCGCGCCGCGCACGGACGTGACCCAGGCGGAATCGCAGCTCGCCGGCGCCGAGGCCCAGGATGCCGACCTCGCCGTCCAGCGCGCCACGCTCGAACACGCGATCGCGACACTGACCGGGCGCGCGGCGTCTGATTTCACGCTGGCGCCGGTGGCAATTCTTCCGCAGTTGCCTGCGGTCCCGGCGGTGCTTCCCGCGACGCTATTGCAGCGGAGGCCCGACGTCGCGGCGGCGGAACGGCGGGTCGCGTCGGCGAACGCCGGCATCGGCGTTGCGCGCGGCGCGTGGTTCCCGAGCCTGACGCTCGCGGGCACGGGCGGCTACGAGGGCGCCGCATGGCAGCACCTCGTGTCGCTGCCCAACCGGTTCTGGAGCCTCGGGCCGTCGCTCGCGGAAACGCTCTTTGACGCCGGCGCACGCAGTGCGCAGAGCGCCGCCGCTCGAGCGGCTTACGACGGCGCGGTTGCGAACTATCGCCAGAGCGTGTTGACGGCGCTTGCTGATGCCGAGGACTCGCTCGCGGCGCTGCACGGGCTTGCCGACGAAGAAGCCGCCGACAATCGTGCCGCCATCGCCGCCCGCGAGACACTGCGCGCGACGGAGAACCAGTATCGCGCCGGCACCGTCAGCTACCTCAACGTCGTGATCGCCCAGAGCACCTCGTTCGCCGCCGACCGCAACCTCATCGACGTCCAGAGCCGCCGACTGCTCGCGCACATCGGCTTGCTGAAGGCCATGGGCGGCACGCCGGGACCGTAGGCGCTGCGCGCGCGGCAAGTGACCGTGGAAAACGCCACACCCGAGCCGCCCGCTGATCCTGTGTCCCGGACGCTGACGCGGCGGGCGGTGCTGCGCCGCGGTGGTCTGGCGGTCGCTGGCACTGCGGCCGGCGGAGTCGCCGTCAATGCCGCGACGCCGCACGTGCTGCGTGAAGTGGTCGCCGTCGACCCGAACCAGAGCTATTGGGCGGACGTGCTGCCGCCGCCGGGGCCGCGGCTCGCGACAGATCTCGATGTCGACGTCGTCATCATCGGAGGCGGCCTGACCGGCCTTTCGACGGCGTATTACCTGCGGCATCAGGCCCCGGAGCGGCGCGTCGTGGTCCTCGAAGCGCACCGCTGCGGCAACGGCGCCTCGGCTCGCAATGGCGCGATGCTACTGACGATGACCCCCGACCGCTGGCTGCAGGCGGGCGACGACGCGGCGCTCGATCGCCGGTTGCTGAAGCTCACGACGGACAACATCGCGACGCTCGGCGATCTCGCCACGAAGTTCGAGGTCGACCTTGAGCTCGAGACTCGGGGTGCTGCTCGCGTGCTGCGCTCATCGAAGGATGTGCGCGAGGGACGCGAGAGCGCGTCGCGGCTCAGCGGCGAGGGCCTGCCGGTGACGTTTTGGGACGCCGCGCGCGTCCGGGACGCGCTCGGGACGTCCGTCTACGCCGGCGCCCTCTTCGACTCCGCCAGCGGCCAGCTGCATCCTGGCCGGCTCGTCGAGCTGCTGCGCCGCGCGGCGATCGCGTCCGGCGCGGAGATCTACGAGGAAACGCCGGTGATCGCCGTCGAGGAAGGGCCGGTTCACCGGATCGAGACGGGCGTCGGGCGGCACGTGCGGGCACCGGTACTCGTGGTCGCGACCAACGCCTACTCCTCGCAGCTCGGCTACCTGCGCAATGCCTACGTCCCCATAGTCGCGACCGTCGCCATCACCTCGCCTATTGCCGCCGATGTACTCGGACAGATTGGCTGGAACAGTCGCGTGCCGTTCGATGACGACCGCATCGACGAGTACTGGCTCGGGATTACACGCGACGGCCGGATCCACATCGGTGGCGGGCCGCTTGGATATGACTACGGCTTCAACAACGGGATGCCGACCGCGCCGGTTCCCGGCGCGCGGGCCGCCGCGTTGGCAGCCGAGCTTGAGCGCATTCACCCGGCGCTCGCGCCGGTCCGCTTCGAGCGTTGCTGGAGCGGTGCGGTCGACTGCTCTCTCGACTTTTCGGCGTCGGTCGGGCGTGCCGGCCGGCACGACAACGTGTATTACGCGATCGGCTACTCTGGGCATGGCGTCAACCTGACGTCGGTGTTCGGGCGCGTACTTGCCGATCTCGCGACCGGGCGGGACGAGCTTTGGACCTGGCTGCCGTACCTGAACCGGAGGCTGCCGTACCTGCCCAATGAGCCGTTCCGGTGGCTCGGCGTGCGGGCGCTGCGCGCTGCCGTCGGGATGGTCGATCGCTGAACCGCCCGTCCTCCTTGACCTCGTCGCGAGGCCGGATTAGCCTGCCTAGGCAGAGATTGCCGAGGCAGTAATGAAGCACTTCGACGCCCGCACGTACACGGTCCAGGACAGCGTCGGTTACCTGATGCGTCACGGCGCTTCGCTGATGCGCGAAGAGCTCGAGGCGGCGTTCGCGAACCACGGGTTCACGTTCGTGCAGTGGGTCACGATGATGCGGGTCCGCGACAACCCCGCGCTGACCGCCGGGGACCTGTGCCGCGACCTACACCACGACTCCGGGGCGTTCACGCGCGTGCTCGACCAGCTCGAGAACCGCGGCCTGATCCGGCGCGAACGCAGCGAGACGGACCGGCGGGTCGTGCTGCTGCATCTCACGCCAGATGGCCGCCGGGTCGTCGAGACACTGCTCCCGATCGTCGTCGACCGGCTGAATCATGCGCTAGCGGAATTCAGTGCGGCGGAGGTCGCGACCCTTGCGAAGCTGCTGCGCCGGCTGATTGCCCGCCTCGAGGGGCGGGAGGTCGGCCGGGCGATCGGCCTGCGCCGGAGCACAAAGGCGTGAAGTGCCTGCTCAGCGCGCTTCTATTGGCATTCGCGCTCGGCGCGTGCGCGGTCTCGCCGCACCATCCGGCGCACGTTGCACCGCTCGACGCGAGCGCGCTCGGCCTCAGTGGTGCGTCGGAGGTGCCGATTTCCGAGCGCTGGTGGCAGGCCTTCTCGGATCCACAGCTCGACTCGCTGGTCGGCGAAGCCCTGACTTCCAATCCATCGCTCGCAGAGGTCCTGGCGCGCCTCGAGCGCGCTCGCGCCGATGCGCAGGCCGCGGCGAGCGCGCGGGCGCCGCAGCTCGATGCGTCGGCGGTCGTCATGCGCGAGCGTTACAGCGAACGCTACATCATCCCACCGCCTTACGGCGGCAGCACCTTCTGGGACGGCCAGGCGGACATCGGCCTGTCGTACGAAGTCGACTTCTGGGGCCGGCAGGCGGCGATGATCCGAGCGGCGGCCCGCTCGGCGCGCGCCCGTGAACTCGACGCGCACGCGGCGACGCTTGCGGTCGAGGGCGCGTTAGTGACCGCATACGTCGAACTCGATCGGCGCTACGCCGATAGCGCGCTCGCTGCGGCCGACGAGGACATAAGGAGACAGCTCGCGGCGCTCACGCGCAGGCGCGTCGACGCCGGCCTCGACACTGGCATCGACCTTCGAACCGCCGACGCCGCCCTGCCCGCCTCACGAGCCGAGCGGGAACAGGCCACCGCGGCCATCGAACTGGCCATTCACCGGCTCGCCGCAGTGCTCGGACGCGGCCCGAAGGCCTACGATGGCATGGCGCGGCCGAAGCTGTCGCTGGATAACGCAATCACGTTGCCGTCGGCAATCCCGGGCGATCTGCTGCTGCGGCGCCCGGACATCGAGGCTGCCCTCGCGCGCATCGACGCGGCGACGGCCGGCGAGGACGCCGCGCGGCTCGCTGCCTACCCGGACATCAACCTGCGCGCCTTCGCCGGGGCAGCGGCGCTGACGCTTGCCGACCTCGTGTCTGCACCGGCGCGCACCTACGGGATCGGGCCGGCGGTGCACCTTCCGATCTTCGACGGCGGGTTGCTGCGAGCGCGGCTGCGTGGCGCGAGCGCCGATCTCGATGCCGCGATCGCCCAGTACGACTCGACGGTCCTCGGCGCGGTGCGCGAGGTCGCCGACGCGTTGACGACCGTCGACGCCCTCGGCCGCGCACTTCATGATGCGAATGAGCGCCTCGACCAGCTCGTGGGCGCGCGGCGCCTCGCGGACGAGCGGTTTCGCGGCGGCATCGGCTCGCGCCTCGCAGTACTCGAAGCGGAGGCACGCGTGACCGCGGCGCAGCGCGTCGTGGTCAGCACGCGTGCTCTCGACGCCGAGGCGCGGGTTGCACTCATCGTCGCGCTTGGCGGCGCAGCGCCGACCGGCCGTTCCCCTGCTTCCGACGAGGTCTTCCCGTGACCGACACGACCACCCCCCCGGCCGGCGCTTCGGCCGAGGCGACGACGGCCCGCCGTCGCGCGTTCACCGTCTTCGGCGTCGGGCTGCTGATAGTGGCGCTCGGCTGGGCGGCATACTGGATTGCGACTCGCCACTACGAATCCACCGACGATGCTTACGTCGCCGGCGACGTACTGCAGGTCACGAGCGAGATACCCGGCACGATCATCGCGGTCCATGCGGACGACACGCAGGCGGTCCAGCGCGGCGACGTGCTGGTCGAACTCGACTCCGCCGACGCGCGCATCGCGGTCGCGGCCGCCGAGGCGGATCTCGCGCGCACGGTGCGTGAGGTCAGCGCGCTGTTCGCGCAGCAGGCACAGCGGCGCGCGGAGCTCGAGGAACGCGACGCGACGCTCGCGCGCAGCGCTCACGACTATGCGCGCCGCGAGCCGCTGCTGGCCGACGGCGCGGTGTCGAGCGAAGACGTGGCCCACGCAAAGGAGTCGATGGACGAGCTGCGGGCGGCCGCTAGCGCGGCGCGCGCCGCGTACGCCACGCTCGCCGCGCAGCTGCAAGGAACGACGGTCGCGACCCAACCGCGAGTGCTCGCTGCGGAGGCGGCCGTGCGCAGCGCGAGTCTCGCATTGCGGCGCACCCGGATCGTGGCGCCGGCCTCGGGCGTCGTCGCGCGTCGTGTCGCGCAGATTGGCGAGCGCATCGCACCGGGTGCGCCGTTGCTCGCGGTCGTGCCGCTCGAGGCCGTGTGGATCGACGCCAATTTCAAGGAGGTACAGCTTGGCCGCATCCGCGTCGGACAGCCCGTCACCGTCCACACCGACGTTTACGACAGTGATGTCGAGTTTCACGGCAAGGTCGTCGGACTCGGGGCGGGCAGCGGCAGTGCATTCGCACTGCTGCCGGCGCAGAACGCGTCCGGAAACTGGATCAAGATCGTTCAGCGCGTCCCGGTGCGGATCGCGCTCGACGCGGCGGAAGTCCGTGCTCACCCGCTTCGCATCGGGCTCTCGACCGTGGTGCGCGTCGACGTCGCCGATCGTTCGGGCCCGCTGGTGGGCGTAGACGTACGTGGCACCGCAAAGGCCGCGATGCTCGAAAACACGGAGGACACCGCCGTGGAGACGCGGATTCGCGAAATAGTGGCCGCGAACAGCCGTGCGACCGGCGGTGTACAGCCGACGCCATGAGCAACGCCCTGGATGCAAGCGCGCCTGCCCCGCGGGCCGGGCTCGGCGGCCTCGCGCCGCTGCCGCGGGGCCTGACCGCCTTTGCGCTCGCACTCGGCACGTTCATGCAGGTGCTGGATACGACGATCGCAAACGTCTCGATCCCGACGATCGCGGGCGACCTCGGCATCAGCACTAATCAGGGCACCTGGGTCATCACGTCGTTCACCGTGGCGAACGGGATCGCGCTACCGCTGACCGGCTGGCTGATGCAGCGGTTCGGGCTCGTTCGCAGCTTCGTCGTCGCCGTCGCGTTGTTCACGATTGCCTCCTTTCTCTGCGGCATCGCGTGGAACCTCCCGTCGCTGCTCCTGTTCCGGGTGCTGCAGGGCGCGGTCTCGGGGCCGATGATCCCCGGTTCGCAGGCACTGCTGCTGCTGATCTTCCCGCCGCAGCGGCGCGCACTCGCCCTGGCGATCTGGTCGATGACGACGCTGGTCGCGCCCATCGTCGGCCCGATCCTTGGCGGATACATCTCCGACAACTACAGCTGGCCGTGGATCTTTCTGATCAACGTCCCGGTCGGCGCACTCAGCGCGTTCGTGTGCTGGCGCATCATCGGCAAGCGGGATACGACGCGCCTGCGGCTGCCCGTGGACCGCGTCGGCATCGTTCTGCTCGCGATATGGGTCGGCGCACTGCAGATATTGCTCGACAAAGGTCGCGATGCCGACTGGTTCAGCTCGCCGCTGATCATTGCGCTTGCCGTCGTCGCCGCGGTCGGCTGTGCGGCCTTCCTGATCTGGGAGCTGACGGATCGCTACCCGGTCGTCGACCTGAAGCTCTTCAAGCTGCGGAATTTCTCGATCGGGACCGCGGTCATGTGTCTCGGCTACGCCGTGTTTTTCGCAAACCTCGTGCTGTACCCGCTGTGGCTGCAGACGCAGTTCGGCTACACCGCGACCTGGGCGGGTCTCGTCGCAGCGCCGAGCGGGATCATTGCGATCCTCGTGACCCCGATCGTCGGCCGCCTGCTCACGCGCGTCGATTCGCGCTGGTTCGTGACGATCTCGATGGCGGCGTTCGGAGCCGCGTACCTGATGCGTGCCGACCTAAGTTCCGACGCCGCCCTCGCGAATTTCGTGGCGCCGATGCTCGTGCAAGGCGTCGCGATGGCGACGTTCTTCGTCGCCGTGGTGCAGATCTCGCTGCAGGGAGTGCCTCCGGAGCGGATCCCCGCCGCATCGGGCGTGTCGAACTTCCTGCGCATTACCGCCGGCAGCTTCGGCGCGTCGATCGTAACGACGTTCTGGGACCGGCACGCCGCGTTTCACCAATCGCGGCTCGCCGATCACTCGAGCGCTCTGGACCCGACGCTGAATGCGGCCATTGCGCATCTGCAGGGGCTCGGCCTCAGCGAACCGCAGGCGCTCGGCGTCCTGACGCGAACGTTGAGCACCCAGGCCTACGCGAAGGCGGCGATCGACTTCTTCTGGATCTCCGCCTGGATCGTGCTCGCGCTGATCGTGCTCGTCTGGCTCGCCCGCTCGACCGTCAGTACGGGTCATGCGACCGTGGCGGCCGAGTAATGTCCGGTCGGAACGGTTCAGGCTGTTACGTTGAGCTGCGTCCCGATGCGGCTACCGTCATTGTCGCCATCGGCGTCCGTGGCCGGCCGTGCTGCGGGCGGTGACGTCGTTCCGGCCGGCTTCACCGCGGGTTGCTTCGATCGAATATCCTGCTGATTCAACGAGTTAACACTCGAGGCCGCCGGGATCTGCATCGTTAGGTCACTCCGCTTGCTCGGGACGGATGTCCCCGCATGCAGCGTATCGGCCGCGCCCTGAGGAACTT
>Ga0335069_10006912_pt1 | contig 16439 bp, 13 predicted proteins | sample Lox_Sample_11_FD_206714 | JGI IMG/M metagenome (GOLD analysis project Ga0335069, IMG submission 206714) | Soil microbial communities from Loxahatchee National Wildlife Refuge, Florida, United States - Lox_Sample_1.1 | ecosystem: Environmental > Terrestrial > Soil > Wetlands | place: USA...
GAGAGCAAGCGGGCTCGTCTGCAGGATCTGGCGCGGCAGCTGGCGTCGACGCAGAAGCAGCCCGAGCTGGCGGAGCGCCGCGCGCGCCTGGCGGAAGAGCGCCGCCGCGTCGCCGACGTCGCCTTGCAGACGCAACGCGGCAGCCTCACCGAGGCGATGACGGCGCGCACGGAAGCGGACCGGGCCGGCCGCGCCGCGGTCGACGCGCGCTTCGATCGCGTGCTGCTGTGGGCCAATTTCAAGCGCGAGGCCGGGGCGCTGGCGACGGCGCTGATCGGCGACCAGGCCAGCGCCGCGCCGTGAGGCGACCGGATCTCATGCGCCGCCGTGTGATCCTGCTCCTGGTCGTGCTCCCGTTCGCCCTCGCGCTCGGGCTCGTTCCGGTGTGGTGCACGCACGGCCCGCGCCCCGAGGTCGAGGTCACGGCGGCGCGCCGGGCGCCGCTGCGCGTCCGCGTGGCCACCAACGGGAAGATCGAGCCGGTGCAGGACATCGAAGTCCGGGCCCGCCTCGACGGGCGCATCGTCGACATTCCCGACGACGCCGGACGCCAGGTGCAGATCGGCGAGGAGATCGTGCGGCTCGACGCCGGGCCGGTCGCGGCGCAGCTGGCGAGCGCCGAGTCCGAGCGGCTGGCCGCTCTCGAGGCGCTGCGCGCGGCGCGCGCCTCGGCGGCCGCGGTGCGCGACCGCAGCGCGACCGACGCGATGCTCTATCAACAGGGCGCGCTCACCCGGCAGGCTTACACGGCCAGCCAGGCGGCGCTGCACGAGTCCGAAGCGCAACTCGCCTTTCAAGAGCGCGACGTGCCCCTGCGCGTCGCCTCGCTCGAGCTCCGCATCAAGGAGCTGCGCGCGCAGAGCGAGGCGACGGCCGTGCGCGCCCCCTTCGCCGGCACGATCTACAAGACGCAGGCGAAGCGCGGGGAGATGGTCAGCCTGGGCGCCCCGTTGCTGTGGCTGGCCGACCTCGAGCACCTGCGCGTGCGGGCCAACGTCGACCAGGTCGACCTCGGCCGCGTCCAGCCGGGCCAGAAGATCGTGGTCAGCGCGAACGCGTTTCCCGGCCGCACCTGGTCGGGCGTGATCACCGAGCTGGTTCCGCACGTGGTCGTCAAGGACAGCCGTTCGATCTCGGAAGGGCTGGCGAGCCTGGATGCGCCGACCGAGGGGCTGGTCCCGGGGATGACCGTCGACGTCGACATCGTCGTCGCCGAGGCCCCGAACGCGCTGCAGGTACCGGCCGAGGCGGTGTTCTACCAGGGCGGCCAACCGCTGGTGTACCGGATTGACGGCGACCGGGTGCGCGTATCCCCGGTCCAGCTCGGCCTGTCGAGCGTGACGGCGACCGAGATCACGCACGGGCTGGACGAGGGGGCGCTGGTGGTGACCGGTCCGGCTGCCGGCCTCGAGGACGGCATGCGGGTCGACCCGCGCCGCAGCGATGCGGCCCGTTCCCAGCGCGCGGCCGACCCTTCGACAAGCTCCGGGTGAACGACATAGAGTCCCGCCGCGTTGCTTCAACCCTGGTCTCCCTGCGCGTGTGGGGGGCGATTCGGGGCGTCAGACGTCGTTGATGGCGAACCTTCGTCGCATGAGCCGGCATTCCTCACTGGCGGCACCCGCCGCGGCGTTCCCGCAACCGGCCGCGCAGCGTCCGGTGATCATGCTCGAGCAGGTCGCCAAGACCTACCACCGAGAGGGGGCGCCGGTAGTGGCGTTGCGGGGCGTCGACCTCGTCATCCGCCCGGGCGAGTTCGCCGCGATCATGGGCCGTTCGGGCTCGGGCAAGTCGACCCTCCTGCACATCCTCGGCCTGCTGGATGCGGAGTACGACGGCACCTACAGCTTCGACGGCGAGCTCGTGTCGGGTCTCGACGGCGACGCCCTGGCGCGCCTGCGCAATCGCAAGATCGGCTTCGTCTTCCAATCGTTTCACTTGTTGCCGCAGCTCTCCATTCTGGAGAACGCCGAGCTCCCGGCCCTGTACGCCGGCCGGGCGCCCACCGAGTGCCGCGCCGCGGCGCGGGCGTGCCTGGAGCAGATGGGGCTCGGACACCGCCTCGACCACAAGCCGATGGAGCTGTCGATCGGCCAGCGCCAACGGGCCGGCATCGCGCGCGCCCTGGTCAACGAGCCGCGCGTGCTGCTCGCCGACGAGCCCACCGGAGCGCTCGACACCCGCACGGCGCAGGAGATCCTCGACCTCCTGCGCGAGTTGCACCGCGAGGGCGTGACGGTGGTGCTGGTCACGCACGATCGCGAAGTCGGCGCCGCCGCCGAGCGGATCATTCACATCACCGATGGACAGACGCACGACGGCGTGGCTTAGGCTCCTGCTGCGCTTCGCGCTCGACGGTCTGTCGGGGCAGCGCGGCCGTTCGGCGCTGACCATGCTCGGGATGGCGATCGGCACGGCCAGCGTCGTGGCCGTGGTGTCGATCGGCCTGCTCGGCCGTGCCTACGTGATCAGCCTGATCGAGGGCGTCGGCTCGAACCTCGTTTTCGCCTACGGCATCGGTGGCTCGGTCAACCCCGAAGAGCTGACCTTCGATGACGTCGATGCCTTTCGCGAGCGCATCACCAACCTCGATGCGATGGCACCGGTGCTGAACGGCAACGAGAGCATCGCCATCCGCGGGATGCCGGAGACCATCACCGTGCTGGGCGTCACGCCGCCGTATGCGCAGGTCCGCAACCTGGTGGTGACCTCCGGGCGATTTCTCAATCCCGCGGAGGAGGCCGGCAGCGCCAAAGTCTGCGTGATCTCCAAGCAGCTGGCGCTCAGGCTGTACGGCACCGAGGCCGTCGGCGACGAGTGGCTGCGCCTCTTCGGCTTGCGCTTCCGCATCATCGGGGTGTTCCGCGAGGGGGTCGAGAGCGCCGCGGCGTTGCAGAAGAGCGAGGCGGCCGGCTTGGTGGCGGTCATTCCGTTCTCCACCTTCCGCAACCTGTCGGACGTCCGCTCGGTGGACGTCGTGTACTTCCGTGCGGCCAGCCCGCTGGTGGTCCCGGCGGTGGTCAACCAGGTCACCAGCGTGATTTCCTCCCGGCACCGCAACCTCAGCAGCTTCAAGATCGAGTCGCTCGATCAGTACCTCGTGCTGGTGCAGCGCATCTCCGACGCGGTCAGCCTCGGCCTCATCGCCATTGCCGCCGTGTCACTGCTGGTCGGTGGCATCGGCATCATGAACATCATGCTGGTCACGGTCACCGAGCGCACCCAGGACATCGGCATCCGGTTGGCGCTCGGCGCCGGTCGCGGCGACATCCTGCTCCAGTTCCTGCTCGAGGCGGCGATCCTCAGCTTCGCCGGCGGCATTGCCGGGACCCTGATCGGCGCGGGCCTCCCGGTGTATGTCGGCGTCCTCTACGGGATGGACGTTCCCGTGTCGGGCGTCAGCGTGATCGTCGCGTTCACCGTCTCGGTCGGTGTCGGGCTCTTCTTCGGCCTCTACCCGGCCCAGAAGGCGGCGAACATGAACATCATCGACGCGCTCGGGTATACGTAGCGCGTGACTGCGTGAGCGCGTGACTGCGCGACCGGTGATCGGTTCCTGGTCACTGGTGACCGCTCCTTTGCCCGCCAATTTGCGTACCAGCGGTCTTGCCCGACTTGGAGGGCGCCGCGCTGTCGGCGCCGGGGTGGCGGCGGTGGCTGGAATCGATGCAATTGCCTCCGATGCCACAGGTTCTTGCACCGCCCGGCGGCGACGGAGCGCCGTCCTCCAGTGAGGGGACCCGACGCGGCGTACCAATTCGCGGGCGAAGCTTGGTCACGCCCCTTCCGCTGGCAAAAATTACATTGGGATTTACGTCGGGCTTCTGTCTGCCGCGCATGCGACACGGCCGGGCGCTGGGCGGGCCCCCTTTGCAGTATCCATTTTAAGGGTTAGCATGGCTGCAGGATGAACCATCGGGTGAACGAGTTCCGCCCGATTCGACAGGACTCGCCCCGCGCGCCGGAGGCAACGCTGGCGGCGCACGGACGAGCGGCGTTCGACAGCGCCGTGCCCGTTGGTCCGGCTCCCGTGTCGCGTTTCGACGCCTTGTTTGGCCGGGCTGACGAGTCTCGCCGGATGAATTGAACGGATTCCGCTTCGGTCGCGCCCAGCGAGACCGGCGGAGAGAGGTCGATTCATGAACAGGATCCGGTGGCGCACGCGGGGACAACGCAGGCGGTGGAGTGCGCCGGCCGTCATCCGCTCGTCAGTCCTGGCGCTCCTGGTTCTGCTGGGTATGGCCTCGGTGGCCGGCGCCGCGATCGAGGATCCGTCGGGAGCGGGGACAACGCCGCCGCGGCTCGGCTACGTCGATGGCGACGTGCTGTTCTGGCGCCCCGGCGTCGGCGACTGGGAAGCGGCCCAGGTCAACATCCCGCTCGCGGTGGGCGACGCCCTGGCGACCCGCGACGGCAAGCTCGAGCTGCAGATCGGCGCGAAGTCGTTCGTTCGCGCCGACGACGGCAGCCAGTTGCGGCTGAAGAGCAACGAGCCCGACTTCCTGCAACTCGACGTGACCGCCGGCAGCGTCGCGGTCGACGTGCGCGATCTGGCGCGCGGGGCCACGGTCGAGGTGGATACGCCGAACGGTGTCGTCGGCATCGCGCGCGATGGATACTACCGGGTCGACGTCGGCAACGAGTCGACCCACGTGACCGTGCGGCGCGGCGGCCAGGCGGCGGTGACGCCGGCCGGCGGCAGCCTCGCGGACGTCGCCACCGGCGAGGCGGTCGAGATCTCCGGCACCGGCGATGCGCGCCTGACGGCGCTTGCGGCGCCGCCGTTCGACGAGTGGGATCGCTGGAACTACGACCGCGCGGATGGCTTTCTCGCTGCGCCGCGCTCGTACGCCGTGTCGTCGGACGTCTACGGCACCGACGATCTGGAGCGCTACGGCGACTGGCGTTACGTCGGCACGTACGGGCGCGTCTGGGTCCCGAATTCGGTTCCAGCCGGCTGGGCGCCGTACTCGTACGGCCGCTGGATCTGGGATCCGCTGTACGGCTACTCGTGGGTCGACTATGCCCCGTGGGGCTGGGCCCCGTACCACTATGGCCGCTGGGTCTACAACGGCTACTGGGCGTGGGCTCCTGGCCCTGTCGTCGGTGTACCGATCTATTCGCCCGCGCTCGTCGCGTTCTACGGCGGACCCGGCTTCGCGGTCGGCATCGGCACGCCGTTCGTCAGCTGGGTGGCCCTCGGTTGGGGCGAACCGCTGTGGCCGTGGTGGGGTCCGGTTGGTTTCATCGGCTCGCCCTGCTGGTGGGGCTGGGGCGGTCCGCGGGTCGTGAACAACATCGTCATCAACAACGGCACCGTGGTGAACGGCCACCCGGTCAACATCAACCGGAACATCCACGTTCCTGGCGCGGTGGTCGGTGTGCCGAGGGACCAGTTCGCCACCCGCAACCTCGACCGGGTGCGGCTGACCCAGGTGAACGAGAAGAACCTCGAGCCGATGCGCGGCGCGCTGCCGATGCCGGCGAGAAGTGTCGCACCGACCGCGCCTGGAAGGATGCCGCCGGCCAACCTCGCCGCACCGCACGGCGGTCCGGCTCCGGCGAACCTCGCCCGCGCCGGTGAGCCGGCGGCTGGTGCACGGAGCTTCGGTGCGCCGGCGTACCCCGGCGGGGCCAAGGCCAGCGCCGCCCTCGCGGCGGTGCGCAACGGCGGCCCGGGTGCGCTCAGCGAGCCAGGCCAGCCCGCGCTGAGCAAACCGGCGGCGAGCACGTTCGGCTCGATCGACCGGCGCGGTGCACAGCTGCCGCCGGCTCTACCGGCGGGCACGCGCTCGGCGAGCGTCCCGCGCCCGCAGGGCCAGGCAGTGGACTCGTTTGGGCGCCGGCAGGGCGCGTTCCCGCCGCCGGTCAACGCGCCGGGGCGCGTCTCCAACTTCCAGCGCATCGCCCCGCCGTCGTCTCCGGGCGCGCCGCCGCGCCGCTTGGCCGAGGTTGACCGGCGCGGCAGCGCGTGGAGCCGGCCGGCAGTGCCGGCGATGCAGCCGTTTCGCGCTCCGAGCCGCGAGACGGCCCCGGCCTCGGCGCCGACCATCGGCCGGCAGACGTTTTCTCACGCCCCCGCGAGCGCCCCGTCACTCGGCGCGGCCAGGAGCGTCGGCCATTCGGTCGGGATGCATGTCGGCGGCGGCATGAGGGGCGGACGCTGACCGCCAGTGCGGCGGGAATCTGCCGCTGCAGGTTCCCGCCGCCGCACTCACTGCGGTGAGGAGGGGGCGTCCGTCAGTCGGGCGCCGATGCCGCCCGCTTGGCTACCGTCTCGCGGCGCGCGCGCCAGTATTCGATGATCGGCGGCATGATCGAGATGACGATGATCGCCAGGATCACGAAGTGGAAGTTGCGTTTCACCACCGGGACGTTGCCGAAGAAGTATCCGGCGAGGATGAACGCAGCGACCCAGGCGATGCCGCCGAAGACGTTGAAGAGCGCGAAGCGCGCGTAGCGCATCTGGCCGATGCCGGCGACGAACGGCGCGAAGGTGCGGATCACCGGCATGAAGCGGGCCAGGATGATCGTCTTGCCGCCGTACTTTTCGTAGAAGGCCTCCGTCCGCAGCAGGTGCTGCTTGTTGAGCAGGCGCGAGGTCTCGCTGGTGAACACCTTGGGACCGACGCGGTATCCGATGGCGTAGTTCGTGGCGTCACCGGCGATCGCCGCCACCGACAGCAACACGAGGATCAGCGGCAGGTGCAACGGCGAGCCGTCGATCGCCGCCAGCGCGCCGATGGCGAAGAGCAGCGAATCGCCCGGCAGAAAGGGCGTAATGACCAGGCCGGTCTCGCAGAAGATGATCAGGAACAGCACCGCGTAGAGCCCGCCGCCGAGCGACCCAGCCAAGTCGTTCAGATGCGTATCGAGGTGCAGGAAGATGTCGATGGCTTGGTGAACGAGGTCCATGCGCTTGGGCGCCTCAACGGTGATCGGCGGCGCGTGGCGCAGCCGGCATGACGGGTCGCAGTACGGTCATGGAATTCCCTTTCGCGGGCGCGGCCTGGCGGGCGCGCCGGCTCTCTCTTACCCGCACGACCGGCGAGCGGCAAATCGAGGCGCCGGGCATGCGGCCCGGTTGAGTCGGGTCGCCCGTCATGATCGAGTCGGCGCCCGTATGCGTGATCCAGGCAGCGTCGTCCCGGGGAAGGGCCGTGAACCGCGGGCGCTGGCAGCCGGAGCGATTGCCGTCGCGGTGGTCATCTGGGGTACCAGCGCCGTGCTCATCAAGGTCGTGTCGACCAGCGGTCTGGTGGCGTCGGTCTACCGACTCTGGCTCGCGGTTCCGCTGCTCTGGGCCGTGCCGGCGACGCTGTCCTCGATCCGGCAGCGCCTGACGCGCGACTGGCTGCTCGCCTCGTTGGTTGGCGGCGGACTGTTCGCCGTGCACCAGATCCTGTTCTTCACCAGCCTCAAGCTGACCACGGTGGCCAACGTCGCGCTGATCGGAGCGTTGCAGCCGCCCCTGGTCCTGCTGGTCGCCGGGCCGCTGTTCGGTGAGGCAGCGACGCAGCGGGCGTTGGCCTGGTCGCTGGTGGCGGTCGCGGGCACCGCGTTGGTCGTGCTCGGGGCCAGCGGCACGCCGGGCTGGAGCCCGCTCGGCGATCTCGTCGCGGTGGGCAACCTGTTCGCCTTCACCGCCTACTTCCTGGCCTCGAAGCAGATCCGCGCTCGCGCCGGCACCACCGAGTACCTGATCGGCATGACCACCGTGGCCGCCGTCATCGTGCTCGCCGTCGCCGTGGTGACCGGTCAACGGCTCGCCTCACCGCACGGATGGGATTGGCCCATCCTGATCTGTCTCGCGATCCTGCCCGGGACGGTCGGGCACTTCCTCGTCAACTGGGCGCATCCGCACACCTCGGCGTTCATGGTCTCGATCATGTTCCTCGCCGTTCCCGTGATCTCCTGTGTGAGCGCGGCGGTGTTCCTCGGCGAGACGCTCAACGCCGCACAACTCGGCGGCGGGGTGGTGGTGCTGGTCGCAGTCGGCGCGGTGGTGGCCGCCGCGCCCCGCGCGGCGGCCGAGGAATTGGCCGAAAGCGTGGCCGAGACCGACGCGCCGTGAAGGCGCGGCCGCCTCACTCGGCGCTGGTCAGGGTCTGCAGGCGCTCGACCGCCTCGAGGTACTCCTGCACGAGGTCGTAGATCACGTCCTTCACCGGGCGGACGGCGTTCATCTGCCCGACGATCTGTCCGACCGGGTTGAACATCACCTTCTTCGCCTTGTCGGCGTAGCGGTGGCCGCGGGCGACGGCCTCTGATGTCACCATGAACTGGAGGGGCATGCCGAGCGGCTTGGGCGCGTCCGCGGCCTCCCATGCCTCGGTCCAGTCGTTGCGCAGCATCCGGCACGGCTTGCCGGTGAAGGAGCGCGACCGCACGGTGTCCTTGCTGGTCGCGGCGAGGTACGAGTCGCGCTGCGCCGGCGGCGCATCCGCCTCCTGCACGGTGAGCCAGAGCGATCCCGTCCACACGCCCTGCGCGCCCATGGCCAGCGCGGCGGCAATCTGACGCCCGGTGCCGATGCCACCGGCCGCCAGCACCGGCGTCGGCTTCACCGCGTCGATGACCTCCGGCCACAGCACCACGCTGCCGATCTCGCCGGTGTGCCCGCCGCCCTCGGTGCCCTGCGCGATGATCAGGTCGACGCCGGCGTCGCGGTGGGCGCGCGCCTGCTTGGGCGCTCCGCACAACGCGGCGACCAGACGTCCGGAGGCGTGGATGTGCGAGATGACGTCGTCGGGTGGTGTGCCCAAGGCGTTGGCGAGCAGCCGAACCTTGGGATGCTTCAGCGCCACCTCGACCTGCGGCGTGGCGGTCGCGGCCGTCCAGCCGAGCAGCTCGTTCACCGCGCGCTCGCCCTCCGGGAGCTTCGGGACGCCGTGATCGCCGAGGATCTTCTGAACGTATTGCCGGTGCTGCTCGGGGATCGCGGCGCGCAGCATCTCCTCGAGCTTCTTGGGGTCGACCTCGCCCATGCCCTCGTACTTGCCGGGGATGACGATGTCCACGCCGTAGCCGTGGTCGCCGATGTGCTCGTCGATCCACTTGAGCTCGATCTCGAGCTGGTCGGGCGGAAAGCCGACCGCGCCGAGCACGCCGAACCCGCCGGCCCGGCTGACCGCTGCGACCACGTCGCGGCAGTGACTGAAGGCGAAGATGGGGAACTCGATGTCGAGCGTCTTGCAGATCTCGGTGCGCACGTGGGTCTCCTTCGCTGAGGGGGCCGCGCGGTCGCGCGCCCTTCGGGTCGCCCAAACATATGTTTGTCCCCGGCAAGTCGCAAGCACTCGCCGGGCCGGCGGCGGCCGGCCGGTGGGCTCGACGCGCAGGGTCTGACAGCGACGAGACCCCTTGCTGGGCAAGGGGTCTCGTGGGGTGGAGCGCGTGCGGTGCGGCGGCGCGAGGGGTTCAGTCTTCCTTGAAGAGGACGAGGTTATTGAGGAAAGCGATGAGGTCGCTCTGGCTGGTGGACGACAGTCCCACGAACGCCGTTCGTGAGGCGGCCGCCTCACCGCCGTGCTCGAGGATGGCCTCGGTGATCGTGGTCGCCCGGCCGTCATGCAGGTAGGGGGCGGTCGACCCGACGCCCCAGAGGTTCTCGGTCAGGAACGTCGCCGCTCCGGTGCCGACCTCGTCGATCGTCTCGGCGAGCCCACGGCCCATGTTGTGGCGCTTGAGGTCGCCGAACAGGGAGATGATCGCGCCGCCGTGTCCGTCGGGCACGTGATTGCCGAGATGGACGACCTGGTTGCCGACCGTGATCTGGTTTTCCAGGATGTCCTGGGTCAGGTCGAAGGTCATCGGGAACGCGGGATCCACGCCGCGCGTGGTCGGATTCTGACCGCCGGGGAAGGTGGCGTCGCGGTAGTTGGGGTCTTGGCTCGGCTCGCTGAAGATCGGGTCCTTGAGCGTCAGCGACGGCACGTGACAGGTGTCGCAGGCAGCGTTGTGGAACTGCACCTGGCCGTCGGCGATTGCGGCCAGCTCGCTCGGCGTCTGTTGGGGAGCGAGGCCGAACGAGGCCAGCTCGGTCTTGGTGACCGGGCGGGGCTGGCCGGCCATGTAGAGGGCCAGCGCGGTCATGTCGCCGATGCTGAGCTCGTCCGCCACGCCGTCGAAGTCGCCGTCGACCCCGTCGCCGACGAGCTCGACCGCCTGCATGCCCAGCTCGTTGTTGGCTGCGTCGCGGTTGAAGTTGCGGATGAACGCCACGCTGCCCTTCCACTGGAACGGCTTGACCACCAGATCGGTGTCGACGCCGCGCACGCCGCTGAGGTCGAGGGTGAACTGGCGGGTGGCGGACCTCGGGCAGGGGCTGCCGCCGCCGCGCCGCGCCCGGGTCGCCCGGATGGTTCCGAAGCTCACGCCCTTGGTGACGAGGTTGGCCGATTGCGTGCTCCCGGACGGGCTGTTGCACGCGGCGGCGATCACGGCGTCGCGGCGGGCGGCAAGATCGGCGGACATCTCTTCGGCGAGGCGCTGCACGGCGCCGTCGCCGAACAGATGCGGCGTGTTGCGCTGGATGAACTGCTTCAGATCAGCGGTGTGCCCAGGGTCGCGGTGCACGTTGTCCGCCACCGAGCCGTGCCCGTCGTCGGCGGGGAGGTTGTGGCACGCGTTGCACGCCTGCGCGTTCGGCCCGGTCGCGCGCGGCGGGATGTGGTTGGCCCACTCGCCGGGGCCGGTCAGGTCGGCGCGTGGCACGCGCGTGAAGCGCTGCCCCTGACCGACGTTGGCGCCGACGCCGTCGACGGCGTTGAACGTCGTCGCGAACAGCTTGTCGCCGTGCTCGAACGCCTCCTCGAACGCCTGATCGGTCTGGTTGTTCTGGACCAGGTTGATGAGCTCGGACTGGTCGAGGTGCTGTCCGGCCGGTTCGTGCAGCGCGCTGACGAGCACGAGGTTGGTGATGATGGCGCGGGCGCCGAGGCCCGAGCCGATGACCACCGCCGCAACCACTCCGAGACGGAGCGGCCACCGCGTGCGGTGCCATAGACGAATACCACTCTTCATAGCCCCTCCTTTTCTTGCTCCTCCATCCGACCGACTCTCCGGTTGTCCGCACGCCGCATCACGTCGGCGCGACGCGCGAACCCACGCGCGTAAAATGTGAAACAAGGTCTGTGCCGCGCGGTGCGGCGGGACGCCCACAGGAGGGCGTTCGGCGCTGCTGCGCGGGTTCTGCTGCCGCTGGATGCAGGGCGCGACGCTAGTGTCGCGATCGGACCCACACGGGAACGGGTCGTCGCACCGCACACGGCGGATGCGCCTGATACAGCAGCGCCGCGATCAGACGCTGTGCGCCGCGCTGGGCGCGTCGACGGACGCAGCCGGCGATGGAGAGCCCGGAGGCCCGCCGATCACAAGTCGTACTTCGCGATCCGAGCGTACAGTCGCTTGCGCGAGATACCGAGCTGGCGCGCCGCGCGGGCCTTGTTGCCGCCGGTGGATCCCAACGTGCGCTGGATGAGCGCCCGCTCGATCTCCTCGTAGGTCGTCGTGCGCGGTGTGCGCTGCAATTCCGGCGCGGGCGCGGCGGGCTCGGCCGCCGAGGCCGGGAGGGTGAGATCGTCCAGCCGGATGTGCAGTGAGGGGCGAGCGGTGTACGCCCGTTCCAGCACGTTGAAGAGCTCGCGGATGTTGCCGGGCCAGGGGCACTGGACCAGTGCATCGAGCGCATCCCGCTCGATGCTGCGCACGCGCGCGACGGTGCCGCCGTAGCGCTCGTTGAGTGCTTCGAGATGATGCTCGACGAGGAGCGGGATGTCGTCGCGGCGCTCGCGCAGCGGCGGTACGGCGATCATGCCCACCGAGAGCCGATAGTAGAGATCGGCGCGCAGGACACCTGCGCGCAGGGCCGCATCGACGTCGCGATTGGTCGATGCGATGAAGCGCACGTCGACCGGCACCTCCGTCACCGAGCCGACCGGGCGCACCCTGCGTTCCTGCGTCACGCGCAGCAGCTTCGCTTGCAGCTCGGGGCTCATCTCGGTGAGCTCGTCGAGCAGCACCGTGCCGCCGGCGGCGGCGCGGAACAAGCCGGGGTGTTCCGCGTGGGCGCCGCTGAACGCGCCCCGCACGTAGCCGAAGAGCTCGCTCTCGATCAGCTCGCGCGGCAGCGCGGCGCAGTTGACGACCACGTAGGGATCGGCGCGGCGCGCGCTGCCATCGTGGATCGCGCGGGCGATCAGGTCCTTGCCGGTTCCGGTCTCGCCGACGATCAGCACCGGGGCGCTGCCGGCCGCGAGCCCGCGGATCTGGTCGAACACGCGGAGCATGAGCGGCGAACGCCCCACCAAACCGTGGAAGGTCCCGCGAATCGGCACGGGCCCGCGAGTGTCGCGGCCGTCGGCGACGTCGGTGATGACCCGAGCGCGCGACACACCGTTCACCCGGCAGTCCCCATCAACCGCGCGCATCGGCTGCCTCCCACAGCCCGCTTCATACCATCGCGAAGGATGCTGCAGAAGCGAGTTTTCTAGCACGGCCGGGCGCGTCGCATGCGCAGCGCGTTCCGCGCTGATGCTGTGCTCTCACCGTGCTCACGGCGCTGGCGCGAGCGCGCAGCGCATGCCGACGCAGGCCGCATGAGGGCCCGCTGGTACATCTTACACGGTGCGCGCGGTCGGCACCGGCGTGCGGTCGCGGTGAGCGCGCCGGATCGATCTACAGATCGACCGGAGCGATCCAGACGATGTCGCCGGAGAAATCGTTGCCGAGGAAGAGCCGGCCATCGGGTGCGAACACGACGTTGGCGGGTCGTCCGTGCGCGTGGGTGCCATCGTCCCAACCGCTGGCGAACTCCGCCAGGGCGCCGCTCGATCCGCCCGGCAGCGTCGAGCCCTCCAGAACCTCGCCGGTTGCGGGGTCGTACTCGATGGCGACCACTCGGGCCCCTTGCCAGGTCCCGAACGCGCCGTGGAGCGGGACGTACACACGGTGGTCCCACGGTGCTGGCCACCGTCCGTATTCGTAGTCGAGGTCGAACGGCGTATTGCCGACGATGAACGAGTCGCTCTCCGACGCCACCCCGGTGCAATCGGGCACCGGCATGATGTCGGGAAATGGCACGTTCGCGGTAGCGCAACAGGGGAAGCCCCAGTCGTCGCCCTGTCGGATGGGGACGACTTTCTCGCGGCCGCCCTGACTGGTCGAGTAGTCGCGGGTCAGCTCCAAGGCGTAGCAGCGGTTGTGTCCGCGCTGGCACCGCACGGAAATCGGATTGCGAAACCCCTTGGCGACCTGCGCACCGCCCGGGCTCCCATCGAGCTTGAGGATCCCGCCGTGGAAGGGATGCGGCGTGATGCAGGGCTCGCCTTCGTCGCCGCCGTTGCCGACGTAGATGGTGCCGTCGTCGGCGATGTCGAGGGTCTTCGGCCAATGCAGGATGGAGTTGTAGACGGTGATGTTGGCGACCTGCTCGCTCTGGCCCGACGGGGTGCGGTCGCCGCTCGTGTAGGGCACCCGCAGGATCTTCGTGTGGTCCTGGTAGTACAGGGACCGGTTGGCGAACAGCAGCCCCTGGGTGGACGGCAAGCCGGCCAGGAACGTGGTCTGGGGGTCGGCCGCGCCGTCGTGATCGTCGTCCGGGAGGACCACGATCGCCGCCTGGCCGTTGGGTCCGTTGCCGGTCGTGAACGTCGTGGGCGAAGCGACGAAGAGCTCGCCGCCGGGGGCGAAGCGCAGCTGGCGCGCGTTGCCGACGTGGCCGTAGTAATGAGCGCAGAAGCCGACCGGCAACTGCAGGAAGCTCAGGTCGGGCGTTCCGGCCGGACCGCCGGGGACGACGACCAGCCCGTTGGCGGTGGTGACAACCGAGCCGGGCAGGTCGCAGAAGTGCGACGAGACGGTCGGGCTGGGTGTGACGGTCGGAGTCGGCGGGGCGGTGGTCGGGGTAGCCGTGGGGGTCTGTGATGCTGTCGGCGTCCTACTCGAGGGGCAGCCGTCGAGCGCCGCGGAGACCGCGCGGACCAGGTCGTCGACGGTCACGCTGCCGTTGTCGTTGCTGTCCATTGGGCTGCAGGCCGACACGGGTTGGAGGCCGAGCGCGATGTTGACGCCGACGACCAGGTCGCCGATGGTGACCGAGCCGTCGCCGGCGCAGTCGCCCGGACATGGGGCGGTCAACTCGGCGACCGCCTGACCTGACGCCAGCCCCATCCAGGCGCACAATAGGCCCGCACCGACCGCCCTGCGCGCCCTGTCTATGCCCGCGACCCGACCCATGAACCACTCCTCCAGTCCGATTGGCTGATTGGCAAGCAGAACGTCGTAGCAGGTCGGCGACGAAAGCGTCCAACCGGACCGCGCTGCAGCACACCATGGAACGCGGCGGGAGCTGCGTCGAGGCGAAGACGGGACAAAAACCGTGGACGCTTCGCATCTCCCGCCACCGTTTGTTTGCAGGGAACCGGCTGTCCGCTGTCTGGGGTTAGCGATCCCCCGGTCATTCGGTGCCTGCATCGCCCCATCCCCAGGCCCCTACAGCTGGCACGTCCAATGCACAGTCCCTCAGATGAAGAGCGCAACAAAAGACGGGAGGACACGCACATGATGATGATCGACTTCTCATCCCAGGTTGCTCCGATGATGACGGGTGTGGTCGCACTGTTGGTAGTTGCCGTTGCGGGCATTGTCGGCTGCGCCGACGGTCGCGAGCGCTCGGCGGTCCAGGTTTGTATGGAGCGCGTGGCAGAGCGCATCGTGGCCCCCCTGGAACGGATGGCGATCGCTGGCCTTCAGAGGCTCGCGACGGTCCGCCTTGGCTGATCGCACCCTCGCAAGCACAACGACGGAATTAGGGAGGAAACGCGGATGATCACGATGGCTTCCATGGTTGGGTTGATGCCCCTCGGGGTCGCGGGGATACTCGCAATGGCGGCCGCCGGACGAGTCCTGGCCAGCGACCCCCAACGCGATATCATGCAATCGTGGGTTCTCCAGGTGGCGGCCTGGTGGCTGGGGCAACGCCCCAGCGGCACATCGATCCTCGTCGGAGGCTCGGTGCCGCGCTCGACCGCCCCGGAACGACGGCGGGGCACTCCGTCGTCTCCGCTTCGTATCCGCGCCTACTAGACCCGTCGCGGCAGCCCTCCATGGCTGCCGCCCCTCGCCCCCGCGCCGCGCGCGCGAGTCGCGGCCCCGCCGGCGCCGCAAACGAACTCCCCTTCGACGTGAATGCGCCTTGACCGCCCGCTCGACGGCGCCGTATAGCCGTAGTGGGAAGGGATCTGACGATCCGATGGCAGTGATTGATTCGGATCAGCACCTGTACGAGCGCCGCTCGCTCTGGCTCGACCACATCGATCCCAAGTTGCGCGACGAGGCGCTGCGGATCGAGGACGACGCGGTCGGGACGCCGCGCATCCGCTGGCGCGGCCAGGAGCTCGGCATCGCCGAGGTGCAGGTGCCCGGGCGCAGCCTGGAGGTGGGCGAGCACCACCGCCGGGCCCGCAAGCGGCTGCCGCCGGTCGAACGTTATGACGACGCGCTGCCGCGTGACTATTGGGACCCGGCGGCGCGCCTCACCAAGCTCACCGAGCTGGGCGTCGACGAGGCGGTGGTCTTTCCCAACTACGGCCTGCTGTGGGAGCGCCCGTTACACGCGTCGTTGCCGGCCTTGCTCGCCAACATGACAGCGTGGAACCGGTGGTGCGCGACGGTCGTGCAGGAGGGGCGAGGTCGCGTGCACCCGGTCGCCCACCTGACCCTGCGCGACCCGGTGTGGTTGGAAGGTCAACTCGGCGATCTCGGCAAGGCTGGCGTCCGTCTGGCGATGATCGCTCCGGCGTTGGTCGACGGGCGGCCGCTGTCGCATCGCGATCACGACCGGATGTGGGCCGGGTTCTGTGCCCACGGCATCACGCCGGTGTTCCACGTCGCCAACCAGCCGCGCGCCTTCGCCGACGGCTGGTACACCGACGACCGCGAGGCGCTGGTGCCGGCGCTCGATGCCGTCTTCATCAACGTGGCCCCCGCGTTGGCCTGCACCGACCTCATCCTCAACGGCACGTTCGAGCGCTTTCCCGACCTCCGTCTCGGCATCGTCGAGCTCGCCTCGCTCTGGGTGCCGATGTATCTGATGATGCTGGACGGCGGCACGGCGTTCACCCGTCAGATCGGCGGGATCGACACCCCGCCGCTGCCGCTCCAGCCGAGCGACTACTTCCGACGCCAGGTCCGCGTGTCCTCGTTCGCCTACGAATCCCCCGCCGCCATCACCCGCCAGCTCGGCGGCGTCGATCTGCTGATGTGCTGCAGCGACTATCCGCACTCCGAGGGCACCAGCACCCCGCTGCTCGACTACGCCGCCGACGGCCTCGATCCAGGCGACGGCGGCCGGCCGGGCCTGTTCAGCGACAACGTCGCGTTCCTGCTGCGCCGAACCTGACGACGCGGCCGTCCCGCGGGGCTCACCCGGGCAGCGT
>Ga0335069_10006913_pt1 | contig 16438 bp, 18 predicted proteins | sample Lox_Sample_11_FD_206714 | JGI IMG/M metagenome (GOLD analysis project Ga0335069, IMG submission 206714) | Soil microbial communities from Loxahatchee National Wildlife Refuge, Florida, United States - Lox_Sample_1.1 | ecosystem: Environmental > Terrestrial > Soil > Wetlands | place: USA...
CCAAGGGCTCCTCGTTCCGCCCGCCGCGGCGCTTAGGGCCCTGCCCGAGGCGAGGGTCTTGCCCCGGGAGGCGGCGGATCTCTCCTTTGGACGGTCGGTCGCCGCCTTGGGGTGCGAGGGCGGGCTCTTCCGCGCCGTGGACGAGGCGGGCCGGCTGGTCGCGGTCTGCCGGGCATCTTCGGGGCGGCTCAAACCTGTGCGGGTCTTCCTCTCCGCCGCCGAGCTCGGGCGGTAAAAGAGCGTAATCCGTTGACTCTCAAGCGTTCTTGGCTTAAGACCCCGTTTTCACTCGCGCCCACTGCCGCCCGCGGCGCGCGCCTTCGCCCCCGCGGCGGTGAGGACAACGTTAACGAGGAGCAAGGGACCGCTATGGCGCTCGTCCAGGAGAAAAAGCAGCAGCTCGTCCAGAAATACAAGCGGCACGACAAGGACACCGGGTCGCCCGAGGTACAGGTCGCGCTCCTTTCCGAGCGGATCGCCTACCTCACCGAGCACTTCAAGACCCACAAGAAGGACCACCACAGCCGCCGCGGCCTGCTCAAGCTGGTCGGGCAGCGGCGCCGCCTTCTCGACTACCTGAGAACGGTGGACCAGGGCCGGTACAAGGCCCTCATCGAGCAGCTCGGCATCCGCAAGTAGCGGTGCCGAGAACGGCGCCCCGGCCTTGGTCGGGGCGCTCGCGCTCCGCGAGCTTCGGGGCGCGGTCTAGAAGAGGACCCGCGTCCGAGCGGGCCCGACGAGGGGCGCAGCTGACGCTTCCGTTTCCGATTCGACCGCCCCTCGGGAGAGGGGCCGCGGAATGAGGAACAGAAGCGCCTTCCAGCGTTCCCTGGCCGGGCCGGGCCGCGGTGAACCAGGCGCCGGGGAAAAACCCCGCGCCCGCCAGGAAGGCACACATGAATCCCATAAGGAAGTCCGCAAAGGTCGGGTCGAGCGAGATCGTGCTCGAGACCGGCAAGATCGCCAAGCAGGCCCACGGAGCGGCGTGGGTGCGTCAGGGCGACTCGATGGTCCTCGTCACGGTGGTGTCCGCCCCAGAGAAGCGCGAGGGCATCGACTTCTTCCCCTTGACGGTCGACTACCAGGAGAAGCTCTCCGCCGCGGGCCGCGTTCCGGGCAGCTACTTTAGGCGCGAGGGGCGGGCCACCGAGAAGGAGACCCTCACCTCGCGCATCGTGGACCGTTCCCTCCGGCCGCTCTTTGCCGAGGGCTACGCCTACGAGACCCAGATCGTCGCCACGGTCTACTCGTTCGACCAGGAGCACGACCCCGACGTCCTCGCCCTGACCGGGGCCTCGGCCGCTCTCCACGTCTCGGACGTCCCCTTCAACGGCCCCATCGCCGGGGTCCGGGTGGGGCGCATCGGCGGCCAGTTCGTGGCCAACCCCACCCTGGCCCAGCGAGCCGAGGCCGACCTCGACGTGATCATGGCCGCCTCCCGCGACGCCATCGTCATGGTCGAGGGCGGGGCCCGCGAGGTGTCCGAGGCGGTGATGGTGGACGCGCTCCTCTTCGGGCAGGAGGCGGTGCGAGACCTGCTCGACGCCCAGGATGCGCTCCGGGAGGCCTCCGGGGCGGGCCCGCGCCGCCCCTTCGAGGCCCCGCCCAACGACGCCGCCCTGAAGGCCCGGGTGAGGGCCCTCACCTTCGAGAAGGTGAGGGAGGCCTACGGCCGGCACGAGAAGCACGACCGCTACGGTCGGCTCTCGGAGGTGAAGAAGGAGCTCCTCGAGGACCTGAGGGCCGAGGCGGCCGGCGATCCGGCGAAGCTCGCTGCCCTCTCGGTCCGGGAGAAGGAGGTGAAGGCCTACTACGAGGAGGTCAAGTACGAGTACATGCGCCGGATGATCACGGACGAGGGGCGCCGGATCGGGGGCCGGACCACCACCGACATCCGCTCCATCAGCTGCGAGGTGGGGCTCCTTCCCCGGGCGCACGGCTCGGCGCTGTTCACCCGGGGCGAGACGCAGGCCCTGGTGACCACCACCCTGGGCACGAGCGAGGACGAGCAGCGGGTGGAGCAGCTCACCGGGATGACCTTCAAGAAGTTCATGCTGCACTACAACTTCCCGCCCTTCTCGGTGGGCGAGGTCAAGTTTCTGCGCGGCCCGGGCCGGCGCGAGGTCGGCCACGGAGCCCTGGCGGAGCGGGCCCTCCGCTACGTGATGCCCGCGGAGGACAAGTTCCCTTACACGGTCCGGATCGTCTCCGACATCATGGAGTCGAACGGCTCCTCCTCGATGGCCTCGGTGTGCGGAGGGTGCCTGTCCCTCCTCGACGCCGGCGTGCCCATCAGCGCCCCGGTGGCCGGCATCGCCATGGGCCTCATCAAGGAGGGGGACAAGATCGCCATCCTCTCCGACATCCTGGGCGACGAGGATCACCTCGGGGACATGGACTTCAAGGTCTGCGGCACCGCCCAGGGCATCACCTCGATCCAGATGGACATCAAGATCGGCGGCGTGACCCGGGAGATCCTGGAGCGGGCCCTCGCCCAGGCGGCCCAGGGGCGGCGCCACATCCTCTCGGAGATGGCCAAGGCGCTCGCAGCCCCGCGCCCCTCGATCTCGGCCTACGCCCCAAGGATCACCACCATCCGGGTCCGGCCGGAACGCATCAAGGACATCATCGGCCCCGGCGGCAAGACCATCAAGGACATCACCGCCCGGACCGGCACCTCGATCAACATCGAGGACGACGGCTCGGTCTCGATCGCCAGCCCCAACAGCGAGAAGGTCGACGAGGCCATCAAGATGATCCGCGGCCTCACCCAGGAGGCGGAGGTGGGGAAGACCTATCTCGGCACGGTGCGCAAGATCGCCGAGTTCGGCGCCTTCGTGGAGATCTTCCCGGGCACCGACGGCCTCATCCACATCTCCGAGCTCTCGGACAAGCGGGTGAAGAGCGTCTCCGACGTCCTCTCCGAGGGCGAGGAGGTCCTCGTCAAGGTGATCTCCGTCGACCGCCAGGGCAAGGTCCGGCTCTCCCGCAAGGAGGCCTTGGCGGAGGCGGCCGGGAAGAGGGCGGAGCCGGCCAAGTAGAGGCCAGGGGTCCCGGGCCCGGCCTCACACGGGGACGTCCGCTCGCCGCCGTTTTCCTCGGGAGGCGGCGGGCGGCCCGGCGTCATGGGGAGGATGGGCATGCCCGTCACGCTTTGGGTCCGCCGGGTGGGGAACCGGGGCCCGCCGCTCGAGCTCCCGCGCTACGAGACCGAGGGCGCGGCGGGCCTGGACTTGCGCGCCGACGAACCGTTCTCCCTCGCGCCCGGGGAGCGCCGGCTCGTCCCCACCGGGCTTTCGGTGGAGATCCCCCAAGGCTACGAGGGCTCGGTCCGCCCGCGCTCCGGGCTCGCCCTCCGCCACGGGGTGGGGATGGTGAATGCACCCGGGACGGTCGACTCCGACTACCGCGGCGAGCTCTCCGTCGTCCTCGTGAACCACGGAAGGGAGGCGGTCTCGTTCGGGCGCGGCGAGCGGATCGCCCAGCTGGTGATCGCCCCGGTAGTCCGGGCCGACCTCGTCCTGGTCGAGGCGCTCGGGGGTACGGCCCGTGGCAGCGGCGGCTTCGGCTCGACCGGAAGGTAGGAGGAGAAGGGCATGATCCCCCGCTACACCCGGCCCGAGATGAGCAGACTGTGGTCCCCGGAGCACCGATTTCGCATCTGGCTCGACATCGAGCTCTCCGCCTGCGAGGCCATGGCCGAGGGGGGAATGGTCCCGCTCGCCGACCGGGAAGCGCTCGAGCGCACCTTCCAGGGCTTCGTCTTCGGACCGGCGGAGGTGGCCCGGATCGAGGAGATCGAGCGGACCGTGAAGCACGACGTCATCGCCTTCCTCACCTTCCTCGAGGAGCGGGGGGGGCCAGCGGCGCGCCATCTGCACCGGGGCATGACCTCCTCGGACGTGCTCGACACCTGCCTCGCGGTCCAGCTCAAGGAAGCCTCCTCGATCCTCGTCGCCGACCTGGACCGGGTCATGGCGGCGGTGAAGAGGCGGGCGCTGGAGCACCGGCGCACCCCCATGATCGGTCGCAGCCACGGGATCCACGCGGAGCCCACCACCTTCGGGCTGAAGCTCTGCGGCTTTTACGCGGCCTGGGCCCGGAGGCGCGAGGCGCTCTTGCGCGCCCAAGGGGCGGTGGCGGTGGGCAAGATCTCCGGGGCGGTGGGCACCTACGCGGCCCTCGACCCGAGGGTGGAGGCCCAGGTCATGAAGAAGCTCGGGCTCTCGGGCGCCGAGCCGGCCGCCACCCAGGTGGTGGCGCGCGACCGCCACGCCGAGTTCTTCTGCGCGCTGGCCGTGACGGGGGCGGTGCTGGAGCAGCAGGCCACCGAGGTACGACACCTGCAGCGGACCGAGGTGCGCGAGGTGGAGGAACCCTTCACGCCCGGCCAGAAGGGCTCCTCGGCCATGCCCCACAAGCGCAACCCCATCCTCTCCGAGAACCTCACCGGGCTCTCCCGGCTGCTCCGGGGGTACGCCGTGGCGGCCCTGGAGGACGTCGCCCTCTGGCACGAGCGCGACATCAGCCACTCGTCGGTGGAGCGGGTCATCGCTCCGGACGCGACGAGCGCCCTCGACTTCGCCCTCTCCCGCTTCGCGGGGCTCATCGAGGACCTGCGGGTCTACCCGGAGCGGATGCGCGAGAACCTGGAGCTGACCGGAGGGCTCTACGACGCCGGCCGGGTGCTCCTCGCCCTGGTGGAGAAGGGCCTGCCGCGACAGGAGGGGTACGTCCTCGTGCAGCGAAACGCCATGAAGGTCTGGGAGGAGAAGGTCGACTTCCGCACCGCCTTGAAGCGGGACCGGGAAGTGGGAAAAGTCCTCTCCCCGGAGGAGATCGACGCCTGCTTCGACCTCGGGCACCACCTCCGCGAGGTGGACACCATCTTCCGGCGGGTCCTGGGGGAGTGAGCGGGAGGGAAGGCGTGCCCGAGTACGCGCTCCTCGTCTCTCCCTCCGCGAACCGCGTCTACGCCGACGCGGCCGCCGGGCTCACCCTGGCCGAGCTGGCGGTCTTCGGGGAGGGAGTCCTTCGGGGGGCGATCGACGCCCCCCGGGTGGAAACGCTGGGCTCGGTCCGGTACCTGGTGTTCTCCGCCGAGGAGCTTTCGGGGCGGGCTCTCTCGGTGCTCTCCAACCTCTCCTCGACCTTCGCCCTCTTCGCTCTGTCCGGCGGGCGCCTCGAGCCCCTCGATCTGAGGCGCCTCGACCGGTTCGACTCCGACCTCGTCTCGATCCAGCGGTACGCGGGGAAGACCAACGAGACCTTCACGAAGCTCCTCCTCAACGTGACCCTGGCCTCCTCGGCCTTCGCCCGGGAGCTTTCCGAGCGCACCTTCACCGTGCTCGATCCCCTCTGCGGGCGGGGGACGACGCTCAACCAGGCGCTCCTGTACGGGTTCGACGCCGCGGGCGTCGAGATCGATCGCCGGGACTTCGACGCCTACGCCCTCTTCATCCAGCGCTGGGTGAAGGACAAGCGTCTCAAGCACCGCGTCCACCTGGGGCAGGTGAAGGGCCACCCCCGGATCGCCCTCGACATCGGCCTCGACAAGGCCGGTTTCCGGGAGGGCCGGGCGCTCCACCTCGCGGTGGTGAACGCCAGCACCCTGGAGAGCGCCGTGGTGTACCCGCCCCGCTCCTTCGACCTGGTGGTGGCCGATGCGCCCTACGGCGTCCAGCACGGCAGCAGCGGACCGCGGGGCGAATTGTCCCGGAGCCCCCTCGACCTCCTCCGGGAGGCGGCGCCCGTCTGGCGAGAGGCGCTCCGGCCGGGAGGAGCGCTCGGGATCGCCTGGAACGTCCGGGTGGCGAAGCGGGAGGTGGTGGCCGAGACATTGGCGAAGAGCGGCCTCGAGCCCTGCGACTCCCCCCCCTACCACCGGTTCCAGCACCGGGTGGACCAGGCCATCCTCCGCGACGTGGTGGTGGCCCGGCGCCCCGAGGCCTGAAGCGGGCCTAGGAGTCGACCGGGTAGCCCGCGGCCGCGAGGTTCCGCTTGATCCGCTCCTCGACCGAGCCGACCTCGGAGCGGAACGTCTCCCCGGTGAGACGCTCGAAGAGGTTCAGATAGGTCCGGGAGAGGGAGACCCGCACCTCGTCGGTGAGGGGCGGCGGGGTTCCCTGGCCCGAGAACCCGTGCTTCTGGATGAGCCACTGGCGGATGTTCTCCTTGTCGAGCATCCGCTGCTCCTCCCCCCGCTCGAACCGCTCTTCGCTCCCCTCCGCCATCCAGTACCGCGAGCTGTCCGGGGTATGGATCTCGTCGATGACGAGGAGGCGTCCCTCGCTCGTCCCCATCTCGTACTTCGTGTCGACGAGAATGAGCCCCCGGGAGCGGGCCCACTCTTGACCGCGCTCAAAGAGCGAGAGGGCCACCTTCTTGGCTTCTCCCCAGACCGCCGGGGCGACGAGCCCCTGGCGGAGGATCTCCCCCTCGCTGATGGGCTCGTCGTGGCGGCCGTACTCGGCCTTGGTCGAGGGGGTGACGACGGACTGGTCGAGGCGCTGGTCCTTGCGGAGGCCGGCGGGCCAGGCGATGCCGTAGGCCCCGGCCTTCCCCGCCTGGTAGTCGCGCCACAAAGAGCCGGTGATGTAGCCGCGGACGATGATCTCCACCGGGAACGGTGTCGCCCGCTTCACCACCATGACGCTCGGGTCGGGGACCTCGAGGAGGTGGACTGGGGCGAGGTCCTTCACCCTCTCGAACCAGAAGGCGGTGAGCCGGGAAAGGACCTCGCCCTTGAACGGGATCGTGCCGAGGACGTGGTCGAAGGCCGAGATCCGGTCGGTGGTGACCATCACGATCCGGTCTCCCCGGGAGTAGTTGTCCCGGACCTTTCCGCGGTAGAGCTGTCCCAGGGCGGGGAGGTCGAGCTGCCGGAGCGTGTGGGGGAGCTGCGCCCGGAGCAGGTCGTCGGTCATCATGGCGAGGATGTTATACGGTCAAAAGCGATGGGGGGTACACGGGGTGGATGAGGCCCCCGGGAGGGCGAGCGTGCCGATGATCCGCGTGGTCTTGCACCGGCCGCAGAGCGCGGAGAACCTGGGGGCGGTGGCCCGGGCCATGAAGAACTTCGGCCTCAAGGAGCTTTCGGTGGTCCCGCCCGCCTCCTGGGGGGGCGGGCCTCGGGGCGGGGGGTCGGGGTCGGCGATTGACGACGTGCTCTCCCGGGCGGCCCGGCTGGCGCGGCACGCGGAGGACCTCCTCGGCCGGATGACCTTCCACGCCGATCTTCGGGAAGCGCTCGGCTCCGCCACGTGGGCCTGCGGGACCACCTCGCGGGCGGTCGCGGGACGGCCGCGGCTATTTCCCCGGGAGCTGGCCGCGGAGCTCAAGAACCGGGTGGGGGAGGTGGCGGTGGTCTTCGGGGAGGAGCGCCGGGGGCTCTCGGACCGGGACCTTTCGTTTTGCCAGGCGGTCTGCACCATCCCCACCGACCCCGGCTACGACTCCATGAACCTGGCCCAGGCGGCGGCGGTGATCTGCTACGAGATCGGCCTCGCGGTCCGGGCCCCCCCGCCCTGCCAATATGCCGCTCCCGCGGCGGAGCCCGCCCGGCAGGCCACGGTCGAGGCGCTCTTTGATCTGGCGCGAGGGCTGCTCGGCCGGACCGGCTTCTTGAACCCACAAAACCCGGAACACATCCTCGCCGAGATGCGCCTGCTCTTCTCCCGGGCCGATCCCACCCAGCGCGAGGTGGAGCTCCTCGCCGCCGCGCTGCGCGCCGTGGAGAGGCAGCTCCCCTCCCGGGGAGGATTGGGCTCTTGAGGTCCCGGCCCCGGGGGGAACGCCCTAGGCGGCGGCCGCGGAGCCCTGGTTCTTCTTGCGGGCCTTCTTCCAGGCGGTGAAGTGCTCCTCGCACAGGCCGTGCTCCTTCACCCGCTTCTCGCAGTCGGGCCTGGAGCAGACGGTGTAGCGGGGCGGCTTCGACTCGAGCTCGCCGCGCCGCCACTTCCGGTAGTGGAAAAAGCACAATCCCTTGGCGCGGTAGCCGCGCGTGCAGCCCGCGATGGTGCAGGCCTTCTTCCCGTCGCCCTTGGGGCGCGGTGCCGTCTTCTTCTTCGGGGTGGTCTCGGCCATAGAAGGGCGCTCGATAGCAAAAAAGCCGCCCCCGATCAACCGGAACGCGCTCCCACTTCTTCCAAAGAGAGAGCCCGAGGCGCACTCTCCCCACGGGCGAGCCGGGCTCGACCGAAAGGGTCGCCGCCCGGGGTGGACCACCTCTACGGCGGTCACCGATCTTCGAGGCGGCTCGTGAGGATGCGGTTCAGGGCCTTTTGGTCCGAGGCTCTGTAGTCCTCGGACGGATGGGCGACCGCGCTCCCTGAGCGAGCCTGGCCGCGGGGGACCCTCGGCTTCGGCTTCTGTTCCCGGCGCTCCACCGCGACGCGGAGCTCCTCGAAGGTTCGCTCGGCGAAGGCGGCCGCGCCTCCGGCCCGGTGAAAGCGCTCGGCGAGGGTCTGCCCGCCGATGGGGACGAAGGCCCAGACGGCAGCCAGGGCCGCGGCGGCGAGGAGGATCTTGAGCGCCACGCGCAGCATGTCGCCTCGGTACCACGGGCTCTTGCGCCGATCGAGTTTTTGCCCCCGGGAAAGGAGGAGGCCGAGGGCCCCCGCCCTGGCGTTTCGCGAAGATGAAGAGGATCCGCTCCTTCGGGGAGCTTCCCCTAGGACAAGAAGGCGGCCAGCTCTTCCGGCCGATCCACGAGGTTCTGGGCGCCGGCACGGACCAGCTCCTCCCGGGGGACGATCCCCCAGCTCACGCCCACGAATGCGACCCCGGCGTTCCTCGCCGTGGCGAAGTCGACCGCGGTGTCGCCCACGAGCACCGCGTTCTCGGCGCGTGCGCCCACCTTCTCGAGGATCGCCCGTACCCCCCCCGGATCCGGCTTGGGCGGCGCCTCGCCGCCGCCCAAGACCACCGCGAAGCGGGTGAGGAGGCCCAGGCCCTCGAGAATCCGCCGCGCCATGGCCCCGGGCTTGTTGGTTTGGACGGCGAGCGGGCAGCGGGCCCGGGAGAGGACCTCGACCATCCCCGGGTAGGGCCGGGTCTGGTCGAGCAGGTGCTCCTCGTAGTAGACGCGCCAGGTGGCGAGCACCTCCTCCATCCGCTCGCGGTGATCCCCCACCGAGCGAGCGATGAGCGGTCGGGCGCCGTCGCCCACGAAGGTCCTCACCTCGTCGCGGCTGCGCAGGGGCAGCCCGGCCAGCCGAAGCGCGTGGTTCACGGAGGTGGTGAGGTCGTCGAGGGAATCGACGAGCGTCCCGTCGAGGTCGAAGATGGCGAGCCGGAGGGTCAAGGAGTCTCCTCGAGGATGGCGAAGAAGGGCCTTCGCCGGAAGGGCGAAGGCTTTGGGGGAGAGTGTGGCCCCAACCGTGGGGCAGCCGCAACAGGGTTCGAGGGAGGAGCCACCGTCTAGGCTGCGGGCGCGGACCGGGCCGACGAGCGCCCCCGGATCACCCGCACCAGGGCGTCGTGGACCGCCGGATCGAGCTGCGTCCCGCGGAGCGTGGCCATGATGGCGAGGACCTCCTCGGGGTTGAAGGCCTTCTGGTAGGGGCGGGTGGAGGTGCAGGCGTCCCAGGTGTCGGCGGCGTTGACGATGCGGGCCACGAGGGGGATGGCCTCTCCCGAAAGGCCGTCCGGATACCCGGTCCCGTCCCATCGCTCGTGGTGGTTGCGGATGGCGGGCGCGGCCGCGGAGAGGAAGGCGACGCCCGAGACGATCTCGGCTCCCACCCGCGGGTGCGATCGGGCGAGGTCGCGTTCCCGGGCGGTGAGGGGCTCGGACTTCGCCAGGATGGCGTCGGGCATCCCGATCTTGCCGATATCGTGAAGCACCCCCCCGTACTCCAGCGATTTTTGGGCCTCGGGAGAGAGCCCCATCTCTCGGCCGATCTCCACCGCCAGATCCGCCACCCGTTGCGAGTGCCCCCGGGTGTACGGGTCCTTGGCGTCGATGGCCGAGGCGAGGCTGCGGATGGTGTCGAGGTAGCCGCGTTCCAGGGCCTCGATGAGGCGCCGGTTCTCGACGTCGTAGGAGGCGAGCTCGCGCGACATGTGGTTGAAGGTGTAGGCCAGGTCGCCGATCTCGTTATGGGTCCTCACCGAGACCTGGCGTCCGAAGCGGCCGCGGGCGATCTCCAGCGCCCCCCGCACGCACTCGGCGATGGGCCTCGTGACGCTCCGGGCGAGGAGCTCCGCCGCCAGCGCGGCCAGGCCCAGGCTCAGGATCACCGCCGCGGTGGCCGCCCCGTCGATCCCGCCGCGAGAGCGCACCACCATGAGGCCCAGAAGGCCGATGGGGGCGGCGCTCGCCAGAAGGACGAGCAGGAGCAGGGCGCGGGAGAGCCTCATCGATCGCCCATGGCCCGAGCCAGGGCCCGCTCCAGCGACCGGCGGGTCACCGGTTTCTCGAGCCGGACCCGGACCTCGTCCGCCCCTTCCATCTCCCGGACGCTGGGGTCGCTGATGGCCGTGAGGAGGATGGCGGGGGCGGAGCACCCCGCCTGGCGCATGGCCCTCAGGGCATCGAGCCCGGAGAGGCGGGGCATGAGCAGGTCGAGCACGAGGAGCTCCCCCCCCTCCCGCTTCCAGAGCGCCACCGCCTCGACGCCGTTCTCGGCCGCGATCACCTCGTGCCCGAGCTGGCCGAGGAGGTCGGCGAGCATGGTACGGACCAGGCGGTCGTCGTCGGCGATGAGGATCTTCACGGCCGCGGGGAAAGATACCACGCGGGCGGACCGCGCGGAGAGCGGCGGCCGCGCGGCGCCAAGGGTCCGGCGCGACCCGACCCCTCGCCTAAGGTCCCGCGCCCACCCACTCGGAGCCGTCTTCGAACACCTCTCGTTTCCAGATAGGTACCTCCCGCTTGAGTCGCTCCAGGCACTCCTGGCAGGCCCGGAAGGCCGGCTCGCGGTGCGGGGCGGCCGCGGCGATCACCACCGCGGCGTCGCCGGGCACGAGGACCCCGACGCGGTGGACCGCGGAAAGCGTGGCGCCATGTGCCGCTCCCACCTCCTCGCCGATCCGGGCCAGGACCCGCTCGGCCATCGGGCGGTAGGCCTCGTACTCGAGCCGCACCACCCGCCGGCCGCGCGTCTCCCCCCGGACGGTCCCGGTGAAGGTGACGACCCCCCCGGCGGACGTCCCCCCCACCGCCTCGACCACCTCGTCGAGCGAGAGCGGCCGGTCCACCACCGCGAACGGGGGCGCCCCGCCGGCCACCGGGGGGACGACGGCCACCTCGGACCCGTCGGGCACGGGTGCGTGGTCGGGGGCGAGCTCCTCGTCCACGGCGATCCGGCAGCGGGGCAAAAGCCGGGCCAGGGCGGGGTGGCGGGCCGCGAGCGCCGCGCGCAGGTCGGCCACGGTGGCCGGCGACTGGGCGAGGTCCTCCCGGGAGGTGCCGGCCGCCTCCCGGGCGGCCGCGAAGTAGAGGACCCGGACCGACACGGTCAACGACCCAAGAGATGGGAGAGGCGCCCGCCCAGCCCCAGGTCGCCGAGCACCGTCACCCCGACGAGGAGGGCGATGAGCGCGGCGAAGCCCACGAGGTGGACCGCGTTCTCGACCCGCGCGTTCACCCGCCGGCGGGTCACCACCTCGTAGGCGAGGAACAAGAGCCGGCCCCCGTCGAGGGCGGGGATGGGGAAGAGGTTCAAGACCGCGAGCACCACCGAGATGATCCAGAGCAGGTTCAAGAAGGCCGCCGGCCCCTCCTGCGCGGCGTGGAGGAGCTGCTGGATGATGCCGATGGGCCCGGAGAGCTTCGTGCCCCGGCCCCCGGAGAAGAGCTTCCCGAACACGGTCACCTGGCTCTTGGCGATCTCGTTCGTCCGCCGGAGGGCGTCCCGGAGGGCGGCCCCAAGGCTCGCTTCTCGAACGAGGAGCAGGTGTTGCTCGAACCCGGCGCGGCCCAGGCCGCCCTCGTCGCGCGGGGTGAGCGAGAGGGTGAGCTGCTGGGCGGAGGTTCCCTCGCCCCGCTCGATCGCGACCTCGATCTCTTGCCCGGGATGGGCCTGGAGTGCGGCCACGAGCTCCCCCCAGGTCGCGACCTTCTGGCCCGCGACGCTCTCCACCCGGTCGCCGGGGGAGAGCCCAGCCCTCTGTGCGGGGGTTCCCTCGAGGACCCTGCCCACCGCCGGCCCGGGGTCGGGCAGGCCGAGCCCGGGCCCGAGGAGGAGGGCGGTCCCGAGGACCACCGCCGACAGGTAGTTCGACGCCGGGCCGGAGAGGATGGCGAGGAACCGCCGGTAGGGGGCCTGGTTCGAGTAGAGCGACGGGTCGGAGGGGTCCACCTCCTCTCCGGGGGCCATGCCGGTGATCTTGACGTACCCACCGAGCGGCAGGGCCGAGACCGCGAATTCGGTGCCGCCGCGGCGGAAGGAGAAGAGCACCGGCCCGAAGCCGACGCTGAAGCGTTCCACCTTCATGCCCAGGGCGCGGGCGGCGCAGAGGTGGCCGGCCTCGTGGACCACGATGAGGAGGGAGACGCCCAGGACGGCGGCGACGACGCCGAGGAGGGTGGCGATCACGGTGCAGGCTCCTCCCCGAACTCGTCGGCCGCAAACACCTCCAGCTCCGTGCCCGGCTCCCGCCAGGCGCGGGGGGGGAGGCCGGCCTTCAGGCAGGCATGTTTCAAGAAGTCCTCCGCCGCCCAGCCGTTCTCCACCGCCACCTTGGGGAGGAGGGCGCCTCGGTGCCACCCCCGGCGGACGATGAGCCCGTCCACCCCCACCCGCACCGCCCGCGGGTCGAGGAGCGGCTGCCGGGGTCCGAGCGCCGAGATCGAGAGATCGAGGTCGGCGACCTCTCCCGGCCCGAGCGGCGAAAAGCGAGGGTCGTCGCTCGCCGCCGCGACTGCCATCTTGGCCACGGTCCGGGCCAAGGACTCGGTGGGCTGGAACGTCCCCACGCAGCCGCGCAGCTCGCCGCGCACGTGCAGGGTGACGAACGCGCCGCGCACCTCGGCGAGGGCGCCCTGGGCGGGGGGGTCCTTGAAGGGCTTGCCCTCCAGGTGGGCCAGGATGGCGGCGCGGGCGATGCCGAGGAGGGCGGCGCGGTCGGTGGCCGAGAGCGGGGTCATGGTCGGCGGCGGACGCCGGTGAGGAGGAACCGGCGCGCGTCGGCGAGGATCTGGGCGTGGTCGAAGGCGATGGGGGAGGGGAGCTCGTCGAAGGAGAAGGCGCGCGCCTCGGCGGCGTCGTCGGCGCCCGAGGGATCTCCCGCGGCGCGCCCCAAGAACACCGCCGCCGCGGTGTGCTGCCGCGGGTCCCGCCCCGGCTCGGAATAGATGTGGAGGAGGTGATCCAGGGTCACAGCGAGCCCGGTCTCCTCCTTCGCCTCGCGGACCGCGGCCTCCTCGACCCTCTCGCCCACCTCGACGAACCCGCCCGGGAGCGCCCAACCCGGGGGTGGGTACTTGCGCCGCACCAGGACGACGCGCCCGTCGGGCAAGAGGATCACGACGTCGGTCGTGAGCGAAGGGGTTTTGGGGGCAGGCACGCGAGGGGAGAGGTAGCGCAGGCTGCGCCGGGGGTCAACGTGTGCGGGCGGGGGGGCGAGGGGCCCTTGGCGGCGGCCGGGGAGAGGTGCCCGAGGTGCGATGCTTCCCTTCGAAGGGGACCTCTGGGAGAGGGACCGGCGTCGCGCCGCCTTACTCGCTCCGCGCCCCGAGCGCCTCGAACGCCGCGAGCTGGATCCGCGCCGCGTGCTCGTAGACCCGGGCGCGTCCGGGATCGGGGCGAACCCGTCCGGTCTCGCGGACCACGCCCACCGCCTCGTCGAGGTGGCGAAAGGTTCCTGCGCCGACGGCGGCGACGAGAGCGGCCCCGTAAGCGCCGCCCTCGGAGGCCCCGGTGATGGTCACGAGGTCCTGTCCCAGGCCGTCGGCAAGCAAGGAGAGCCACAAGGGCGAGGCGGTGCTCCCGCCCGAGACGCGGATCTCGTCGCACCGGCTTCCGCTCCGCAGGAAGAGCTCCAGGATGGCGCGGAGGTTCAAGACGATGCCCTCCATCACGCTCCGGACGAGCTGGCTGAGCCCGTGGGCACGGGTCAATCCCAAGAGGGCGCCGCGCGCGCCGGGCGCGACCTTCGGGCACCGCTCGCCCATGAGGTGGGGGAGGAAGAGGAGGCCCAGGCTCCCCGCGCCCGCGCCCTGGGCGAGATGCGCGAGCGTGTCGAAGTCGAGCTCCGCCCCCGGGACCTCCCGGAGGGTCTCGAGGAGCCAGTGGAACGAGCCGCCGCCGTTCAGGCTGACTCCCATCGTGTGCCAGCGATCGGGCGAGTTCCCGCAGGAGACCTGCAAGAGGCCACCAGGGTTGTTGGGGCATGCGCTCGACGCCCCGGCGACCACGCCTGCGGTCCCGAGGATCACACCCAAGGGCCCCTCCTTGACCACGCCCATGGCCGTGGTCTGCACGACCGAGTCCCCGCCTCCGCCCACGACCGGCACGCCGGGGGAGAGCCCCCAGCCCTCGGCCACGAGGGGGCGCAGCCGCCCGGTCGTGGCCGTCGATTCGTATGCCGCGGGGGCCTCGTCCGGCGGGAGCCCGACGGCCTCGAGGAGCGCCTTCGACCACTGCCTCTGCCTCACGTCGAACATCCCCGTTCCGGAGGCGTCCGAGACGTCGGTGGCATGTTCGCCGGTGAGGAGGAGCCGCAGGTAATCCTTGGGGGTGAGAAAGCGATGCATGCGCTCGTAGGCCGCGGGCTCCTCGTCCTTCAGCCAGAGGATCTTCCCCACCGTGTCGCAGGGCCACAGCCGGTTCGAGATGAGCTCGAGGAGGCGATCGACCCCGCCCATCTTCGCGGTGAGCGCTTCCGCCTGGTCGGCGCCGCGCTGGTCGCACCAGAGCAGGGCCGGGCGAATGACGCGGTCGGCCCGGTCGAGAGGGACGAGGCCGTGCATCTGGCCGCTCAGGCCGATGGCCTTCACCGCCTCTTTTCGAGGGAGCTTTGCCCTGAGGGTCCTCATGGCGGAGTCCAGGGCCCTCCACCAGGAGGAGGGCTCCTGCTCCGCACAGCCCGGCCCAGGGGTCTTGAGCGGGTACTCCCCGCCGGCCCGGGCGACGATCGCGCCCCGGGCGTCGACCGCGATGGCCTTGCAGGCTGAGGTCCCGAGATCGAGGCCGACGAAGCACTCTCGTTCGCCGTTCCGCGCGCCCACGAGGCCGTCCCGCTCACCCCTCGTCGCTCGGGGGCGGGTAGATCTTCTCGGGCGTGACCCGGCGCTTGGGGCGCTCGACGAGCTCGAAGGTGGTGCCCAGCTCGTCCTCGGTGTCGAGGTAGGCATAGGCGCCATCGCCGTCCAGCCCGAAGCCCGCTCCGCTCATGGTCACGTGGTACCCGGCCGCCTCGGCCTCCCGGATGGCCGCCTCGATGTCGTCCACCAAGAGGCCGATGTGCTGGACGCCGTACCCGTGGGCCCGGATGAACTCGGCGTAGACCGTGTCTCCCGCCTTCTGCTCGATGAGCTCGATCCGGGTGGACCCGAGGTTGGCGAGCGCCACCCGCATGGCGTAGCTGGCGGGGGCGCCGTTTCGCGTCATCCGGCGGACGAGGGGCTTCTCGTAGGTGTAGAAGTGCCAGGGCCCGATCCCGAACCTCTTCCAGTACGCCTCCACCGTCCGTTCCAGGTTCTCGACCACCAGGGCCACCTGTCCCACCCCTCGTTGGAGGAAGGAGAGCTTCTTCTGCGCGTCGGTCACGAAGGACCTCCCCTAGAGAGAGGACGGACTCCCCCTCGCCGCCGCTCGGCCTCTTGCCGGCGAGGGGCCCAAAGGCGCGGCTCCTAAAAGCGCGGCGCCGGTCACCAGAGCGTGTAGCCTCCGTCGACGGTGACGATGCTGCCGGTGACGTTGCTGGCGGCGTCGGAGGCGAGGAACAGCACCACCGCCGCCACCTCGGAGGGCTCAGCCAGCCGCCCGGTCGGGGTCATGTCCATCCACACCTTGAACGACGGGCCCCCCTTGGCGAAGGAGAGGAGGGGGGTGTCCGTGTAGCCCGGGGCGACGGCGTTGACCCGGACGCCGCGGGTGGCCCACTCGGCGGCCATGGACTTCGTGAGCTGGTGGACGCCGGCCTTGGCCGCGTTGTAGTTACACTGCTCCTGGGGCCGATTGACGATATAGGCGGAGATCGAGCCGATGTTGACGATGGCGCCGCGCCGACGCTCGAGCATGCCCCTCGCCACCGCCCGGGAGCAGTAGAAGACCCCGTGCAGGTTGACGTCCATGACCTTGTGCCACTGATCGTTGGTCATCGACTCGGCCGGGACCTCGCTGATGGCGATGCCCGCGTTGTTGACGAGGACGTCGATGCGCCCGTGGCGCTTCTCCGCCTGGGCGATGACGAGGTCGACCTCCTTGAAGGAGGTGACGTCGAGGACCGCGGACTCGGCCGACAGGCCGCGGGCCCGGAACCGGGCCGC
>Ga0335069_10006914_pt1 | contig 16437 bp, 13 predicted proteins | sample Lox_Sample_11_FD_206714 | JGI IMG/M metagenome (GOLD analysis project Ga0335069, IMG submission 206714) | Soil microbial communities from Loxahatchee National Wildlife Refuge, Florida, United States - Lox_Sample_1.1 | ecosystem: Environmental > Terrestrial > Soil > Wetlands | place: USA...
ACCTCGCGCCGAGCCACGTGGCGGCCCACGCGAACACGGTCAAGTTTTGGTCAAGCTCGGACCGGAAAGAAAAAACGCCGCTTGAAGAAGCGGCGTAATCTCTTGATTTACAACGGAATTTTGGTGGGGCGTGAGTGACTCGAACACTCGACCTACGGATTAAGAGTCCGCTGCTCTACCAACTGAGCTAACGCCCCCAACAGAAGACGAATTATGCACGAGCTTTTTACCCTTGGCAAGCACTTTCAGCGAATTTCTCAAAAAAGTTTCGTCGCACCCGCTGACAAGTGGGGAAACAACGAGCCGTCGGACTTTGCGCGCTCCCGGTATCATGATGTCCACACCTGCCGCGCGACCGTCGCGCGGCGTTTCCTGGGCACTAGAAGATGGATGAAAACGCTGTCCGCGAATTGCTGGATCGCTTGCTGGCCCCATGGGTCCGCTCGCTCGGCCTCGCTCCCGTATCGATCTCCGACGACAGCGTCACGCTGCGTCTGCCGTTTTCCGGCGAATTCCGGCATTCGGGCGGCGTGATCTGCGGCCAGGTGTTTACGGCCGCAGCCGACACCGCGATGGTGGTGGCGATCTCGGCGGCGCTCGGCGAATTCCGCCCGATGACGACCGTCTCGCTGAACACGAACTTCATGCGTCCGGTGCGCAAGGGCGACGTGCTCGTCACCGCGCGCGTGCTGCGGACCGGACGCAATCTGGCGTTCGGCGAAGTCGAGCTGTTCGACGAGGATGGCAAGATGGCCGTTCACGCGACCTCGACCTACGCGCTCGTCGGCTGAGCGGCGCGGGGATGTTCGATCAGGTCGTGTTCGCGGGCGGCGGCAACCGCTGCTGGTGGCAAGCCGGCTTCTGGGATGTCGCGCAGCCGGCGCTGGCGCTGCGACCGCGCGTGATCGCCGGGATCTCGGCGGGCGCGGCGACCGCGTGCATGCTCTACACGCGCGACTCCGCGTGGGTGATGCGCTATTACGACGAGGCGCTGCGCCACAACCGGAAGAATGCATACTGGGGCAACCTGTTTCGCCGCGAGCCGGTGTTCCCGCATTACCGGATCTACCGGCAGGCGCTGCTCGACATCTACGGCGAGCCGTTCGCGAAGCTGGCCGGTGCGCCGGAGATCCGCATCGGCGTGTCGCACGTGCCGCGCTGGCTCGGCGCGCGCAGCGCGGTGGCGGCGGGGCTCATCGCGTACAACATCGAGAAATACGTCCGCAAGACGCTGCACCCGACGCTCGGTCGCGCGCTCGGCTTCCGGCCGGAATTCGTGCGCGCGCAGTCCTGCGCGACGGTCGAGGATCTCGCCGACCTGATCCTGCAATCGTCATGCACGCCGCCGTTTACGCCGGTCCTGCGCCGCAACGGCCGGCCGGTGCTCGACGGCGGCATGGTCGACAACGTCCCGGTGGGCGCGCTCGACGCGTCGCCGGGGCAGGTGCTGGTGCTCGTCACCCGGCTGTATCCGCGTCCGCAGATGTTTACGGTCGCGCACGGCGAGCAGCAGCGCCTGTACGTGCAGCCGTCGAGCAGGGTGCCGGTCTCGAGCTGGGACTACACCAACCCGGCGCAGATGCGGCACGCGTACGACCTCGGGCGGCGCGACGGCGAGCATTTCCTCGCGCGCGTCGACGCGCTGACCGGCGGGCGCATCGCCGTCTGACGGCGGCTGCCCGCCGCGCGCGCCGCTCAGCGGCGCCAGCGGCCTTGCGCCAGCGTGTCCGGGTTGACGACGGCCGACATGTCGCCCTGGTTGAATGCCAGGATGTTTTTGAACGCGGCGCTGAAATACAGCTCGTAGCTCTCGCGCTCGACATAGCCGATGTGCGGCGTGCAGATCACGTTTTCCATCCGCAGCAGGTTGTAGCCCTGCAGGATCGGCTCGCTCTCGTAGACGTCGATCGCGACCATCCCCGGCCGGTTGTGCGACAGCGCGTTGACGAGTGCGTTCTCCTCGAGCAGCTCGGCGCGGCTCGTATTGACGAACAGCGCGGTCGGCTTCATCCGCGTCAGGTCCTGCTGCGTGACGATGCCGTGCGTATCGTCATGCAGGCGCAGGTGCAGCGACAGCACGTCGCTCTGCTCGAACAGCGCCTCGCGGCTGTCGGCTGCGGCGTAGCCGTCCGCGCGCGCGGCTTCGAGCGAATGCTCGCGGCCCCAGATCAGCACGTTCATGCCGAACGCCCGGCCGTATCCGGCGACCAGCCGGCCAATCTTGCCGTAGCCCCAGATGCCGAGCGTCTGGCCGCGCAGCACCTGGCCGAGCCCGAAGTTCGGCGGCAGCGCCGAGGTCTTCAGGCCGGACTGTTGCCATGCGCCCTGCTTGAGGTTCGCGACGTACTGCGGAATGCGGCGCTGCGCGGCCATGATCAGCGCCCAGGTCAGCTCGGCGGGTGCGATCGGCGAGCCGGCGCCCTCGAGCACCGCGATGCCGCGGTCCGTGCAGGCGTCAAGATCGACATGGCTCGACAGGCGGCCGGTCTGGCTGATCATGCGCAAATGCGGCAGCTTGGCGAGCAGTTGCGAGGTGATCGGGGTGCGCTCGCGAATCAGCACCAGCGCCTCGACTTCCGCCAGACGGCTCGCGAGCTGTCCCAGCCCGCGCACCGTGTTGTTGAAGACCTTCACGTCATGGTCGGCGAGCATCTGGAAGCAATTCAGCTTGCGGACGGCGTCCTGGTAGTCGTCGAGAATGGCAATTTTCATGGTTAGCGGGAATCGCGCGTTGAAAGCAGGGGCGGTGGCGGCGCTCGTCGCGCGTCTTCCCCGCCCGGTTTGACGGTCGTCATGATCCTATGCCGAACGGCCGCGTGGTATATCTCTTTTTAACAGGTTGTTACGCCGAGCCGCAAGGGCCGGCACTTGCTCCGATGCAGAGGCTTCCAGGCACCGTTTCGAACGATCACGCACTGCATCGGACATTTCTGAATCTGCCGCTTGCCTGACGAGGCCCACCAAATTATTGCTAAAATTAGAATAATTGGATTAACCATACGCGGAAATCGAGTATATTTGCTCATTTTTGGCGGGATGGGGCGTTTGTCGGGCAACTCTGCATCATTTCCGCTGTCGTAGGAGAATTACGTATTCGCTTCTCCTTTTTGAAGCGGTAACAGCGGCAGGAGTCAGTTATGGATCATTTGCAGTCGATGCGAGTGTTCGTCAAGGTCGCGGATCTCGGCAGTTTCGCCCGGGCCGCGAGTGCAATGGATATCTCCAACGCGGTCGCGACGCGCCACGTCGCCGATCTGGAGGGCCGTCTCGGCACGCGCTTGCTCAATCGCACGACGCGCAGTCTTTCGCTGACGGAGTCCGGCCAGGTCTATCTGGAGCGCGCGCGCCAGATTCTCGACGAGCTCGAGGACGTCGAGCAGATGGTGGTCGCGCGCAATCACGAGCCGGTCGGTACGCTGCGCATCGTCGCGCCCGTCGTGTTCGGCCTGCACAATCTCGCGCCGGTGCTGAAAAGCTACACGGAGAGCTTCCCGAAAGTCGTGCCGGATCTGACGCTGGTTGACCGGCAGGTCGATCTGGTCGAGGAAGGGTTCGACGTCGGCATCGTGACGACGCGCCAGATGCGCAGCGCGAGCATCGTCACGCGGCGGCTGACCACCGGCTGCATGACCGTCTGCGCGACGCCGGGCTATCTCGAAAAGCATGGCGTGCCGACCCATCCGGAGCAGTTGATGGAGCACCCGAGCCTGAGCCTGCCGCCCGAGTATTGGGGTGACGACCGCGTGTTCACGGGGCCGGAAGGCGAGGTGCGGGTGCGCTCGACCAACGTGATCGTCGCGAACAACACCGAGATGCTGCGCCAGTTCGCGCTGCTCGGCATGGGGATCGCGATCCTGCCGAGCTACCTGATCGGCACCGACACGTCGCGTGGCCATCTCGTGCGCTTGCTGAGCGATTACCGGCTGCCGCAGGTCGAGATCAACGTCGCATATCCGAGTCGCCGCCATTTGCCGGCGAAGGTGCGGACCTTCATCGATCACCTCGTCGAGCATTTCAGCCAGTCGACCGATGCGTTGATGAGCGAGCAATGGGCGGCGCCGGGCACGGTCGATGTCGAGGCGCCGGCCGAGAGTCCTGGCGCCGGCGACCCGACGCTGTCGCCGCGGCTGCCCAAGTCGGTGCGCGCGCGGGTCGAGGTGCCGTCGCCGCTGTAACGCGAGCCGGCAAGACGTGCCCGTGGGCCATGCGACGAGGCCCTGAGCCGGGGTCGCCGAATCGTGCGGCAGCCCGCGCGGGCAATAAAAAACGCGGATCGAAACCGATCCGCGTTTTTTTATTGCGTCATACCCTAGGGAATGGTGTCGAGCCGGTCCGGCGGCGTGCGCCGGGCCGGCGCCGGATCAGGAGCCGGTCTTGCGTGCCGCCGTCTTGCGCGCCGCCGTCTTGCGCGCGGCGGTCTTGCGTGCCGGCGCGGGTGTCGCCTCCGCGGCTTCCATCACGGCTTCCGCATCCTTCGCCGCCGATTTCGCCGTCTTCTTCGCGGCGGGCGCCTTCGGTTCCTTCTTCTCGAACTCGAAGCCGATCTTGCCGTCCGGCTGCTTCACCAGATACGCCTTGAAGCTGCGGCCGGTGCGCGCCGACTTGAAGCCCGGCATAAGATCGGTGCGGCCGTCGGCGAGCAGCTTGCCCATCTGCTCGCGGGTGATTTCCTGCTGCAGGATCACCTTGCCGGAGCGGAAGTCGCAGGTCTTCGGGTTCGCAACCGAGTGCTCGCACACGTAGCTCATCCCGTGCTCGAACACGCGGCCCTGGCATTTCGGGCACGCGCCGACCGGCTCCTGCGCGGAGAAGTCGGGCGCTTCGCCGTCCTCGCCGCCCTGGTCCTGGCCGAAATCGAATTCGAGCTTGTAGTTCTTCGTCTCGTCGTCGAAGCCGAGCTTGAGGATCGCCGAGAACGGCCGCCCCATCTTGCTGCGGAACCCGGACAGCGGACCGATTTCCTTTTTCTGCAGCAGCTCCTCGACTTCCGGGATCTCGAACTGCCGGCTGCCCGGAATCTTCGAGATCGAAAATTCACACTTCGTGCACGCAAAGCGGCGGTAATTCTCCTTCACCTGGCCGCCGCAGTTCGGGCACGGCGTCTCGAGCGTCGCGTAGTCGCCCGGGATCGTGTCCGAATCGTATTCCTTCGCGCGCTTGACGATCGTCTGCGTCATGCGGGCGATTTCCTGCATGAACGCGTCGCGCGCGAGCTTGCCGCGCTCCATCTGGGAGAGCTTGTATTCCCATTCGCCGGTGAGCTCCGGCGCGGTCAGTTCCTTCACGTCGAGCCCGCGCAGCAGGGTCATCAGCTGGAATGCCTTCGCGGTGGGGATCAGCTCGCGGCCTTCGCGTACCAGGTATTTCTCGCCGAGCAGCCCTTCGATGATCGCCGCGCGCGTGGCCGGCGTGCCGAGGCCCTTCGCGGCCATCGCCTCGCGCAGTTCGTCGTCCTCGACCAGCTTGCCCGCGCCTTCCATCGCGGATAGCAGCGTCGCTTCCGAATAGCGTGCGGGCGGCTTCGTCACGAGGCTGTGCGCGGCGATCTCGTCGGTCTTGACCTTCTCGTCCTTCTGCACCTGCACGAGGTTCGCGTCCGCGCCTTCGGCGCCGCGGCCATAGACCTGCAGCCAGCCCGGCTCGACGAGCACCTTGCCTTCCGTCTTGAAGTGGTGGCCCGCCACCTCGGTGATGCGGGTCGTCACCTTGTACTCGGCCGCCGGGAAGAACACGGCGAGGAAGCGCTTCACGACGAGGTCGTAGAGCTTCTGTTCCGGCTCGGACAGCGACTTCGGCGCCTGCAGCGTCGGGATGATGGCGAAGTGGTCGCTGATCTTCGAGTTGTCGAAGATGCGCTTGTTCGGCTTCACCCAGCCCTTGTCGAGCACCTGCTTCGCGTGCGGCAGGTAGTTGTTGCTTTCCTTCAGCATCTCGAGCGTCGCCTGGACGGTGCCGATGTAGTCTTCCGGCAGCGCGCGTGCGTCGGTACGCGGGTAGGTCAGCACCTTGTGCTTTTCATACAGCGCCTGGGCGAGCCCGAGCGTGTTCTTCGCGGAGAAGCCGAAGCGGCTGTTCGCCTCGCGCTGCAGGCTCGTCAGGTCGAACAGCAGCGGCGACAACTGGCTCGACGGCTTCGATTCCTCGCTGACCGTGCCGATCTGGCCGCGGCAGGCCGCGACGATCGTTTCTGCGGCGGGCAGGCTCCAGAGCCGCGAGTCGCGCTTTTCCGGATCGAGCTCGTCGCGCTTGAATTTGGGGTCGTACCAACGGCCTTCGTAGAAGCCCGCTGCGCAGACGAATTCGGCGCGCACTTCCCAATAGTCGCGGGGGATGAAACGGCGGATCTTCTCTTCGCGCTCGACGACGATCGACAGCGTCGGCGTCTGCACGCGGCCGACGGTCGTCAGGAAGAAGCCGCCGCCCTTGCTGTTGAACGCGGTCATCGCGCGGGTGCCGTTGATCCCGACGAGCCAGTCGGCTTCCGAGCGGCAGCGCGCGGCGTCGGCGAGCGGCTGCATGTCCTCGTCGCTGCGCAGGTGCGCGAAACCGTCGCGAATCGCGGCCGGCGTCATCGACTGCAGCCACAGGCGCTGCACCGGCTGCTTCGCCTTCGCGTGCTGCGCGATCAGGCGGAAGATCAGCTCGCCCTCGCGCCCCGCGTCGCATGCGTTGATCAGGCGGTCGACGTCCTTGCGCTTCAGCAGCTTGGTCAGCACCTTGAGGCGCGACTCGCTCTTCGCGATCGGGTTCAGGTCGAAATGCGGCGGAATCACGGGCAGGTGCGCGAAGCTCCACTTGCCGCGCTTGACCTCGTATTCCTCGGGCGCGGCGATTTCCAGCAAGTGGCCGACAGCGGACGAAAGGACGTAGTCGTCGCTCTCGTAGTATTCGTCATGCTTGGTAAAGCCGCCCAAAGCGCGCGCGATGTCGTTCGCGACAGAAGGCTTTTCCGCAATGATCAGTGCTTTGGACATGACAGATATGTGTTGGTAGACCGGGCTCGCCGGTTGTAGGTCCCTTTTACGACGGCTTTATAGCACATGGCGTCGTGGCGGCGTCTCGGGCGTGCAAAAAGCGGCTCATCATAGTGGGGGGCCGCAACGGCGGCAAGCGTCGAGCGCCCCGGCGCGGGAAAATCCGGGAAAATCCGGGCGCGCCGGCGCACCGCTCAGGCTGCGACGTCCAGCAGGTTGCGTAATTTGGGTGCATGCGGCGAGCCTGGCAGCGCGTCCAGGTCGGACAGCATCCGCTCGACGATCGCGGCATGCGGCAACACGGTGCCGAAGAAGCGCGCGGCGTTCGCGTCCTCGATCAGGATCGTCGGGAAATTTTCCACGTCGAGCTCGTCGAGCAGATCGGCGTGGGTTTCGATGTCGATCCAGACGAGACAGGCTTCCGAATGAGCATCGGCGAGCCGGTCGAACGCTTCGCGGTATTCGCGGCACGTGCCGCACCACTCGGCGCACAGGCAGGCGACGAGCAGCGCGGCGGGATCGCGAAGACGCTCGGCGATCCGGTCCGCGTCGGTGTCGAGATTCAGCGCGGGCATGGTTTTCCTTGCTTGGTCGGCGGGCGGCACGGCCGCCCCTATGCGCGGGACTGTAGCATGCCGCGCGCGTCGCGGGCTCATCGAGGTGCGGATCACGCATCGAGCCGGACGTAGCGGCCGCCGGGCAGCAGCGCGACGCGGCCGGCCAGTTCGAGCGCAAGCAGGGTTCGGTGCAGCGCCTCGTCGGGCAGCCCCGCGTGCTCGGCCAGCCAGTCGAACGTGACGGGGCCGTAGCCCAGTGCCACGACGACGGCCTGCTCGACGGCGCTGTCCGGGGTACCGGCAGCGGGCGGGGCGGGAGGCGTCGGGACTGACGGAGCACCGGCCGGAGAGCGGCCGCGCGAAGCCGCCGCCCGCGCGGGGGCGTCCGGTGCACGGTGCGGCGCGTCCTGCCGGCCCGGCCCCTCGTCGATACGTTGCGGCGCGGTGGCCGCGGCCGCGTCGTCGGGGGTATCCGGCGGCGTTTCGTGCAGGCCGAACTCCTCGAGGATGTCCAGCGGCGTGGCCGCGAGCTTCGCGCCGTCGCGAATCAGCGCATGACAGCCTTGTGCCAGCGGCGCGTGAATCGAGCCCGGCACCGCGAACACGTCGCGCCCCATTTCGTTCGCGAGCCGCGCGGTGATGAGCGACCCGGAGCGCGGCGCGGCCTCGACGACCAGCACGCCGCGCGCGAGCCCGGCGATCAGCCGGTTGCGCTGCGGGAAGTGCGCGGCGCGTGCCGGCGTGCCGAGCGGCCATTCCGACACGATCGCGCCGAGCGCGGCGATCTCGTGCGCGAGCGCGCGGTGCCGCGCCGGATAGACGAGGTCGGCGCCCGTGCCGATCACCGCGATCGTGCCCGAGCGGCCGTCCAGCCCGCCACGGTGCGCGGCGCCGTCGATGCCGAGCGCGAGCCCGGAAACGATCGCGAGCCCGGCGTCGGAGCAGGCGCGGGCGAAATGCGTCGCGTCCGCGAGCCCTTGCGGCGTCGCGTGGCGGCTGCCGACCACGGCGACGCTCGGCGCATGCAGCAGCGCGACGCTTCCCTTTACATATAGCAGCGGCGGCGGGTCGTGCATGCCGGCGAGCGTCGGCGGATAGGCGGGGTCGCCGAGCGTGACGATCCGGTTGCCGGGCGCGTCGAGCCACGCGAGCGTCATGTCGGTGCGCGCGTCCAGGTCGGCTGGCTCGGGCGCATGCGCGGCCCGCGCGGCGGCGGGGCCGCCGGCCGCGGCAAGCGCGTCGCGGGGCGCGGCCAACAGCGCGGCGGGCGAGCCGAACGCATCGAGTAGCACGCGCAGCACGGCGGGCGGCAAGCCGGGCGTGCCCGCGAGCCGCAGCCACGCGCGCAGCGCCGCGCGGCTCAGCGCGCGCGGCGACATGAGGAAGCCGTCGAACGGCGGCGCCTGCGGGCGACGAGTCGCCATGTTAAAATTTTCATTATCCGAAATTACAAGACAAGGCTGCGTGCATGTGCAGGCAGCCGGTTGCAGTGGCCGATCCGCGGGCGTTGATATGCCGCGCATCCGCCTCATCTTCATTGCATCCCGACGGCTGTGCCAGTCGGCCGGACGGCCGGTCCGCCGCGAGCCGCTTCACCCGATTACCGAACGCCATGGCTTTACTCAACATCCTGCATTACCCCGACAAACGGCTGCACAAGGTCGCCACGCCGGTCGACAAGGTCGACGACCGCATCCGCAAGCTGGTCGCCGAGATGGCCGAGACCATGTACGCTGCGCCGGGCATCGGCCTTGCCGCGACGCAGGTCGATGTCCACGAGCGCGTGATCGTCATCGACATTTCCGAGGAGAAGAATGATCTGCGCGCGTTCATCAATCCGGAGCTCGTCTGGGCGAGCGACGGCCGGAAGGTCTACGAGGAAGGCTGCCTGTCGGTGCCGGGCATCTATGACGAAGTCGAGCGCCCCGACCGCGTGCGGGTGCGCGCGCTCAACGAGCACGGCGAGACGTTCGAGCTCGACTGCGAAGGCCTGATGGCGGTGTGCATCCAGCACGAGATGGATCACCTGATGGGTCGAGTGTTCGTCCAGTACCTGTCGCCGCTCAAGCAGAACCGCATCAAGACGAAAATGAAGAAACTCGAACGCGCGATGTGACGCGCGTTCGCCCTGCCCGACCGTTCCCATGACACATTCGTTGCGCGTCATTTTTGCCGGCACGCCGGAATTCGCCGCGGCGGCGCTCGCCGCGATCCATCAAGCCGGCTTCCCGGTGCCGCTCGTCCTCACCCAGCCGGATCGGCCCGCCGGCCGCGGGATGAAGCTGCAGGCGAGCGCTGTGAAGCGCTATGCCGTCGAGCACGGCATGCCGGTTGCGCAGCCGCCTTCGCTGCGCCGCACGGGCAAGTTTCCCGCCGAGGCGGCAACGGCGATCGAGCAGTTGCGTACCACCCCGCACGACGTGATGGTGGTGGCCGCCTACGGCCTGCTGTTGCCGCAGGAGGTGCTCGACATCCCGCGTCACGGCTGCATCAACATTCACGCATCGCTGCTGCCGCGCTGGCGCGGCGCCGCGCCGATCCATCGCGCGATCGAGGCGGGCGACGCCGAGACGGGCGTCACGCTGATGCAGATGGACGCCGGGCTCGACACGGGCGCGATGCTTCAGGAAGCGCGGCTCGCGATCGCGCCTGACGACACGACCGCGACGCTGCACGACAAGCTCGCTGCGGACGGCGCGCGGCTCATCGTCGACGCGCTGGTCCGGCTCGAGCGCGGCGGCAGCCTGGCGGCGACGCCGCAGCCCGCCGACGGCGTGACCTACGCGGAGAAGATCGGCAAGCACGAGGCCGCGCTCGACTGGCGCAAGCCAGCGGACGTGCTGGCCCGCCAGGTGCGCGCGTTCGATCCGTTCCCGGGCGGCGTCGCGACGCTCGACGGCGCGGCGCTCAAGCTGTGGGCAGCCGAGCCGGCTGCGGCGGCGGGCGCAGCCGCGCCCGGCACGATTGTCGAAGCGGGGCCGGACGGCGTGGTCGTCGCATGCGGCACCGGCGCGCTGCGGGTGACGCAATTGCAGAAACCGGGCGGCAAGCGGCTGCCCGCGCGCGAGTTCCTGGCCGGCGCGCCGCTTGCCGCTGGGCAGCGGTTCGCGTTGCCCGACGCGGTCTGACCGCCATTTGACGCGGGCTACCGCCCGCGCGCAACCGGCTGGACGGCCAGGTCGCGCGGCGCTCGCGCGTAGAATTTCCGTGCGCTTTTCCGGTTCCGAGGTTCACATGCTTGGCATCACCCATTTCGGCTTCTTTCTCGTCGCGGTCCTCCTGCTGAACGCCACGCCCGGGCCGGACACCGCCTACATCGTCGGCCGCAGCGTCGCGCAGGGGCGTGGCGCGGGGCTGATGTCCGCGCTCGGCATCTCGGCCGGCTGCTGCGTGCACGCGCTCGCATGCGCGTTCGGCCTGACCGCGGTGCTCGCGGCATCGGCCACGGCGTTTACCGTCGTCAAGCTGGTCGGTGCCGCCTACCTGATCTATCTGGGCGTGCGGATGGTGTTCGCGAAGCAGGCCGCGGGCGACGACGCGCCGCAGGCCGCGTCGCGCGCGGCCGCGAAGCCGCTGCGCCAGCTGTTCCTGCAGGGCTTCTGGACGAACGTGCTGAACCCGAAGGTGGTGCTGTTCTTCGTGTCGTTCTTCCCGCAGTTCGTGTCGGCGGACAGCCCGCGCAAGGCGCTCGCATTCCTGACGCTCGGCGCGGTGTTCGTCGCGATGAGTACGGTCTGGAACAGCATGGTCGCGTGGGTCGCCGGCAGCGTCACGCAGCGCTTTTCCGGCAAGCCGGGCGTGAAGAAGTGGCTCGACCGGACGGTCGGCAGCGCGTTCGTCGGGCTGGGCCTCAAGCTCGCGACGTCGCAGCGCTGAGATTGAATTTTTTCGACACGCACTCATCTAACAAAACGCTTGCAATTTCCCGCCAGCGCGCTGGCGGCGCGCATCGACGGCGCGCATTCGGACAAGGAGCGGACGTATGTTCAACTGGGTCAAGACGGCGATGCTGATGGCCGCGATCACGGCGCTGTTTGTCGTGATCGGCGGCATGATCGGCGGGTCGCGGGGCATGACGCTTGCGCTGCTGTTAGCGCTCGGCATGAATTTCTTTTCGTACTGGTTCTCCGACAAGATGGTGCTGCGCATGTACAACGCGCAGGAAGTCGACGAGCGCAGCGCGCCGCAGTTCTACCGGATGGTCCGCGAGCTGGCGACGCGCGCGAACCTGCCGATGCCGCGCGTCTATCTGATCAACGAAGATGCGCCGAACGCGTTCGCGACCGGCCGCAATCCGCACCACGCGGCGGTGGCCGCAACCACCGGCATCCTGCGCGTGCTGTCCGAGCGCGAGATGCGCGGCGTGATGGCGCACGAGCTCGCGCACGTGAAGCACCGCGACATCCTGATCTCGACGATCACCGCGACGATGGCGGGCGCGATTTCCGCGCTCGCGAACTTCGCGATGCTGTTCGGCGGGCGTGACGAGAACGGCCGCCCGGCGAATCCGATCGCCGGCATCGCGGTCGCGCTGCTCGCGCCGATCGCCGGCGCGCTGATCCAGATGGCGATCTCGCGTGCCCGCGAATTCGAGGCGGACCGTGGCGGCGCGCAGATTTCCGGCGATCCGCAGGCGCTCGCGTCCGCACTCGACAAGATCCATCGCTATGCGGCCGGCATCCCGTTCGCGGCAGCCGAAGAGCACCCGGCCACCGCGCAGATGATGATCATGAATCCGCTGCACGGCGGCGGCTTGCAGAACCTGTTCTCGACGCACCCGGCCACCGAGGAGCGCATCGCGCGCCTGATGGAAATGGCGCGCACCGGCCGCTTCGATTAAGCGCGGCCGCTTCCGCTCGCGCGCGGCCGTCCACACGGGCGCGCCGTTGCGCCGGCGGTTCCGCCGCGCCGCCGCGCGTTTCCTCGTCCCCCAAAAGGGTGGCGGTGCCACGCGCTACAATGCGCGGTTTGGGATCGCAGCGGCGTCGCAGCCGTTCCGGCTCCCGCCGCTTGCCGACACCACGACCTGATGACACGCCCCCGTTCTTCCGCCAAACCTTCGCCCGTCCGTCCGGCCCGCTTCTCCGCGCTGCACCTCGTGCCCGATTCGCTCGGCTTTGCGCTCGACGCGGCCGCGCAGGCGGTCGACGCTGTCGGGCGCGGCACCGCGCTGCCGGCCGCGCTCGCGGCGGTGTTCGCGGGCATGGCGTCCGGCACGCAGACGATCGCGCGGGGCGCCACGCAGGACATCGCGTACCGGACGATGCGCCGCCTGGGCAGCGCGGACTGGCTGATCGGCCGGCTGGTCAGCAAGGCGCCGCCCGCGCATGTTCATGCGGTGCTGGCCTGCGCGCTGGCGCTCTTGCTCGATGACGCGAGCGATGCCGCGTACTCGCCGTTTACCGTCGTCGACCAGGCCGTGACGGCGATCGGCGCGCGGCACGAATTCGTGTTTGCGAAAGGGCTGGTCAACGCGGTGCTGCGGCGCTTCCTGCGCGAGCGCGCGGCGCTTGTCGCGGCGATGCAGGCCGATCCCGTCGCGCGCTGGAACTACCGCGCATGGTGGGTCGACGCGGTCGAGCGCGCGTGGCCGAACGACTGGCAGGCGGTGCTCGCGGCGGGCGACCGGCCCGGCCCGCTCACGCTGCGTGTGAACGCGCGCCGCACGACGGTCGACGCGTATCTCGAATTGCTGCGTACGCAGGGCATTGACGCGGCCGCGATCGGCCGCCATGCGGTGCGGCTCGCGTCGCCGCTGCCGGTCGAGCGCATCCCCGGCTTCGCCGACGGCGTGGTGTCGGTGCAGGACGCAGGCGCGCAGCTCGCCGCGCAGTGGCTGGACGCGCGCGACGGGATGCGCGTGCTCGATGCGTGCGCCGCGCCCGGCGGCAAGACGGGGCATCTGCTGGAGCTGGCCGACGTCGAGGTCGTTGCGCTGGAGAGCGACGCGACCCGCGCGACGCGCATCGGCGAGAACCTCGCACGCCTGTCGCTTGCCGCCGACGTGCGCGTCGGCGATGCGGGCACGCCCGCGCAATGGCACGACGGCCGGCCGTTCGACCGGATTCTCGCGGACGTGCCGTGCTCGGCGTCGGGCATCGTGCGCCGCCATCCGGACATCCGCTGGCTGCGCCGCGCGACCGACATCGACGCGCTCGTCGCCGAGCAGCGGCGCATCCTGTCGGCGCTGTGGCCGCTCGTGAAACCGGGCGGCGAATTGCTCTACGTGACCTGCTCGATTTTCCCGGAAGAGGGCGACAGGCAGGCGCGCTGGTTTGAAGCAGACTGTGAAGATGCGGTACGATTGGACGCGCCCGGCCAGCTGCTGCCGTGCGCCGCCTCGGGCGGGCCGCAAGACGGTTCGGGGTCGAGCGAGCCTGGCCAGCACACCGATCACGACGGATTTTTCTACGCGCGGTTCCAGAAACGGTGACGATCAAACACCTCTTTCCACTTCGGCTCGCGGCCGTGCTGATGGTCGCGCTGACGCTGTGCCTCGCCGTGGCGACGCCGGCGCGCGCCGATTCGATTTCCGTGCAGCGCGCGTCGCTGCAAGCCGACGGCAGTGGCTGGAGCCTCGATGCCCGCTTCGATTTCGAGCTGAACGCCAACCTCGAGGATGCCGTCAACAAGGGCATCCCGCTCTACTTCACGACCGACTTCGAGCTGGGCCGCGCGCGCTGGTACTGGTTCGACGAGCAGCCGGTGTCGGTGTCGCAGACGATCCGCCTGTCGTTCCAGCCGCTCACGCGCGAATACCGCGTGTCGACGGGTGGCCTGCAGCTCGGCTTCGGCACGCTGAAGGATGCGCTCGCGGTCATCAAGCACGTCACGTCGTGGCACGTGATCGACAAGGGCCAGGTGCGCCAGGGCGAAACGTACACCGCCTCGGTGCGGATGCAACTCGATACGGCGCTGATGCCGAAGCCGTTCCAGGTCGATGCGGTGAACAACCGCGACTGGACGCTCGTGTCGGACTGGAAGCGCTTTACCCTCACGGTGGCCGAACGTGCTAAATAAGGTTCGTCGCTCGCCCAACGGGAAGAGCCTGCTGATTCGCGTGATCGTCTCGACCGTCGCGCTCACCGCGCTGCTGCTGCTCGTGCTGCTGGCGGCCGCGAGCGCGAACACCGAATTCTTCGATCGCTACTACTCGTGGCTGTACGCGACGAACATCCTCGTCGCGCTGGTGTTCCTGCTCGTCGTGCTCGGCCTCATCGGGATGATCGTCGTGCGGCTGCGCAAGGGCAAGTTCGGCACACGGCTGCTCGCGAAGCTGGCGGTGTTCTTTGCGCTCGTCGGCGTGGTGCCGGGCGGCATCATCTACGTCGTCTCGTACCAGTTTGTGTCGCGCAGCATCGAATCGTGGTTCGACGTGAACGTCGAGACCGCGCTGACCGCAGGCCTGAATCTCGGCCGCGGCACGCTCGACGCGTCGCTGTCCGACCTGCAGACGAAGGCGCGCCTGATGGCCGACCAGCTCGCGAGCGCGGACGCGACCGCGAACGGCACGACGCTGACGCTGCTGCGTCTGCGCGACCAGTTCGGCGTGCAGGGCGCGACGATCGTCGAGCCGGGCCGCGGCGCATCGGGCGCCGCGCCGGATCTGCACATCGTCGCGCAGGCGTCGGGCAATTTCTCCGCGTTGATTTCCGACGACCTGCCGACGCCGCTGATGCTGAGCCAGGCGCGCGAGCACGGCGGCTACGCGGCGATCGAAGGTGAGGTGGATGGCGATCCGCACGCGCACGGTTCGAAAGGCGCATTGCGGCTGCGCGTGGTGCGGCGCATTCCCGACGCGAGCACCGCGCTGCTGCAGCCGGCCGAGCGCTACCTGCAGCTCACGCAGCCGGTGTCGCCGACGCTCGCGCGCAACGCGGACGCCGTGCAGCGCGCGTACCGCGAATATCAGGAGAAGTCGCTCGGCCGCACCGGCCTGCGCAAGATGTACATCGGCACGCTGACGCTCGCGCTGTTCCTCGCGACCTTCATCGCGATGATGCTCGCGCTCGCGCTCGGCCAGCAACTCGCGCGACCGCTGTTCCTGCTCGCGCAGGGGACGAAGGAAGTCGCGGAAGGCGACTACACGCCGAAGCGCGAGATCAAGACGCGCGACGAGCTGGGCTTCCTCACGCAGTCGTTCAACGCGATGACGCGCCAGCTGTCCGAGGCGCGCCTCGCGGTCGAGAAGAACCGCATCGCGCTCGAGCATTCGAAGACGTATCTCGAGAGCATCCTGGCGAACCTGACCGCCGGCGTGTTCGTGCTCGATCGCCAGTTCCGGCTGACGACGGCCAACCGCGGCGCGGAGCGGATCTTCCGTCAGCCGTTCAATTCGATGATCGGCACGACGCTCGACCAGATCGGCGTCGTTGCGGAGTTCGGCGCGATGGTCCGCAAGGCGTTCGCGGATCGCGAAGCGGCGTCCGACAGCGGCAGCGACCGCGGTCACTGGCAGCAGCAGCTCGCGGTCGAGGTGCCGGGCGAGGCCGATCCGCTGACGCTGCTGGTGCGCGGCACGCGTCTGCTGTCTATGCTCGATGCGGACGCTGACGACGCGCAGACGTCGGGCTACGTCGTCGTGTTCGACGATATCTCCGACATGATCTCCGCGCAGCGCTCGGTCGCATGGGGCGAAGTCGCGCGCCGGCTCGCGCACGAGATCAAGAATCCGCTCACGCCGATCCAGCTGTCGGCCGAGCGCTTGCAGATGAAGCTGACCGACAAGCTCGCGCCCGCCGACGCGGATGTGCTCAAGCGCGGCGCGACGATGATCGTTAACCAGGTCGCGGCGATGAAGCGGATGGTCGACGACTTCCGCGAATATGCGCGCACGCCGCCCGCGGTGCTCGGGAATCTGCAGTTGAACGAGCTGGTCAGCGAAGTGCTGGGCCTGTACGGCATCG
>Ga0335069_10006915_pt1 | contig 16436 bp, 24 predicted proteins | sample Lox_Sample_11_FD_206714 | JGI IMG/M metagenome (GOLD analysis project Ga0335069, IMG submission 206714) | Soil microbial communities from Loxahatchee National Wildlife Refuge, Florida, United States - Lox_Sample_1.1 | ecosystem: Environmental > Terrestrial > Soil > Wetlands | place: USA...
CGGCGGACGTGCCAGTGGCGGGAGGGATCCTGATGGTTGGAAATCGCTTTCGGACCGGAGGTAGGCCGAAGGGCCTTCTCGATCGGCTCGTCGTCCGGGTAAGCGGCCTTCAGGTAGGGCTCCCAGCAGATAGCCTTATTCATCGCCCCGAGTGCCCTACGAGCCTCCGACTGGATCATCGCCGGCTCCGCTTTCTCCCAATGCTCCGGCTTCCTATCGGGAAAAGCTTCTTTTAGCGCTCGGTGCACTTCGTGCATCTCGACGCCATGTTCCTTCGCCACCGGAGTAAGCGCTCGGTTTAGCTTAGGGTGCGGGTGCAAGGCGGCGGCCTCGCGGACGGAGGGATCCGCGTCCCCTAGCGCTCGGTCCAGGTGCGCGGAGGTGGCGTTCGGGTGCGAGGCAGCGGCCTCGCGGACGTAGGGATGCTCATCCCCTAGCGCTCGATCCAGGTGGGCGGAGGTGGCGTTCGGGTGCAAGGCGGCGGCATGGCGGACGGAGTAGTCCGCGTCCCCTAGCGCTCGGTCCAGGTGGGCGGAGGTAGCGTTCGGGTGCCGAGCGGCGGCGTAGCGGACGTAGGGATGCTGGTCCTCTAGCGCTCGATCCAGGTGGGCGGAGGTAGCGTTCGGGTGCGAGGCAGCGGCCTCGCGGACGTAGGGCTGCTGGTCCCCTAGCGCTCGATCCAGGTGGGCGGAGGTAGCGTTCGGGTGCCGAGCGGCGGCGTAGCGGACGGAGGGATCCGCGCCCCCTAGCGCTCGATCCAGGTGGGCGGAGGTGGCGTTCGGGTGCGAGGCGGCGGCGTGGCGGACGGAGGGATCCGCGCCCCCTAGCGCTCGATCTAGATTGGCGGAGGTAGCGTTCGGGTGCGAGGCGGCGGCGCGGCGGACGGAGTAGTCCGCGTCCCCTAGCGCTCGATCCAGATGCGCGGAGGTGGCGTTCGGGTGCCGAGCGGCGGCCTCGCGGACGGAGGGATCCGCGTCCCCTAGCGCTCGATCCAGGTGGGCGGAGGTGGCGTTCGGGTGCGAGGCGGCGGCGTGGCGATCTCTCCAGGGGCGGGAGGGATCCTGATGGTTGGAAATCTCTTCCAGACCGGAGGTAGGCCGAAGGGCCTTCTCGATCGGCTCGTCTGGGTGCGGATAAGCCGCTACAGCTCGCGCGACTTCGTGCTTGACCGTATCGGGATGAGCACCCATAAAACGATGCATCCCCTGACCCGGCCAAGCGTGTTCAACGGCTTTACGTTCACGATCGCTTAGACCGTAGTGCTTTGAAACTCGATGGCCTAGAGCTGCATGCTGCGCGTCTTTAAGAGTTGAATAGGTGCCGATGTGATCTTCCTCATCGGCACCCTCTTGCTGAACAGATCCCATGTGATGAAGAGCGAAACCCTTTTCTCCGTCGGGATTATCTTCGTCGATTTCGTAGTAATGGTCGTTGATTCGCCCATAATGCCGTTTGAAACCTAGTTCCGTCCCCGGCGTGGGATCCCAATTGCCGCGGGGGGAATGTTCTAACTTGAACGGCTCGGCAGCTTTCTTCAGGTAGGGCTCCCAGTAGATAGCCTTATTCATCGCCCCGAGTGCCCTACGGGCCTCCGACTGGATCATCGCCGGCTCCGCTTTCTCCCAATGCTCCGGCTTCCTATCGGGAAAAGCTTCTTTTAGCGCTCGGTGCACTTCGTGCATCTCGACGCCATGTTCCTTCGCCACCGGAGTAAGCGCTCGGTTTAGCTTAGGGTGAGGGTGCGAGGCGGCGGCGCGGCGGACGTTGGGATGCTGGTCCCCTAGCGCTCGATCCAGGTGGGCGGAGGTAGCGTTCGGGTGCGAGGCGGCGGCGCGGCGGACGTGCCAGTGGCGGGAGGGATCCTGATGGTTGGAAATCGCTTTCGGACCGGAGGTAGGCCGAAGGGCCTTCTCGATCGGCTCGTCGTCCGGGTAAGCGGCCTTCAGGTAGGGCTCCCAGCTGGCCGGGTATTGCTCGAAATGCGTCTTGACGTTCGCCGGTCGGCCGGGGATAGTCGCACGTTCAGCGGCCAGCATCTCGGGGGTCTTGTCGACGACTTCGGCCCGCGGGCTGCGGCGATTCTTGGCTTCGATGCCGATGTAGCGTAGAGTCGCGTTCAAAGCAGAACCGGGTTCCGCCCGACGCTTAGCGCGAATGACATCCTGGCGAAGGTCCTTGACGGCCTTCTTGAGCTTTGGCTTCTTCACTGCTTCCTGCAGCTCACGCTTCCTACCCCACCAGGTGGAGGGATCGTTAGGATTGGCCCGAACAGGAGGCGCGTGAGTAATGATGTTCGAAACGTCCGGTTCGGCGCCAGCGGCCGTTATCGCGCCTTCATTGTGTGGAGCGTATTCACGGTAGTGCTTGACGGCGCGTTTAACTTCGTTGCGCACCATGTCTGGATGGACATCGTTGTCCGGGTGAAACCGCTCCAGGGCCTCGGGGCCGTGGGCGTGCTCCAGGGCGTTGACCTGCTCGTCATTAAAGCCGTGATGTTTGATGGTGGCTGCACGACGATTCCGCTTGACCTGCTCGCGATGATACTGCTCATCGGCCAGATAACGGCCACGGCCTGCGAACATCTTCTTGATGCCCTCGTCGTGTTCCATATGCTCCATCTCGCGCTCTTCGCGCTGCCGGAGCTGCTCTTCTTCGCGTTCCTTGCTACGTTCGCGGGCGAATTCCTGCTGAGCGGGATCCTTGGCCTTCTCTATGGCGCCGAGGGCTCGGTCGACTTCGTGACGCACCATGTCCGGATGTTGCCCGTGGAAACGCTTCACGCCTTCACCGGGCCAAGCGGCTTCAACGGCTTTCACTTCGTGTGGCTTCAAGCCGTAGTGCCGGATAACATGTCGCTTAAGGGTGCGTTGGAGATTGTGCTGATGTGCGGCAGCTTTTGCTTCGTCCAGAGAGTCGTGTCCGCTCAAGAGATACGGACCCCCCATAGGACCTCGTTCGCTCTGGCCAGTGCCGAGGTGCCATACTTCGTATTCTTTGTGGGGGTGATTCCGAGCACGCGATTCGGGATGAGTCTGATCGATTTCGTAGCGACCGTAGTGATACGGATCATCTACAGACCGAATGTCCGTAGAATGTCGGCCGATGATGCCTTGGCTATACTGAATATCATCGTCCAAGGGGACTTCATGCCAATTGAGAGTAGGATCCTTAGAGGGGCCTTTGGCTGGCTTCTTCGCCTTCTCCATCGCTTCGGCTAGGGACTTCAGGAAACGCCCTTGGGCCTTGTCGTGAGCGTGCCATTCCTTGGCGGCGGACTGGGAGATCCCGACCTTGCGAGCGAATTCAGGCGAGTGGGCGGCCGCGGCCATCGGTTTGGCTTGTTTTTTGCTTTTGGACGGCACGAGACCTATTTTACCTTGACGCCGGCCAAGGGGAGATGCTAGAGTCGAAGTTGATGAAGAGACTGACCACCAAGATGTTTCGCCAGTTCGGGATCGGGAATCACGGGGACATATCGCCTGAAGCCCCCTGGAACGACGCATTCCTCAAATACGGCATTCACATCATAGATCTTTGGAGTGATGAGGAGGGGGCAATGCTCAGTGATTTTCTTAGCATCCCTAATTCCAATTTTCCTCGGAAGGTAGCTTTCTACGACAAGAATTCCGTCTTGGGACCTCTTCCAACGGGTCTGGTCATCGAGCGCATCAACCGTGCCGCCGAACTGCTCGGAATCCTTGAGGATTAACCGATCGAGCTGAGTATGATGTTGTGATTATAGTATCTACGCACCTTGTCGACCAGCTCTTTGGCCTTCTCTTCGAGGTCCTTGATATCACCCGCCAACCAGCCGGGGCTGGGTAGAGTCGTCGACTGGGACACGCCATCGATCCCAATCGAGTGTGAACCCAGGAACAGGACGCGGTTCAGCGTCCGAAGCACTTCGATCGTCGCGTAGGTGCCCACCAGCTCGTTGATGATCGCCGGGATTTTGTCCAGCTCAAAACCAGCGACGTAGGTCACCACCCAGAGCTGTGGCCAGTGCATACGACCACCCAGGATCAAAGGCAGGAGGCTCGCGTCGCGAGTGATCAGAAACTGCGAGAACGTGCCGTTCTTGGGCACGAGCTGGATGATACCGGTCTCGTTCTGCGTAACGATCCAATCCGTTGGGAACTCGATGAATTCGCTAGTGAATGGGTATTCACCGCGGAACGACTCGACCTGAAGGATCGGCCAGTGATTGAGCTGAAGGAAGTTCCACTTCTGGTAGTCAAAAAGATCGTAATCGTGACGGTCCGCGAACTTAACGGGCGAAACCTGAATTCGGGCTTCATGTTCCACGCGGGAGACCGCGCGCGTGATGAATTTCTGGATCGCCGGATCCTGCATCTCCTGGCGAGTCATCACGGACCGGAGCGGCAGTCCGAATAGATAGGTTTCCCTAAGCTCCTTCGGGGTAACCAAAGGTTCCAGGCGGGAAAAGCCCGGCTCTTCGTCGACCGCGCGAGGCGGAAAGGGCTTGATAACTGGCGTGGGATCGAAAGCCATTAGGTTTTAGTCGGTTCGGTTGCGGGTGCGCTGCACGTGACTATCGGATCCAGAGGGAACGGCGGCACAGCTGGAAATACGGTAGGAATGAAAACCGGCGCCGGCTGCGGAGGAAATACAGGAGGGAAGTAGGGCCAGGGATTACACTGCAGAAACTGATGGCACGGGCACGTGAAAACGGTCTGAGGAACCGCATCCGGCTCGCCGGGCTTAGGAACCGAGTAAATCGGCGCACCGCAACGCACGCAAGAACCAGAACGCGTCATCTTAGCCTTCCTCCGGATTCACAGGCTTCTCGGATGTTTCTTTCTTCTGGGCCGCGACAGTCACGGTAGCGGTCACCGCCGGCTTGCCGGGGAACTGAAATCCTTCCAGGGCGTTCGCGCCGGCGAAGCCAGTGGCGATCATCGCGATCGAAACGGCAACATCAAGACCCTTGAAGTAGCCAAGACCGCCCAGGACCAGAATGGCCAGGGTGGCTACGAAAGTCCGACGAGAGAACCATAGCATTCTCACGTTACACCCCCGAAGAAGGCAACTTCTGAATCACCGAAGGCAGGAAAATCTTGGTGACCTTTGCGCCTTCGGTAAGAGTCATCAGGACTCCGCCGCCAGCCACGAGATTGGACTGCTGCTGCGTCAGCGAGACTTTCCAAAGGGAGCGATCCTGAGGAACGATTACAGTGTCGCCGTTAGGCGAAGAAGTGATCGTATCCACGAAAGGACTGGACGCCGAAACGACGAAAGACTGATCAGCCGCTGGAGCCGTGGACGAACTGGAGCCTACCGAATAGGACCGAGGGAAGGTGATCGTCAGCGTGGCGCCGTAGGCCGGCACAAAACGCTCCTTCCGATCAGACTGCCACAGACGGAAGTAAAGGTCGTTAGCCATGTCCTGACGCACGACAGCCGGAACATCACTCTGATCGAACAGATTGATGCCGCAAACGTTAGTCAGGATTTTGACGGAATCGAGCACAATTACTCCGTAATGTCCACGCCGATGACGATATCGCCCATGGTCGGGGCTGCACGACCGGCCTTGTAGGTAGCGTTTCCGAGCTGAATCCGATCGCCAGGAACAAGCTTGTAGGAGCCGTAGACGAAGCCTACATCTAGGCCGGCTACGACCTTCTGGTTGACGAGCGTAGACATATTCAGAACGCAAGCGTCGCGAGTGATCGTGAACGGAACAGTAGCTTCAACCTGTAGAGCATTCGACTGCTCAGTCTGAATCGTTACCTGGGTGGCAGAATCCACCGACAGGATCACGTAGGAGCCGGTGTTTAGGCCGCCAGAGAGAGTGATGATGTCACCGGGCTTCACGCCCGCGGTGATGAAGCCAGCAGTAGCGCTCGTGACGTGTCCCGTGAGAGTATCGGTGTTCGCGCAAGCGCCATCTGCGACCGAAACCAGGGTAGTAGGGACTCCAGAAGAGAGGAGATCCTGGCTACCATCGGCGTGGGTGACCAGGAAGTCGAACGAAAAGGATTCGCCGGCAGCGGGAGTGACCGAAGGACTCATAACCCAGATGGAAGCGAGAGTGCCAGCTTTCTGGACGATGCCCACCAGCGGGAAAGTCGAACCCGGAACGACGAGCTGCGGGTAGCCAGACCAGTAAGCCTCAAGGGTGACGTCAGGAGCCACAGGGGCGCCACCAGCGACGTATACCGCGGACGCATAGAACGATTGCGCCTGTCGGCCGGTGGGGGCAATTACGTTACGAGCGGCGCCGTCGTGGCTATTGTCGAGCACCATCGGGCTCGCCAAAACGGTAGTGCCACCGGCGGAAGGGGAGATGTCGATGGTGAGAGACTCGCCCGCGCCCATGAGGGCTTCTCCGCGAGCAGCGACACTATCGATTGAGAGATTGAGGCCCGGAATCTCAACTCTGCGGCCGAGAGCGCCAGTATCCTTGGACCGAAGGGTGATGTCCTGCACGCCGAACTGCCGGCTGAAGATACGCGAAAAACTACGGCTGTCCACCGTAAGAGACTGGAGATCCTGAAGGACCTTACCCAGGTCGATCTCAGGGACGTAGTGATTGGCCTTGTCACCGAATTCCTTGAGGAATCGGGTGAGGGCGCGCTTCTCGGCATCGGTCAAGGTAGTAGCCATGGGGTTATTTTACCTTAGACGTAAACGAATGCACGATGGGTCGCATGGAGAAGAAAATAATGGATCTTAAAGTCGGTCGGGGCGCCCAAGTTGCTCGTGGCGGTTGCCCGGAGAGTTGCCGTAGTGGGGGTGGTAGTCCAGTCGAAAGTGACCGTCAGCGTCGTGCCACTGGTGAGCGCGCCAGTGGCGTTTACTGCTTGAGCGGTCGCATAGGTGCCGTCCGACTTCCGAGCGACAGCGGCATTTACGTCGCCTTCACGAATCTGAACGTCCGTGCCGTCGGTGCACTCCACAGCGAAAAACAGCTTGCAGCCAAAGGAGTTATCGGGCGTATCTTCAGGCAGAAAGATTGTCTGAAGCAAATTCACCGTGAGCAACGGCATCGCTACCCCGGACTGCAAGTCGTGCAACTGTCCAGGGATTACTGGCGTATTGATGTTGTTCGCGATGCAAGCTAGAATATCGCCAATCTCAGTGATATCAGGCACATAGTGATTGGCTTGATCCGCCAAATCACGGAAAAATTTATTGAGCGCGATGCGCTCATCTTCCGTTAGCTGGGACGGGATCGGATAACTCATGGGGGTATTTTACCCCCCAGGGGACCACTCAATTCGATTCGTGGAGGCGTTCTACCAGGGACCAGTCGAGCTTGCTTACTTCGGGATGCTCCTCGACGTAGACCTCGGGCCGCGGGGGATCTTCGATCCCGCGGGGGTAGATCCTGGAGAGGACGAACTCCTCGGGAACTGCCTTGAGGGTATCGCGCTCCTCGCCAGCGAGGACGTAGTAGCGAGTGCCGCCAAGATCGGATTTCGCAACGACCTCTTCCTGGCGGGTATCGAGAGCGGAACCGTCGATGTAGCTGATCAGTAGCATGAGTGATGCCTCCTGATCTATTCTACCGCTTAGAACGGGACCTTGAAGAGATCGTCAAAAGGATTTGCGGGAGGAAGAGGCGGGGGCTGCTTGACTCGGAAGTTGTCCACGATCGCGTCCGCGGCATTGTTCTGGATGGCCTGCGTCTCCGTTAGCCACCAGTCGTGATCGATCTTCGCCCGGTAAGCCTTAAGGGTAAGTCCTAGGTGCTTGGCGTTGTCTTCGTCGAACTGGTCGAACTGATCCAGGGCATGCCGCATCTGCTCGGCAGCCTCGTAGCGCGACCCCTGGATAGCGATCGATCCGTAATGGAACATCAGACTCGTATGGGGCTCCATGTAGCGAGAGCCGCAGTGCAGGAAGATCCCGGAAGCCATCGAGTAAGCACCGTTCTCTACGATACAGACCGTAGGCGCCCGCAGGGCGTCCATGTTGTTCTCGATACGGAAGCCAGCTTCCAGAGAACCGCCAGGGGAGTTAATCACGATGAAGATCGGCTTCGACTGATCAGCTTCATCCAAGCTATTGAGATCAATGATGAATTTGTCGGCGGATTTATCATTGACCTCGCCCTTGAAAAACAGAGTGCGATCAGGATCGGGCGTCACGCTGACGTGCTTAATGACCTTCGGCTTCAGGCTCGGAGCGACAGGCGTAGGCGAAGGCGCGGGCTCCAGGGTAACTACCGGGAGAGGAGTGGGGGCGGCCACTACCGTCTCAATCGGAGATGGAGCTGGGGTCACTGGCGCCGGCGCCATAGCTATGGAGGGCATCAAGAGGAGGATGGCGAGTAGCGGCAACAGGAATTTCTTCATTACGACCCCAGAAACCATTTAAGAAAGAAACCCACTGTAGCCGAAATAGCGGCAGCTACAGAAGTGTAGAACAGCGTGCGTCGGCGATCTTTGGACTTTTCCGCGGCTACTTCAGCGGCCACGCCCTTAGCTTCGATCGCCGCGAGACGCAGTTCCTGCTTCGTCTGCAAATTCACGTGGTCCGTAAGCGTGCCGGACATCTGATCGAGCTTCTGAAGCATCGTATCCTGCTTAAAGGAAACTTCAGCAAGCTTGACTTCGATCGCCGGCATCTTCTCTTCAAGAAGAGCTTCGACTTTGTCCTTGAGTTTGTCATCCGGCGGCATAGCTCAGGGCTCTTACGGGTTAGCTGGGTTGTTGTTAGGGAAAACCGGTTGCTGCTGATCGCCGTCCTGCAGGATCTGTTCCGTGCAAACGTAAGCGCCTACAGCCGAGGAATCAGATCGCACCCAGTTCTTGGTGCCAGAAGGTAGCACAATCAAAGAGTTAGGCGGAATCATGATGCCGTTGGTGAAATCCGTCGGGGGCGTTATGATCGTCTTGACGGTATAGTTCTCAGCCGCTACACCCGTGAAGCCACCGGCTTTAGCGGCGGTATTGACCGTCAGCTGGGTAGCACCATCGATCGAGACGACAGCGTAGGTGCCGGCATCAGCGCCGTTGGCGATCGTGAGCGTATCACCGACGTGCACCAGATCAATGACGAATGTCGCGCCAGCGGACGTGAAAGTGCCGACGTGGATGGAGGCGATCGTAAAGGACTGAGCAGCCAGACCAACAAACGCACCGTGAACGGTAGTGTCGACCGTCACCCGGTGAGCTGTGTCCACGGACAGGATTGTGAAGGTGCCGTCGTCAGCACCGCCCGAGGCGTTGATCAGGAGATCACCCGCCTGGGCGCCCGCGGTCGTGAAGTTGGAAGCGGCGCTAGATACGGTGCCGGTCACACCGTTTACGTCCGCCGTCACGCCATCGGCGGCTGTGACGATTATCTTCTTGGCCGAGACGCCGTTAGCACCCGAAGCGAGCGTCGTCAGGCTACCGTCACCGAAGTTCACCCAGTGGACGACTCCTGCGGTATTCGCGATCATCACGGGCTTCTGGAAGCCACACTTCACGGCCGCGTCGATCGGCCCGAGGATGGTGTCGACGACAAAACCAGTCTCGGAAACCTTAAACGAATTCGAATCACGCCCGAGCACTAGCTCGGGGATCAGGCTGGCGGAGACTCCCTTTTGGACTCGCTTCTGAACACCCATGATTACACCGCCGGCTGATCGGAACCGTCTGCGAGGATCTGTTCGGTAGCGACGTAAGCGCCAACCTTATTGGAATCTGACCGGATGAAAGTATTGGAGCCGGAGACCAGGACTCGAAGGGAGTTGGGCGGGATCATGATCCCGTCAGTCAGTCCAGTGGGGGCCGCGACGGAAGCATCCCCGAAGCGAACGAAGTGCACCGAACCGTCGGAATTCGCAATAACTACGGGCTTTTGGGCGCCACAGTTCTTGGCGGTATCGATCGCTCCCAGGAACGTATCCACCTGGAAGCCCGTCTCAGAGACCTTATACGAGTTCGCGTCGCGATTCAGGACCAGTTCGGGGATCAAACTGGCAGAGACAGCTTTCTGGACGCGCTTCTTGATGGCCATAGGGCGATTCTACCAGGCTTGACACGGCTTTCGAGTCATGGTATGGTCGACTTCGTGAAGATTCGCCTGGTGACCAAGAAATCCGAAACCTCCAAGCTGCTCGCAGACGCCGCGAGCTGGTTCGCCGAGCAGCTCCTGAATCCCTTCCAGATCGAAATCCTCAGGGATATCAACATCTACCTGTGCTCCCTTGGCGAAGATTGGGGTCGCTGTCGAGCGCTGCAGCCCGGCACGGAGCGTGCACGAGATTTCGAGATCTTGATCGCCCCCACCCTGGACGATTACTGGAAGGTTCGCACTCTCGCCCACGAATTCGTCCACGTGAAGCAGCGGGTTAACCAGGAGCTGACCTACAGCGCCGGGGGCCGGCGCTTCTGGAAGGGTAAGGATGTCACGGACTTGCCCTACTTGGAACAGCCCCACGAGAAGGAAGCTCTCGCCCTGGAACAGTCCCTCGCCGAGGAATTCCTTGTAAAATTCAAGGGTTGGCGCCTCAAGAAGGACGCCGCATGACCTTTACGGAAGGCGATATCGTCGTTACGACGGCCTACATTACCGATTATCCCGCGGGTTCTATAGGAACGATCGTTTGGTCCTTCGTATCGGCCGAAAATCTTTACACTGTAAATTTCTACGGATTGCCGGCGGTTGACGGAAATCGGGTGATCAGTGGCAAGAAGCTCCGCCTAGCCAACGGTCTGGATATTGCGATGCAAGAAGCGGCTAAAAATACTCTTGACGGGACTCGGTAGGATTGATACAACAGAGTCATGAACGAACTCGACCCCAAGACGCAGGCGATGCTCCTCAAGATCCGCAAGGGCGCGACCGCTGCGATCGACCACAACAAGCTCCTCAAGGTGGTCTTTCCGGCTCTCTCGGGCTGGAAGCTGGAGATGATCGACAAGAACCGCGCAACCCTCAAGTTCTCGATCACTGCCCCGAATGGCAAGACGCAGCTTTTCAAGCGTCAGCCGTCGTCATGGAGCGCCGGCAGCGGCGTCCCCGCCCGGGACAAGACCGCCATGGGGGACTGGGAAACCTTCCGCTGGATGAAGGACCAGGGACTCGTCGCAGACGTGAATGCCGCCCTCGGGATGGAGGAGCATGTTCCCGCCTCCCGTCGGTCGAAGGATGGCACCGGGACCTGCCCGGTTTGCTTCCGCAACATCAAGCTCGTCGAACGCATCCATTCCGCCGGACTGGTGATGGTCAACCACGGCTACACGCAGGGACCCAACCACGGTTACCACAAGGGCGACGACTGTGCCGCTTCTCGTCGCTTCCGGCCCTACGAACTCTCCTCCGAAGGCACCGAGTGGGCTGCGGAAGCGATGAAGGGCACGGTCGAGAACCTCAAAGATCGCGTCTCCACCCTCAAGGACCTCCTCGCCAAGGGCGGCACGATCAACGTCTACGACAAGCGCGCTCCCAACCAGATCAGGGCGCGCAAGGTCGAGGAATACGACGTGCGCGCTGCCGAACAGGACGTCAAGGTCGCGCAGGACCAGCTCAACTTTTACATCAAGATGGTCGCCGACTGGAAGCTCCGCGACCTCCCCAAGGAAAACGAACCCTTCGCCGCTTTCGTGAAGGACTGAATGGGACATCTCGGCCCCAAAAATCCCCAGGTCCTGGCGGCACTCGATGCCCTGAAGGAAGCGCATCGCAACATCGCGACCGCTATCAAGCTGCTCGGCGAGCCCATCACGGAAGCAGACCTGAAGGGCGCGATCGAGAAGTGCGCTAGCGTCGCGGAAAGCGCCGAAGAAGCACAGGATTTCCTCGAATTCCACAACAGACCTCTTTTCTTCCGGAGCAACTGAAATGCCCAAGCTACCCAAGTGGTCGCCACCCGTCAACGCCAATGATCTCACCGAAGAGGAGCTACAGGTCATCTCCGAAGCCATCAAGGAATACATCGACCAGCGGGAGGAGTCGGGCGAGGCATGCCTAGCCTGCAATGCCACTGGCGAGGACGATGACGAGATGCCGCTTCATTCCGCAGACTGTCCAGTGATGACCGCCCTCAAGGTCCGTGAGAAGCTCGGCATCGAGATCGACTAATGGCTACCGTCTACCTCACTCGTCGCAACCTCCTCACGCTGCTCGCAAAGCTCGACACCGCGAAGGCCGGCGAGCCTACGTCGAAAACGATCATCAAGCGCGACACCCGTCACAAAAAGTTCCCTTGCTCGGAGATCACCGAAGTGATCGCCGTCGAGGACGAAGATTACTACACCGATCGCGGACCGGGAACCATGGCCAAGGAGGAATGATGAACAATTCCGATGACATTCGCGCTGTTGGCATCGCTCTGCAGAGAGCGAAGAAATTCCTTGACTTCTCCCGACTGAAGAGGTAGAAAGCCGCCATGAACGTCGATCAGAACAATCTCATCACCCGATCGGAACTCCGAGCCAACTGGGCTGCTGTCAAGCGCGGCGAGGTCTTCAACTCTCTCAACACCAAGCCGGAAGACTGGCACTATGATGGCGGGTGTCACTACCAGGTGGTCGAAGTGCAGTGCCAACTCTGCGAGACGATGATCAACTACCAGTTCCCGCTGCAGGGTCCTTTCGATCCGAGGACGGCCTCGACGAGCACCCTCCTGGTCGGACGGGAGTGTGTCGTCAACTTCTATGAAGCCTACTTCCCGAACGGCCTCGACGTCGCGATGGAGCTGATGGACTCGGCCTTCAAGGCAGCGCGAAAGGAAGTCGTCGCCCAAAAGCTCGCGGAGTTCCGGAAGCTGCGCCCCGAGCTGGTGGAATTCCTCCTGGATTCCGTCGATTCGAAGCGCGCGGCATTCCGAAAAGTATCGGTTCATGACCCGGCGCCTCTTCGTAGCATCCGCCTGTTCTCAACGTCCAAGTTCCGGGCGGCCCTGAAGCGTCGCGGCTACCTCAAGCCCGACGAGATCGAAGCGCTCCAGCCCAACGTGAAGGCTTGGATGCTTTCCCTCATGACGGCAGAGCTTTTCCGTAAGTCATGACCCTTCGCGAATACACAACGGCGAAGGGAACCATACATCGAGCGACCAATATCCTCAAAGCCATGGGTGAGGTTCGCGCCGCAGAGCGACTCTGGCAAGCCTGGGGTCGTGGGGTTCGGAAATACATGGGCATGACCGCCAAAGGCAAGATCCGCAAGAAAGGAAGCCGCACCCACCTAAAATTGGGCCTGAAGCGGTAAAATCAGAACATGAAGATCATATTCCTCGACGTCGACGGTGTGCTCAACAACGCCGAAACCCACCGCTCGAAAGAACACCACCAGACCTGGCCGGATTGGGGCTATGTTGGCCTGGACCGGCGCCTGGTGAAGCGTCTCAACACCCTCGTAGAGGCGACGGACGCCAAGATCGTGCTCTCTTCCACCTGGCGCCTACATCACACGCCGGACGAGATGCGCGAACGGCTCGTCTCCGCCGGCATGGATCCAGCGATCAAGATCCTCGATCGCACGCCATACCTCGGACGTGAGCCGCGACATCGAGAGATCGAGGAGTGGCTGAAAGGACGCGAAAAGAGCCTCGGCGTGAAGGCATACGTCATCATCGATGACGATTCCGATGCCGAAATCAAGGGACATTTCGTTCATACCGCTCACGATGCCGGCCTCACCGATGAGGACGTGACCGAAGCGATCAAGATCCTGGGGCCGAAGGACTAATGGCCGATCCTCAGAAGATGCCCTGGCGATGTCCGCGGTGTCGAGCCGCCGGGCATTTCCATGGGCGAGGACCGTGTCGCGCAAGTATCGAGGAATCCAACTCGTGTGACGGTTTCCTGTGTCATTGCGAATCCATGGGCTTTGACGGACCCGAAATTAAGGCTAACGACCATGGAACGAGCGAAGCGAATCCCTGCCGGAATTCAAGGTGCGGACATTGTGGCTGGTCCGGTATCTTTCCGGCCAACGGCCTGGACATCGCCATCGGATCCCTGGATCTTGAGGGTAGCTTCGATCCGAAGACCCTGAAGGGCTGGGCGAAAGAAGCTTACGATGCCGGCTGGACGCCGCCGGCAGGCTGGAAGCCGGCAGTAGAAGAAAAATTGACTTGTAGCGAATGTTCTGGTAGAAAGCGTTGCAAGCTACACAAAAAACCCAAAACCACTGGAGGCAAACCGTGAGCAAGAACAAGCAGGTCAGCAACAAGCCCGTCCCGCACCAGTCCCCGAAGATGAGTGAGAAGCTGGAGATGGAGAATTCCCGCCTGCACGCGATCTTCTACGCGACGCACACGCCCGCGCTCTACGCGCCGAAGGGTGCGCTCAACACCAAGCCCTTCAAGGCGAAGAAGAGCGATTCCAACGGCTCCCTGGCGAAGCAGTGGAACTGCACCGAACGCCACGTCAGCAAGGTCCGTTCGGGACGTGGGACGCCGCAGTGCACCTCCGGCTGCAACTGTCCGAACGCCGTGAAGCTGCGGGCGGCCCAGAAGGCTACGGGGCAGCAGCCCAATGCCTGAACAGTTTCATGGGGGGAGTTTTCTGCTCGGTTTCGTGGCCGGGCAGATCTTCATTGGAGCGGTGAAAGCCGGCTTCTGGCTCTTCCAAAGCTGGAGGAAACGTGAAGACGAAGATGATCGAAGTGCATGAACGCATTGGGCATGGTTGGGCATGGATGTTTGGCGATGGATCTCTATGCCATTGGGTCGAGCCCGAGCGCGCAATACTCTCCCGCGCCGCCAAGCCGAGCCCCGAAGCGAAACTGGTGCGAGTGGCCATCGTGCGCGTCGTCAGCCAGCGGAAGAAGGCTCGTCGTGGTTGAGCCCTGCCGCACCCTCTTTCTGTTCGCGCGTCGCTGGTCCGAGTGGGGCGACGCGCGGTCGAAAGAGATCGTCTCCACCCTGACCGTCCCCGGCGACGTGCCCGCGCTTCGCTCGATCCGCGCGGTGATCCTGCTGGACTGGCAGGTCCGGGTCGCGCGCCCGGCGTGGTATCGGCAGGTGCCGGAGCTGGTGGCGCACGCGGAGAAGCTGGAGGCGCTGCCGCCGCTGTGGGAGTTGCGCGCCGTCTCCGCCACCGACGCCGCCGCCGCCGCCAACGCCGCCGCCGCCGCCACCGCCACCGCCGCCGCCACCGCCACCGCCACCACCGCCGCCGCCAACGCCGCCAACGCCGCCGCCGACGCCGCCACCGCCACCGCCGCCGCCGCCGCCACCACCGACGCCGCCACCACCGACGCCGCCGCCATCAACGCCGCCGCCGCCGCCGCCGACGACCTCCTCCGCGAATGGCGCCGCACGGGCGGCTATTGGTACGGCTCGCGGTGGGCCTGCCGCGCCGTAGCACTCCGTGCCGCCGCGAAAAAGGACGGCACCCCCGGCCTCCGCACGCGCAAGGAATTCGACGCGCTGCTGGCCCCGACTGTCGCGGCGCTCCAGGAGTCCGCGACCCGGACCTACTGGCAGGCGGTTGCAGGTCCGGTCGTCGTGCGCCGCGCAATCGAGGCAGGCGTGGCGAAGGAATTCGTGGAGTCACTAGGGTCGCTGCTCAAGGACGGCACGACCGTTTCGCGCGCGGATCGGATCAGGCTGGCGGACGCGCTGGCGACGGGATCGCGCGAGGTGATGACGGTGATGGAGGAGGTGGATCGTGGGTGATGACGCAAAGCCGCGGCTGCTGGAGGAGGCGCGTCCGTTTCTGCGTCACGAGGAGGATTGCATAACGTCCTGCTCCTGCGCTGATTGCATAGCGGAGCCATGCACCTGCGGCCTCGACGCCCTCCTCGCGAAGCTGAACGGAGGGGAGTGATGGCGTGGTGCGAGAAGCATCGGCAGGGGTCGCGTCACTGCGTCTACTGCGAGGCGGATGAGGCCGACGCCAAGATCGCCGCGCTTGAGTCCGCCCTCTCCGCGCTGCGGAAGGAGAACGAGCGGCTGAGGGAGGACTTCCGCGCACTCGTGGAACGTGTCTGCGGCGTGCTCGACGTGAGCGGCACCCATAACGGTCTGCGGCTCTGGCAGGCAATCGAGACGGTGATGGAGCCGCACAAGCACCTGATCTGGGAGAAGCCCGTCCCGACCCCCAAGCCGCTCTCCGACGAGGCAAAAGCCGCGCGCTGTCCGCCTCCACCCGAGGAGTTGGTAGGGGCCCTTCAGGACCGCATCCATCCAACCAGCGGCCGACTTCTCGATACGAAACCAATCAAGCCGCCGGATCATGGTTGCTGCGGCTGTTCCTGCCACGTCTGCGCGAAGGGGCATGCAGAAGGAACGCACACGAAAGAGTGTCGCGAGCACGTGCTCCCGACCCCCAAGCCGCCGGAAGGAGAATGAGAATGGCGATGATCCACGGTGAAGAACTCAACAACGGGCTGTGCTCAGGTTGCCATGTTCTATTCGACAGTGCCGCCTGCCGCACCGCCGAAAGAGCATCGCTCCGCGCCCACCTCGCCGCTGCGGAGAAGGAGCGCGACGAGGCCCGCAAGCGGGTGGAGGAGATGGAGAAGGT
>Ga0335069_10006916_pt1 | contig 16434 bp, 13 predicted proteins | sample Lox_Sample_11_FD_206714 | JGI IMG/M metagenome (GOLD analysis project Ga0335069, IMG submission 206714) | Soil microbial communities from Loxahatchee National Wildlife Refuge, Florida, United States - Lox_Sample_1.1 | ecosystem: Environmental > Terrestrial > Soil > Wetlands | place: USA...
GGGCTCGTGGGTAATCACTTCGCCGATCGTGCATGACGGCAAGGTCTACTTCGCCACCTCTGATACCGCACAGTTGCACATCCTCAACTTCGACGACGGAAGGCTCATCGATTCCATACGGTTCCGCTGGCCGATCTTCGGCTCGCCATCGATAGCAGGCAACACACTCTATGTTGCCGGCCAGGACGGCAAGCTTGTTGCGATCGATCTCGCCACTCGGACTACCGCCTGGACCTTTCAGTCCGAGGGTTCTCGTGCAAATCTCGCGGCGTATTCAAAACCTGACGGCGGCCCCAGGTATGAAGTTGCTTTTGCATCTGATTTCTACGACGACATCGTTGCTGGGGTCGCGAGGATTCGGTCGGTGGGCCAGTTTCTTTCCTCGCCCGTGATCTCGGGCAGCCTGGTCTTCGTCGCCGCTACAGACGGCAACCTCTATGCGCTCGAATAAGGTTTGCCGAATCTGATTGAGTGCACCCAATCACTCCGCCGCCATATCCCTGCCCTTCGCTTCGTGTCCCAGGGCCGCCAGCCCCGACAGCGACAGCGACACGATCACCACCGTGATCGCGAGTACATGCGAGTAGCTTCCCCAACGCTCCGCTGCCAGCGCCTGCGCCTTTGCATTCCATGAGGTCACCAGCCCGCCGAGCTGATAGGCGAGTCCCGGCGCTGTCGCCCTGATCGGTCCCGGCGTCAACTCCGTCAGGTACGCCGGCACCACTCCCCACGCGCCCTGCACAAGGAACTGCATGATTACCGCGCCAACTCCCAGCACGATCACCGAGCGTCCGTAGGCCCACAGCGGAATCGCAGGCAGCGTCAACAGAGCCGCGGCGATGATCGCCCTCTTGCGTCCCCATCTCTCTGAGAGCGTGCCAAAAACAAACCCGCCTGCAATCTGCGCGATCCCGTACACCACGCCGATCGTGCCTACAACCCGCGGCGTCAGCCCGATCTGCACCTCGAGAAACGTGGGATATACGTCCTGCGTTCCGTGCGAAAGCGTCATGAACGCAGTCATCAGCAGAATGAGAAACAGAAACCGCGGCAGGAATTCCAGGATCCGCTTGGACTGCCCGGCTACATGGGTCCCGACTCTCTCCACCCTGTGTTTCCGCGCCTGTGCAAGCCACACCGGCGACTCCTCTACCCGTGCCTGCACATAAAACACCAGCAATGCCGGCAACGCACCCAGCATGAACAGCCCGCGCCAGCCGATCCAGTGAAAGAACAGCGCAAACGCGCCCGACGCCAGGATCGATCCGAACGCGTAGCCCTCCTGCAGGATGCCTGAGAATGTGCCACGCCCCTCCTTGGGAAGCGTCTCGAAGGCAAGTGCCGCGCCCACGCCCCATTCGCCACCCATCGCCACGCCAAACAACGCGCGCAGCACCATCAGCACCCCCAGCGAAGGAGCAAAGGCGCAGGCAAGCTCGATGATCGAGAAGCTGAGAATGTTGATCATCAGCACGGGACGCCGGCCGTACCTATCGGCCAGCACGCCAAACAACAGCGCGCCCACCGGCCGCAGAGCCTGCGTCAGAAACACCGCGCCCAGCACCTCAGACGGCTTCACGGCAAAGTCCGCCGAGATGGCCTTCACGCAAAAAATCAGCAGGAAAAAATCGAGTGCGTCCAGCGTCCAGCCAAGAAAGCACGCCACAAATGTGTGGCGCTGCGACCGGGTCAGGCCCTTGAAGTCACGAACGAACGACATTACCCGGAGCATAGCAGACGGTCGCTTGCGTCTCTCCGTTTCCGGGACAACAACCGCTCTGCAAAGCGCAAGGATGTCGGCCTCCGCAGATTCGCTCGGCGCGACATCCAGAATGAATTTGTCGGGTTCGTTATTGGGGGAGGTCCTGGGGTTGCGCGAGGAGCCCCTCCGTGGAACCGTATCCGGCTTGCTCAGGCCCCGGGCACGCTTCCACGGAGCGTATGGCCCCTCGTTGGCTCAATACTAGGCGGGTTGCGTGCGGTCGCCATACGTCAAAGGTGGCTGCCCTATGACCCAAATGGCTATCGATTTACTAGCACTTTTGGACAACGCTCTTCGGCCTCGAGACAGGGAGTCCGCACTCTTCGATCGCCGGTCTGGCACCCGAGAACAATCCGGCGCTTCTGCCATCCTCTTTTTTCCGGTCCACAAAGCTGACGGGGCCGTGTTAACGTATCGTGCACTGGGTTGGTGAGCGATGTTCCTTGACAGGCAACAGGCAAGGGCCCTCAGGATCCTGAGCTTCGCTCTGATGATCGTGCTCGCCCTTGCGGCAATCGCACAGGACAAACATCCCCTCACGAATGACGACGTCTTGAAACTCGTCAAGCAAGGATTTGGCGACGACGTCATTGTCGCAATGATCGAGGCAAACGATGCGGCATTCGATGTCTCCATCGGTGGCCTCACGGCCCTCAAAGATGCCGGCATCAGCAATGCGATCATGTCGGCCATGCTCAAGGCCGAATCGAAAAAGCGCCAGGCCGCACCGGCTCCGGCCACGCAGTCCCAGGCGCCGTCACAGACCATTCTGAATCCGTCGCAATCCATGTCCGGGATGGGTCCCAACGCGTCGATGCAGCAGATGATGGCGATGGCCATGTCGATGGGACGCGGCGGTGCCGCCGGCATGGGCGGCGCGAGCGGAATGCTCGACACGAGCCAGTTGCCCCCGCTCGATCTGCTCGCCGGAACCACGCGCTCCGTCATCAAGCCATCTATTGCGCAGATCGCCAGCACGCAGACCAAGGGAGACGACATGCCCGGCGCTGGCTCGCAGGCCACCAGCATGCTCATGGGGCTTGGCCGTCAGGCGCTGCAGTTCGGCGCCATCGGCGGCAGTGCATTCGCGGGCCCCGCCGCTGGAATGGCGATGGGCATGGTGGGGAGCATGACGGCCATGGGCCATCACCACGGCCCGCCCAAGGTCACTTATGTCTGGGCGCTTCCCGGGCCGCAATCCGCCTTCACCATCCCCACCACGACTCCCCGCTTCGAAATGTCCTACGGGAACCTTCTCGGCATCGATCCGGACGCGTATGAGCCGCAGCTGATCCGGCTCGTCGAGAGCAAAGACAACTGGCGCCTCGTCGGCGCAACCAAGACCACCATGGGGCAGATGGGTACTGAAGCGTACGAGAAGGTCACCGAGGCCCGCATTGCAGTCATCACGCAGAAACTGGCGCGTGGGCAGATGCAGATTGCGCCAAAACAGCCGCTCCAGCCCGGGGAATATGCAATCGTCCTGCGTGCGATTCACCCAGGCAAGCGCGCCGAGGGCAGCCTGGGGGGCGGCGCAGAAACAAGCGTCTTCTTTTCTGTATGGGATTTCTCCGTTCGAAACGACGCTCCGGCATCCAAGCCGTAATGAACTTCCGCACTCACTGTCCGCGCGCACAGCGGTGCCAACCGGCACTGCTCATTGCCCTGCTCGTGCTCTTGCTCTTGCTTGCCCCCGGCAGCGCTCGATCACAGAGCGGCGGCTCTGGCTCCGGGGCACAACCCGCGTGGCTCACGGCGTGTGGATGCGACGACATTCCTCCGCTCAAAGACAGGTTGCAGAAACTTGCGGGTGTCAAGGCTCTCGTCGGAGGCAGGCTTGCAGCCGCCGTCCCCGGCGCTGCTGCTACGCGGGCCAAATGGGATTCGCTGGAAGCCTCAGTTGACAGTTATCTCAAGGCCGTTCAGCAACAGGGTCTCACCAACATGCCGCAGACCAGCCTCTTCGCTCCCCACAGCGATCCGACCTGCAACTTTGTAACGGCCCCCGCACCGAATTGCATCGATCAGATCTTCGCGATGCATGAGCAGGCGCACGCCGCTTCCTGCAGCGCGGGTCGTTGGACGTGGCAATCTCCATGGCTTGAATCCGTCATGCTCACGGAAGAGGCAGACGCGATTGAGGCTGAGATCGACAGCATTCGCGCGACCCTCGATCACATGGCATGCCAGCAAGTGGGCGACAAAGCCCCGGCATCATGCCCGCGGTTCATGGTCATCGTGCAGGTTGTGACGACGACTGGCATCTCGGCTTCCGGAATGAACGAACAGTCCGTTCGCTCCCTGGATAACGGCCAGGGCATTGCGGTCCCACTTACCCTCCATGACGACGGTACCTTCCAGGGCACCGGCACCGGTACGGACGTCGGCATCGCTGCCGGAGCCGGACCTAACGAAAGGGTGAACACCCAATTTGGTCACTCGCAAACCATCCTCGCTTCAGGAGTAATCCATCCCGGCAGTTGCGCCACCCAGCCTTGCCAGAAAGACAACATGCATCTCGTTCTTGTGGGTGGCCCCTCTCGCCAGATCGAAGAGGCGCAGGCGCGCGGTTTGTTTAATCGCGACTTGAGCAATGCCACACCCACAGGCTCAGCCCGCCTCGAATTCGATCTCCCCGCTTACACTGGGTCCACCGCCCATCGCACATTTCTGGCCGGCGGCATAATCAATTCAAATATGGATGTGCTTCTGGTCCAGGCAAACGACGGCAAGCCGAGCCTCCCCGAGGGATCCTCGCTCCTCTTCTCCCAAAAGGAATGCAAGGCTCCGAACCACTGAGGTCGAGGATGACGAAACCATCGCGGGCACTGTTCGGCTTGTTTCTGTTCCTTCCCCTCGCGGCTGCGCAGGAAACTCACGATCACGGTGTTCCTGAAAAGCTCGGCAAGGTATCGTTTCCCATCTCCTGCTCTCCTGCCGTGCAGGACCAGTTCAACCGCGGCGTGGCATTGCTCCACTCCTTCGCTTACTCCGCGGCCAACGAATCGTTCCAACAGGTGGCCGCGCTCGACCCAAAATGTGCCATGGCTCATTGGGGCTCCGCGATGACGTACTACCGCCAGCTCTGGGACCCTCCGCTCATCCCTCGTTACATCCCCACGGCACAAAAGGAGATCGAAACAGCGCAGCAGATCGGCACGTCTTCCGACCGCGAGCGTCAATTCATTCATGCTCTCAGCCTCATCTACCACGACGCAGACAAGGTTCCCTACGCAACCCGCGCGCTGAACTACGAACAGGCGATGCGCGCCCTCGCCGCGGAATACAAGAACGATGTCGAAATCCAGGTGTTCTATGCGCTCGCACTGATCGCAAACGCGCCGCCCACCGACAAAACGCATGCAAAGCAAAAAGAGGCGCTGGCTCTGCTCGAACCCCTCTATCGATCGCATCCCGACCATCCCGGAATCCCGCACTACATCATCCACGCATGCGACAACGCCGAGCTCGCGCAAGCCGGCCTTCCGGCGGCAAGGGCCTACTCACAGATCGCGCCCTCGGCGCCCCACGCCCTCCACATGCCGTCGCACATCTTCACGCGCCTTGGGATGTGGGACGACTCGATCGCCTCGAACCTTGCCGCAAGGACAGCCGCGCAGCAGCAGGGCGACACGCCTGAAGAGCTGCACGCGATGGATTACCTCGTCTACGCCTATCTTCAGAAAGATCGCTGCCAGGATGCGCTCCAGGTCATCCGGCAGCTTCAGGGAATGTCACAGATCGACACGGCAGATTTCAAAGCCTCGTATGCGGCCACAGCAATCCCGATCCGGTATGCCGTCGAGCGCGGCCAGTGGAGCGATGCGGCAAAAATCGCTCCTCCGGCGAACGCGCCCCCACACGTGGCTGCGATTGCCTTCTGGGCTCGTGGTCTTGGGCTCGCCAGAACTGGAAAGCCGGAACTGGCGCGTGCGGATGCCGATCGCCTGCACCAGATCGAAATGCAGCTCCACAACGCAGGCAACGATTACTGGGCGACGCAGGTCGGAATTCTGGCCCGCGAGGTGACGGCCTGGTCCGCACAGGCGAGCGGCAATCCCAACGAAGCCGCTACGGAATTGCGCGCATGCGCCGACGTGGAAGACGCAATCGAGAAGCTTCCTGTCACTCCCGGCCCTGTGATCCCGGCTCGCGAGCAGCTTGGAGAAATGCTGCTCCTGCAAGGCCATGCCGACCTCGCCCTCCAGGAGTTCCAGGAATCACTTCACAACGCGCCTGGCAGGCTCGGAGCCCTGCAGGGTATGGCCCGCGCCTCGGAACTTGCAGCTCGCAAATAAAAGCCCGGCATCCACCGCTTCCGGTGCACCACTTCGGTGCCGCTCGCGCACTCCACGAATTACCTTCCCGCCATTACCCGCGGCCTAAAGTGCTATGGCCCCCCTGTTTCCGAAGCGCAATCCTTGCTTATGTTCGCGGGCCGCATCAGGTCCCGGGAGGCCATCAACATGTTCCTCCTCACCATCGTTCTTGTTCTCGCGCTTATGACGCTGAGAACGGCATACGCGGTTCCTGCCCGCGCCCGGGCAAGATCACACCGCAGGTAACACGCGCCATTTTTCATGCGCGCCCAGGCTGTTTTGAATCTGTCATCATGAGCGAGCGTGAAAAACAAGTCGAAGGACCTGCGGTTGATCTTCACCGCTGCGACGACTTCCTCGCATCAACTGCTGGGCCGCGTGGACGATCCGCCGTAATATCACATCTCAAAGCGATGCGGGATAAGCTCTCACACCGCATCTAATCCCGCTTCGGTACCTTCAGCCCAAGCTCACGCATCGCGATCTGAAGATCGGCCCACGCTTCCTTCTTCTGCCGGGGATCGCGCAGCAGAAACGCAGGGTGATACGTCACAATCAGCTTCGTCTCACGAAAACGGTGCACGCGCCCGCGCAGCCCAGCAAGAGGCTGCCGCTGTCCCAGCAGGTAGGTCGCTGCCGTTGCGCCCAGCGCCACAAGCACCTCCGGACGCACCACATCGATCTGCCGAAAGAGAAACGGCGAGCACGTATTCGCCTCCTCAGGCTCGGGAGTGCGATTTCCTGGTGGCCGGCACTTGACCACATTCGCAATGTAGACCTCTTCCCGCTTCAGCCCCATCGCCGCAATCATGTTGTTCAGCAACTGCCCGGCGCGACCCACAAACGGCAGCCCCTGCGCGTCTTCATCGGCGCCGGGACCCTCGCCGACAAACATCAGCCGCGCGTTTGGATCGCCGTCGGCAAACACAAGCTTGTTGCGTCCCTTGTGAAGTGCGCAGCGGGTGCAGTCGCCGATCTCTTCGCGGATAATATGGAGCGCTTCCGCCCGGTCAGCGGCGGCGACAGACGGGGCAACAGTGGGCGGCGGGGTCGCGATCGGCTTGCGGGTCGAAATGTCTTGAGTCTCCTGAATGGCTTCTGTCGCGAATGCAGCTTCCGCCAGCGCATCCGGCTCGGAGGCCGGGATCTTCTCCGGGCCGCTGACAAGTGCCGGATCAACCGGTCTGCGGTAATACTCGGTCAGGCCGAGATCACGATAGAAGCGCAGGCGCGCTTCCAGTGCTTCGCGAATTGTGGGGTCGACCGTATGCGCCACGCAGCCTACTCCACAACGATCTGGCGGCGCGTTGCGGTTGGAGCTGCGGACTGGCTCAGAACCTTCTCCTGCGGGGGATCATCGTCCACTTCAAACACCAGCGGACGCGGCCTCCGCAGCGCCAGGATCTCGTCGAGAATGCGGTCGGCCAGCTTGCGTTTCGGCATCTCGGGCAATTCGATCGAAGTGGACGGTGTCAGAAAAGTCGCGGCATTGTGGTCCGCGTCGATCCCGATCCCTTCGCCGGAAACGTCGTTCACGACAATGGCGTCAGCGCCCTTGCGAAGCAGCTTGGCGCGGCCGTTCTCCATCAGGCTCTCCGTCTCCGCAGCAAAGCCCACGATGAGCTGGCCCGCCCTGCGCAAGCGGGTCACCTCGGCCAGGATGTCCTCCGTGGGCGCGAGCTCCAGCGTCATCGGTCCCGTGCGCTTCAGCTTCTGCTCCGATACGTTCACCGGGCGGTAATCGGCAACGGCCGCGGCCTTGATCACCATTGTAGCCTCGCCCATGCGTTCCAGAACGGCCTTGCGCATCTCGTCTGCAGTCGTCACGCGCACCACCTCGCAGCGTGCCGGAGGATGCAGAGCAGTCGGCCCGCTGATCAGAATCACCTTTGCTCCTCGACTCTGCGCGGCATCGGCAAGGGCATGGCCCATCTTTCCGCTCGAGCGGTTGCCGATATAGCGAACGGGATCGAGTGCTTCGCGCGTGCCGCCTGCCGTCACAAGCACGGTTTCGCCGGCAAGGTCGCGGCGCCTGCTCAACGAGCCCAGCACAACCTCGGCGATTGCCTCCGGCTCTGCCATGCGTCCTGTGCCGACCATGCCGCAGGCCAGGTCACCCGTGCCCGGCTCGATGACGCGCACGCCACGCTGGCGCAGCGCGTCGAGATTTGCCTGCGTCGCCGGATGGTTCCACATGTTCACGTTCATCGCGGGAGCAACCAGCACAGGCGCGGCGGTCGCGAGGTACATCGTTGTCAGAAAGTCATCGGAGATGCCGTGAGCAAACTTGGCAAGGATATTGGCGGTCGCAGGCGCTACAACCAGCGCTTCGGTCCACTGCGCTTCACCAATGTGTTCGATCGACGAATCGGATTGATCGTCTCCGGGCTCATTGTCGTCCCACAGGCTCGTAATCACTTTGTGGCCAGTGAGCGCCGCGAATGTGAGCGGCTGGACAAACCGCGTGGCCGACTCGGTCATCACCACGTGAACCTCGAGAGCCCGCCGCTGCAGGGAACGCACCAGCTCCGCCGCTTTATAAGCGGCGATGCCGCCGGATACGCCGACCGTAACACGCATATAAGGAGATTGTAGAACGAGAAGGGAAAGCGCGCGACGAGCGCAAACTTCGACCCCCGCCCTCAACACCAGGATGCTGCGAGGACAGGGCGGCCTGATTCTACTTCACAGAAAACGCTTAGCTTGCCAGGATCGGAATCCCGCGATCTTCCACCGCAGGACGCACGACTGGAGTGTCCTTCTTCACATAGGAGATCTTGCCTGCGTCGATCTCTTCCTGGGCGATGCGGCAGGCCTTCGTCGAACGGGTAGGAACGAGCGATGCTGAGCCGCTTTGAATCTGGCGTGCACGACGGGCTGCCACGAGCACTTTGCGGTAATTCGAATCGAAACTGGTCTCAATCGTCATCGGGATCATCTCCAAAGGGAAGTTGTTGCTGGCCGGAGCCTCCGTCGATGCCAAAGGCTTCCAGCACTGGCTTTAGCCGCTCCCGCGAATTCGACTGGCGGCAGGCTGCGGCGACCTCCAATACCCTGCTTGATCGATATGCTATCGGCTCGGCGTTCCGGTAAAAACGCTCCGCCTGTACGATGGCCTCGAGTTGTGCGACTGCCCTGTCAAGGATGTCGTTGATGAGAATATAGCTGTAATCGCGATAATTCTCAATTTCCTTGCTCGCCTCGCTCAACCGCCGGTACAGCTCTGCCTCGTTGACAACGCCCTCCGCGCGCGACCGGTTGCGCAGCCGCGTCCGCAGAACCTTCGGCGTCGGCGGCAGCACAAAGATGCTCACCGCCTCGGGCATGGTCTTGCGCACCTGCCCCGCTCCCTGCACGTCGATGTCCAGCAGCAGATCGTGACCCAGGCGGCGCGCATCCTCGAGAGACTGGCGCGTCGTGCCGTAGTAATTGCCGAAGACCTCGGCGTATTCCAGAAACCTGCCTTCGGCTACCATGCGCTCGAAATCCTCACGCGAAGTGAAATGATACTCACGGCCGTTTTCTTCCGAGCCCCGCGGCTGGCGCGTCGTCCAGGAGATGGAAAAGTCCACTCCGCTTACCTGCTTGCGCAACTCGCTCACCAGCGTGCTTTTGCCGGAGCCCGAAGGCGCCGAAATAATAAAAAGGATTCCCGCCACGTTCTGTTTGTCCCCTACTCCGCGTTTTGAATCTGTTCGCGGGCCTTCTCGATCTCCGCCTTCATCGCCAGCCCAAGTTCCGTGATGCGCGTTCCCTTTCCGCCGACGCCGCCCGTCTTCGACAGCAGTGTGTTCGCCTCACGGTTCATTTCCTGCAAAAGGAAGTCGAGCTTCTTGCCCACCTCGCCGCCCGTGGTCAGCAGATCGCGAAAGTGGCCGATGTGCGTGTGCATTCGCTCTAATTCCTCCGAGATGTCGCTGTGATCGACGAACACCGCAACCTCTTCCAGCAGGCGTTGCCGGTTGAATTCATTCCCGGTGGCTGCAGTCAGTCGCTGCGTAAGCCGCTCCTGGTAGCGCTGTTCGACCTCGGGCCGCAGCGCCGCAACACCTTCCACGGCCTCCGTAAGCCGATCCAGGCACGCCCGCAGATTGGTCTCGAGCGCTTCCCCTTCGCGGGCCCGCATCACTTTCAACCCATCGAGCAAAGGCCCGATCTCACGCAATGCGCTCTCAGTCAGGGCAGCCAGGTCCTCCTCGCCGTTGCTCCGCGTCTCTCCCTGAAGCGCTCCGGGAAGACGTAGTGCGACATTCAGATCCGGCTCACCCTGCAACTGGAACTCCGACCTCGCCTGTTGGAATGCATCGAGGTAGCTCGCCACAAGTTCACGATTGTATCCACCCTTCTGCTGAAGCGAGCGATCGACAGACAGCGTCAGCTCGACATGGCCCCGGACGAGGTTCTCCTTCAATGCCCGTCGCAGTTCCATCTCCAAAGCATCGAGCCCTGGCGGCAATCGCAGCTGAAGATCGAGAAACCGATGGTTCACGCTTTTTACACTCAGCGTGTAGACAAGTTGCTCGTTGAGTCGAACCTGTGTCCGGGCATACCCGGTCATCGAATGAATTGCCATACTTACGTTTCCTCTGTGTTCGCCCAGAGTGTCGGCTGCAGAAGCCGGTCGAGAGCGCGTGCTTCCGTCTCGGAATCCATGTCTTCAGTTTCGGGAACATCCATAAACTGCAACTGGTACAGTCTCTGATACGTAGGCGATTCCGTCAGCAGGTCCTCGTGCGTGCCGATCGCCGTGATCCTTCCGCCCTCCAGCACGGCGATGCGATTGGCCCGGCGGATGGTGCCAAGCCGATGCGCGATGACCAGCACCGTGCGTCCCTGCATCAGGTTCGCAAGCGCAGCCTGCACAAGCGATTCGCTCTCCGCGTCGAGGGCTGAGGTCGCTTCGTCGAGAATCAGTATCGGCGCGTTCTTGAGCAGGGCCCGCGCAATCGCCAGTCTCTGGCGCTCGCCGCCCGAGAGGCGAAATCCCTTCTCACCGATCACCGTGTCATAACCCTCGGGCATGCGCATGATGAAATCGTGCGCGAGAGCGTTCCGCGCGGCCTCTTCCACAAGAGCATGCTTCATGTCGGGCTGACCGTACGCGATGTTGTTGCGCACCGTATCGTTGAACAGGATCGTCTCCTGCGTGACCTGGGAGATCTGCCTTCTGAGCGAACTCAGGCTGACATCCCTGATGTCGTGTCCGTCGATCAGGATGCGTCCCGATGTGACATCAAAGAAACGCGGAATCAGATTCACGAGCGTCGATTTCCCCGCTCCGCTCGGCCCCACAAGTGCCATCACTTCTCCGCTCTTGATGTCAAGGTCGACATTATGAAGAATCTGGTTCTCGCCCTTCTCGGTCGAGTAGAAGAAGCCGACATCCTCAAACTTCACCGACTTGCCAAAGCGCTCGAGGGCCATCGCATGCGGCCGTTCCTTCACGTCGTCCTTCTCGTCGAAGAAATGGAAGATCGAGGCGGATGCGCCCATTGCCTGCTGGAAGCTGTTGTAGAAGAATGCGAACTTGCGCACCGGGTCATATAGCTTGAAAAGCAGAATGATGAAAGCGCCAAAGAGCCCCATGGTCATGTGTCCATGAAGAATCTCGTTGCGCCCGATAAACAGGAACAGCGCAATCCCAATGGCGCCGATCAAATCCATCAGCGGCGAACTGATCGTCTGGATGCGAATGTTCCGCAAGTTGGCCCGGAAGAGACGCCTCGCCGCGTTCTTGAATCGGAGCAGTTCCCATAACTCGGTGTTGAAAGCCTTTACGATGCGGTTGCCCGTAACCGTCTCGTGCAGGATGTTCTGAATCTCAGCCAACTTGTCCTGACCGGTACGAGTGCGCGTGCGAACCTCTCTCCCGATCTTGCGCGACGACGTCACGACCACCGGCACGAATAACAGTAGCGCCCAGCTGAGCTGACCACCCAGCCGGATAACCAGAATCAGTCCTACGACGAAGGTGAAGAATTGCTGCAGGAATTCGCCGATGACCGAGCTCACCGCCATCTGCACCCGGTCGACATCATTGATAAGCGTCGAGAGGATCGTGCCGGTTGCATGCTTGTGGAAGAAGCTCGATGACCTCCGCAAGGTGACTTCGTACAGATGATTGCGAAGATCGGTGATCATTCCGAAGCCCGCATAGTTGACCAGATACGTTCCCAGGTAGTCGCAAAGCCCCTTCCCGATCGTGGAGACGACCAGCGCGAACGCTACTACGGTCCATGCGTTGTGCATGTGCAGGAAGCGAGGAATAAGCATCCTCAGGTCGAAGTGCCACTGGCTGTGCGGCAGACCCAGGGTAATCGGTCCCTCGGGGGCGTCCGGCCTCAGAACCTGGTCAAAGATTGGCTGGAACAGGAGTGTGCGAAATGTATCGAGTACACCGACCGCCGCCAGGAAGAGAACACCCGACACCCATTGAAATGTGTAGGGCAGGCTATAACGCACGAGGCGGAAGAATCTCATCATGCGGTCATGCCCGTCCGTCGTCCCGAAAGACGCTGGCTCTGCTCAGAATGGGTGCCCATCCCGGTATTGTATCCGTGTCTGGTTCGAGTCCGCTCCAAGCTCTCCCGCCGCGCGCTCAGTAGGCATTCAAGTCCGTAATAGCCTTGAGAATCGTATCCGGCTGAGGCAGAATCGCATCCTCGAGCACTGGCTGATAAGCGACGAAGGTGTCCATCGCCCCAATGCGCTTGACTGGGGCGTCGAGTTCCTCAAAAAGCTCGTCGCCGATGCGCGCGGCGATTTCAGCTCCATACCCCCAGCTCAACATGTCTTCATGAGCAACAATCACGCGGCTGGTTTTGCGCACCGAGTTCGCAATGGCCTCCCAGTCATAGGGGTTGAGGGTCCGAAGATCGATAATCTCGACTTCAATTCCCTTCTCCCGGCTGGCCGTCTGAGCAGCGTGCAGCGCGCGCGGAACGACCGCGCCATACGTCACGAGCGTGATGTGCGATCCAGGACGGACCACCTTGGCCCTTCCAAACGGAATGGCAAATTCTGGTCCAGGATAAGGCGCGCGCCCATACGTCTCTCGATAAAGCCGCTTGTGCTCAAGGAACAGAACCGGATCGTCGCATCGAATCGCCGTGCGCAGCAAGCCGTTGGCGTCCAGGGCATTCGATGGAAAGACGACTCGCAATCCGGGAATGTGCGTAAAAATGCTCTCGCCCGACTGCGAGTGATAGATCGCTCCGCCCGTAAGATATCCGCCGATGGGCACTCGAATGACTGCGGGAGACGCCCACGCGCCGTTCGAACGCCAGCGCATTAAAGCAAGTTCATTGCGCATCTGGTGGACAGCCGGCCAGATGTAGTCAAAGAACTGAATCTCAACCACCGGTTTCATCCCGCGCAGGGCATAGCCCACGGCTCGGCCGACAATATTTGCCTCCGCGAGAGGCGAGTTGAATACCCGTTCGGCTCCGAACTCCGTCTGCAATCCAGAAGTGAGCTTGAAAACGCCACCCTTGCCTTTCACTTCCGACAACGCCTCCGCGCGGCTCGCATCGGCAACGTCCTCTCCATACACCACGATTCGCGGATCGCGCTGCATTTCGTCATGCAGGCAGGCATTGATCAGATCCGCCATGGTGTGGGGAGCGCTTCCTTTGGAACTGGCTGACTTCCCGGGATGAGTTCCTGCAGCCTCCTCGATCTCCGTTGCAAACGAAGCGTTCACGGGATCCAGATCCTCTGAGTAAACGTGGCGCGGGATCGACGACACTGCCGGCGGTGGAGCAGCCAGAGCCCTCTCCGCGGCTTCCGCAGCTTCGTGCTCAGCCGACTTTTCAAGCGCATTGATCTGCTCGGCGGTCAGAATTCCCTCGCGCATCAGGCGCATCCGCATCTTCTCGATCGGATCGCGCATAACATCCGTCTCGCGCTCCGACGCCGATCGATAGAGCTTGTCATCGTCAGAAAGTGAATGCGAATAGAGCCGAACGCAGTGCCCGTGAACAAACGCCGGTCCCTTGCCCGCGCGGCAATGCTCAGCAGCCTCCTGGAAGGTCCGCAGGCTCGTCTCCGGATCGGTGCCATCAATCTCGGCGAAATGGAAGTTCGGGAAGTTTGCAACAAGCTTTGAGATACTTCCTCCCGGAGTGTTCACCTCAACCGGCACGCTGATGGCATAACCGTTGTCTTCAATGCAGAAGATCACCGGCAGCTTCTGGTTCGAAGCCGTGTTGAGAGCTTCCCAGAACTCACCTTGCGATGTAGAGCCTTCGCCGATGCAAGTGAGAACAACCTCGTCTCTGTGGAACGCCACATCTCGAAATGCGCGGTAGTCGCCCTCGGCCTTTGCGGCCGCCTCGGGGTGGCGCGAAAAGTAGAGGCCGGCCTCAGCACACCCGACCGCATGCAGCACCTGGGTCGCTGTCGAGGACGAAGTGCTGACGATGTGCAGGTCCCGGCTGCTCCAGTGGGTCGGCATCTGGCGTCCGGCGCTTGCAGGATCGTCGGCGGCCCCCACTGCCTGCAGCAGCATATCGGTTGGCGAAACGCCGAGCGTAAGGCAAAGCGCCCGGTCGCGATAGTACGGGAAAAACCAGTCATAGCCGGACCGAAGGGCAAGCGCAGCTCCCACTTGCAATGCTTCGTGGCCAGCCGCCGATATCTGAAAGAAGATCTTCTGCTGGCGCTTCAGAAGGATTTCGCGGTCGTCCAACCGCCGGGAGAGGTACATCAGCCGGTAGATCTCAATCAACTGTTGACGGCCCAGACCGCCAGAAGCGTTCGCTTCCCCGGACGCGTGAGCGCTGGAAACTGCAAGTCCCATTCGTTTTCACTCCCAGTTGGGGTTCTTTCCGGCTGTTCTGCTTGGAAGCCTGTTCAATTCTAACAACCTGGGTCTCAAGGACCTTCTGAAATCCCCGTCGGAAACGCGGGGGGCTGATCGAGCGGTCCGTTTCCAAACGAGCGGGACATCTTCTCCTTGACGCTGCGAGCCAGCTTCTCAATTTCGGCAACCTGTTTCATCTCTTGTGACGTCAGCCCTCCGGCCGAGTTGGCTGCCATCTCCGCGTCCAGTTGCTTCGCCAGTTGCAGCAGCTTCTCCGTGTCGGAAACCATGGACTTATGCCGGTCGGCATTGAGCGCCTTCATGCGCTTTTGCTCGTAGACGGGATCGGATTCCGGAGATGATCCGTAGGGATTCCGCACGTGAGGGGAGCCTTGCCCAGGCAACTGGGAAGAAGGAAAGCTCTGGGCGCCAGCAATCAGGGCAAGAATCGGGATCGCCCAGAACACCCGCCATAGACTCCCGATTCGAGTTGATTCGCGCCCCATGGTTAATCACCCCTAGCTCCCGCCGACGGTAAGCTTCATCTTCTCCTTCACATCATGAGCCAGCATCTCAATCACCTCGGCCTCTTTCAGCGCTTTCCGCGTCAGGGGGTTAGATTCCATATTGTCTGTCTGCTGCTTCAAGTCCCTGGCCAGGATCAGCAACTTGGTGCTGGCGTCGTCCAATTCCCGCTTCCGCTCGGCGTTCGCGGCCTCAAAGTTTTGCTTCTTGGCATTCTGCTCGTGCAGCTTCATCTGATCGTTCACATCAGGAAGGTGGTTTGCTTCAGGAAGAAGAATCGGATGGGGATGGTCGGGCTGCGACGTCTGGCTCCATACGTTTGAAGCCGGCAGGGTCATCGCAGCGATCATGAGCAGCACCCGGCAGCACCACTTCCCGGTGGCGAGGGGCGCTCGACTCAGCGATGGCTTCCCGTCCCCGATTTCAGCGTCAAACGCTCTCATGACAACCTCCTGCATGTCCTCATCGATTTCGCGGGCAACAGCCTGCCAGATCGCGAACATGGCAGACTAGCCTGGCCCAACCGCAACCTTCATCTTTTCCTTGACGCTGTGGGCCAGCTTCTCGATTTCATCTGCCTTGCGAATCACGTTCAACGAAAGCGTATCCTTTGTGGTTTTATCCACTTCGGCTTTCAGCGCGATCGCCATATTCAGCAGCTTGGTGCTGTCATCGACGATTTGCTTCTTGCGCTCAGCGTTGGCAGCCTCGAACTTCTGCTGTTTGCTCGTTTTATCGCGGCTCTCCATCTGCGCGTTGGCGTCCGGAAGCTGGTTCACAGGCGTAACCACGTTTGCCTTCTCCGGGCGAAAGTCCTGCGCCACGCACGCAAGCCCAGCAAAGAAAGCGATGCCGGCACATATGTGCCCCCACCGCGTCTTTGGGGCAGCCGCCCGATGTGCACTGCCGAGGGGACCAACGGCTTTTTCCATACCCTTGCTCTGTTGCATGGGGACCCCCTTTGTTTCTCTCAACTGAGAATTCACGACCTTCGTGCGGACCCTCTGCCAAGGCTCCTGGATAGC
>Ga0335069_10006917_pt1 | contig 16434 bp, 19 predicted proteins | sample Lox_Sample_11_FD_206714 | JGI IMG/M metagenome (GOLD analysis project Ga0335069, IMG submission 206714) | Soil microbial communities from Loxahatchee National Wildlife Refuge, Florida, United States - Lox_Sample_1.1 | ecosystem: Environmental > Terrestrial > Soil > Wetlands | place: USA...
GCCGCGTGGTCGCGTTGAAGGGCCTCACGCGCGGCCTCGACAACCTGCTGTTTGGTGCCCTCGAGGCGGAGATGCGGCGCTAATCCTGCCGGAGCTTGACCACGACAGCGTTGTGGACGGCGAGCGTCGCGGTTCGCGCACCGGTCGCGTCGTGCCGCAGATAGAGGGTATGGCTGCCATCGGTGTCGCCCGCAGACCAGCTTCCCTCGCCGTCATCCGAGAGATCGAGCACGTCGCCGGCGCTGCCTTCGACAAAGAAGACCGAGGTGCTGGCCGTCTTCGCCAGCGCCGCGCCGCCGTACATGTGGACGCTGTCGGGCTGTGTGGGCGCCGCCGCGGTCTGGGCTCCGGGACCGCGCTCCTCGCGGGTCTGGATGGTGAGCTCGGCGTGCTGCGTGCCGTCGGGCGTCTCGAACTCGAGATCGACCGCGACGCGGCCCCAGGGATCGACCATGGAGTCAACCGGCACGCGCAGATAGCGCCCGGCCGGAATGCCGTCGGGGTTGCGGCGGTCGATGCGCAGCGATTCGATCCTCCCTTCCAGGCGATGATCGTCGGCCTTGAGGAAGGTCCAGCTCTCAGGATGCTTGACCAGCAGGAACCGGCAATCCTGAGCATCGGACACGTCGTCGATGCTGGCGGCGACGGCGATCTCGGCGGAGTTGAGGACGGGGCGGAAACGGGTGGCACCGCGGCGCCGTGACATGATGCTTCTCACGATTCGAAATCTCACGCGATTCTGCCGGACGAAGCGGCGCGGTCAGATTCGCATGCGGTCGCGGCGGCGTCTCCGCCCGGCGGTCAGAAACGGCTGGTTAAGGGCTTGGAAACCACCATCATCGTGTAACTTGCAGCGCTAATTGCATTTTATGCGAATTTTCCGCGCGCTGCCGCTCAACGCAGCACGTCATCCAGCGCGCCCAGCAGGCGGTCGATGTCGCCGTCGCTGTTGTAATGCGCGATGCCGACTCGCACCACGCCGTCGTCCGGGTTGAGCCCGACCGCGGCGAGGCATCTGCGCGCCCAAAAATCGCCGTTGCCGATGGAAATTCGGTGACCGTGCAGCCTGGCGGCGATCTCCGCAGAGGATCGCCCCGGCACCCAGAAGCCGATCACCGGCGCGAGCCGCCCGTCGCCCAAGCGTCCATCGGGTGGGCGCACGCGCCCCAGGATGCGCACGTTCTTCTGCCCGCGCAGGAACGCTTCGACGCGCGCCGAGAGCGCCGCTTCATGAGCGCCGATCAGCTGATAGACCTTGGCCAGGCGCGTGTGGAACGAGTTCTCCGGTTGATCGAAATGCGCGCGGTAGAGCGCGTCGAAATATTCGGCCGTGCCGGCGGTCGCCGCGGCGAGCTCGTGGTTCGGCCCGCCGGGCAGGAACTTATAGGAGATGCTCTCGTTGCCGATGAAGAAGTGGTTGAGGGCTTGGGCGCGCTCCAGCAGCGGGCGCTTGCCGTAGAGCACGCTCTGATGCGGCCCGCAGACCTTGTAGAGGCTGAAGACGTAGAAATCGACGTCGAGCGCTTTGACGTCGATCGAGAAATGCGGCGCATAAGCGGTGCCGTCGATGAACGCCAGTGCGCCTGAAGCATGGATCTCCGGGATCAGCTTTGACAGATCGTGCACGATCGAGCACACGTTGGAGCAATGCGTCATCGCGACCAGTCGCGTGCGTTCGGAGAGCAGCGGAGTCAGCCCGCCTTCGATCAGCGCGCCGGTTGCGCGATCGACCTTCCATTCCTTGATGACGAGACCGACGCTCTCGAGCCGGCGCCAGGCGCCGATATTGGCCTCGTGGTCTTGCTCGGTGACGATGATCTCGTCGCCCGGTTTGAGGGACGGCAGCAGTGCCTGGGCGATCAGGAAGACGTTCATCGTGGTCGAGGGGCCGAGGAAGACCTCGTTTGCTTCGGCGTTGATGAACTCGGCGGCGGCAAGGAGGCCGCGCTTGATCCGCTCGGTCGCGCGCTGGGAGGAGGGGAAGTCCCAGTTGGGCTGCACCTGGCTGTCCGACATGTATTCGGTGGCGCGGTCGATCACCTGGCGCGGCACATAGGAGCCGCCGGCATTCTCCAGGAATACCCAGGCATCCCTCAGCGGTGGGAACTGCGCCCGGACGAAGTCGATGTTCAGTGGCGTCGACATGATGGCTTCGGAAGATGCGGCGCGTCAGGACTGCTGGGCGACCTTGCCGCCATGGGCGACTGACCAGCTTTCCGGATCCTCCAGGAAGGCGCGAACCTTGGCTTGGGCGCCGGCATCGAGCCGCCCCGTCTCCTTTGCTGCATCGAGAACGTCCCACCAGGTGGCGAGGCCGTGCAGCGTCACGCCGAGCTCCTTCAGGATCGCGGTCGATTGCGGGAAGATGCCGTAGTGGAACACGACGAGAGCATGCTCGACCTTGCCCTCGCCCTGGCGGATCGCATTGATGAAGTTGACCTTCGATCCGCCGTCGGTCGCGAGGTCCTCGACCAGCAAACAGCGTGTTCCCGTCGGCATATGGCCCTCGATCTGCGCACCACGGCCGAAGCCCTTCGGCTTCTTTCGGACATAGAGCATGGGAAGGCCGAGCTGCTCGGAGAGCCAGGCGGCGTAGGGGATGCCCGCGGTCTCGCCACCGGCGATCGCGTCGAGGCTCTCGAAGCCGATCTCGCGCTCGACCAGATCCGCCGCCAACCCGATCACTTTGCGCCGCGCGCGCGGGAAGGCGATGATCTTGCGGCAGTCGATATAGACCGGACTTGTGCGTCCCGAGGTCAGTGTGAAGGGCTGGTCGGGCCGGAAATGGACGGCTTCGATCTCCAACAGGATACGAGCGACGATCGGCCCCGACGGGCCGGCCGGGGCGGTCAGGGCCATGGCAACCGAACTCCACGCTACCGATATCGGGGCGCACTATGGTGGCTGTTAGCCCTCGGGGCAAGGGCGCTCATGGCACGCCAGGGCGGCAATCCCGCCAGTTGCGACCTTACGGTGCCGCCGCATGGATCTCAGCGATATAGCCGCCCGGAAACTGCACCAGCGCTATTTTCTACTACGCCCGAGTCTCTCCTCCGAGATTCATGAAGAGCGGCACGGCGATCGGGACGGCCACGCACCAGAAGCCGACCAGGGAGTAGGCGATGGCAGCGGCGAGCCCTCCCGCGACGAAGGCGAGCAGGGCCGGTACCATGTTCGCGAACCGCCGCCCTGGGTCATATGCGACATGACCCAGGGCGAGATCGACCAGGTCGATCACGATCTGGGTCACATTGCCGGTCATCACCGTGCTCGGCGGCTGATGCGGCTTGAGAGCCAGCAAGCATAGGTTTGCCCATCTGCCAGATCTTCGGCGCTTCTCGAGGGGACGTCGCGGCGACCGGAGAACAAATATTAACCAATCCCGCAGCAGATTCCGCTAGATTGGCCGCTCAAGCGAGTCTTCGGCCGCCTTTCCCCAAGCGGGCGGTGCGGCCGGGTTTGGGAGCTGCCTCACAGGACGCAGAATGTCTCCTGGCACGGAAGCTTTGCAACGGTTCGGAGGGTGATCGATGGCGGTGGCGCCATTCTCGATCGCCAAGCGGGTCCTGTTCGGACGCAGGGCGGACCCGGGCGCATCGGCAAGGCCGGCCTCATCTGCAGAGCACGCTGACGGCAACACGCACCCCGCACGGCCGCTGCGCATCCTCTCGATCGACGGCGGCGGCATCCGCGGCATCCTCCCCGCCATGGTGCTCTTCGATCTCGAGCGTCGTACCAATCGACCGATCATCGATCTCTTCGACCTGATCGTCGGCACCTCGACCGGAGGGTTGGTGGCGCTTGCGTTGAGCTGTCCCGATGCCGAGGGCAAGCCGCGCCACACGGCCAAGGACATCGTCCGGCTCTACGAGATCGAGGGCAAGCGCGTCTTCTCGCGCTCGGTCTGGCACAAGATCCGCTCGGTCGGCGCGCTGGCCGAGGGTAAATACCCCGCGGCCGGCATCGAAGGCGTGCTGCAGGACTATTTCGGCGAATGCCGCTTGAAAGATGCGCTGGCCGACGTGGTGATTCCGGCTTACGAGATCGAGCGACGTATGCCGTTCTTCTTCAAAACCGCGAACGCGCGCGTCAAGTCCTATTACGACTATCCGATGAAGCAGGTGATCCGGGCGGCGACCGCGGCCCCGACTTATTTCGAGCCGACCCAGATCCAGATCGACGGCCCGAACGACTATTACGCCCTGGTCGATGGCGCGCTCTATGCCTACAACCCTGGTATGTGTGCCTATGTCGAGGCACTGCATCGCTATCCCGACTACGACAGCGTGATCATGGTCTCGCTGGGCACCGGCAAGCTCACGCGCCGCCTGCCCTATGACGAGGTCAAGGACTGGGGTGCCGCGCGCTGGGCGCAGCCGGCCTTTGCTCTGATGTGCGACGGCATCTGCGATGTGGTTGACCACCAGCTCCAGCAGCTGCTGCCGGAGACCGGCGAGGGTCGGCAATATTACCGTTTCCAAGCCCGGCTCGACGTCGGCAACGACGACATGGACGATGCCAGCAACACCAACCTTCGGGTGCTGAAACTGCTGGCCGAGGATCTGTTGCAAGCCAATCGCGCGCTCCTGCGCGGCCTGGCGGACCGACTGCTGGCGAGCGCACCGGAGCGGCCGGAGGCGCCGCCGCCCGACACCGGCGCGGATGCGCCGCCGCCCGAGATGTCCCCGCAGATGGCCAAGGCGCTGGCGTCGGCGGAAGAGGATCCCGACTGACTGGCGACCAAGTGCCGCCGGGCCAGTGTGAAATTAAGTCAACACGCGGTCATGGTTCCGTGCTAGCTCATCTCCGGCACTGAGACTCGTGGAGGCGGGATTGGCAGAGATCGGGCGTCCGGTCGAGTTGCGTGGCGGCGCCAGCGCCCGGCGCGTCTCTTACCAGGAGTTCTGGCCGCTCTATCTCGACGCGCATCGTCATCCGGGGACACGCGCCTGCCACTATGCAGCGACGGTCGTGGGGATTCTCGGCACGGCGGCTGCAGTGTGGCTCGCCGAGCCTTTGCTGGCGGCGGCGGGGATCCTCCTTGGCTACGCCATCGCGATCGCTTCGCACCGGGTGATCGAGGGCAACCGTCCGCTGATCAGGATCAACGCCTTCTACGGCGCCATCTCCGACTTGCGCATGATCTGGTTTGCACTGTCGGGTCGGCTGTCGGGCGAATACCGCCGCCTCGGCCTGGCGCCGATCGACTAGCGCACGGGCATCTCCCTTCCGGATCGTCCATGACGCCCTTGGCGGCCCCCGTCAGGGCTTGCTAGCATATCGCTCCGATCTCGTGCCGAGTGAAGGGGCGGAGGCTGGCCATGCGGGGGCTTGTGGCTGCGGCGGGCGTGACGGCGCTGCTTGGCGTCATGATTCTGGTCGGGGGCGCGGGTGCGGCGCTGGCCAAGGAAACTCAGGAATTCACCTCCGGGCAGTGGACCGGCTTTTCCTACACCGATGACGACAACGGCCAGTTCACCGACTGCACGGTCTGGGCCTTCAACCGTGACAACGTCCAGGTCGGGATCAGCGTCCAGAAGGACTACACGCTGGAGTTCTGGCTGAACAGCAAGAGCTGGAATTTGCCGGCCAACCAGTCCTATCCGGTGAGCTACTGGGTCGATCAGAACGGCCAATATCACGGCAAGGCGAAGGTCAGCACGGCCAAGTTCGCCTATGTCAGCGTCGATCAGGGCCAGGACGTCTTCAACGAGCTGAAGCAGGGGAGCCAGCTCACCTTCCGAACCTCGTCCGACGATTATGTGTTCGATCTCACCGGCTCGCGGGCGGCACTGAGCAAGCTGCTCGATTGCGTCGATCAATACGCGAAGGCGTCCACCAGCAATCCTTTCGGTGGCGGTGCCGGTGGCGATCAGACCAATCAGAACGGAAACAATGGTCAGGACAGCAATAACGGCAACAACAACGACAACACGAACAACGGCGGCAACAACAATAATAACAATAACAACAACAACAACAACAACAGCGACGGCCAGAGCGGCAACAACGCGGCGCTGAAGACGCTGACCGTCAGCGCCGACGACGTGAAGCAATTCCTGGTCGATGTTACGGGCGCCAAGCCCTCGATGATCACGGTCAACGTGAGGAAGGATAAGGGCGGCGCGCTCTATTACAATTTCACGACCCCGCTGGGCGGGGGCGAGTTCTGGCAGGAGCAGCTGGGCAATGGCAAGCTGCAGGACGTGGCGCTGAGCTATCTCCAGGACTACAAATCGGAATGCAAGGGTGACTTCGAATCCTCACCCAATGATCCCGAGCAGGGTCAGCACGGCAATCTTGCCACCGGCACCGCGGTCTGCTCCCAGTCGCCCTATCAGGACAACGGCCCCGAATTTCTCTCCTATTCGATGTCCGAGGCCGACGGCGTGATTTCGATCTACCTCACCTATATCGGCGGCAATGGCGCCAAGGCCAAGACCGACGCCCTCGGCAAGCTGATCGCCCGGCGTTCGGAAGAGCAGATCAAATAGGCGTCAGCTCTGCCCCACATACTTGAACACCGCCTCGGCGCGGGCGATGTCGCGCCCGTCCGTCGTGGTGACCTCGGCGGTGGCATAGGCGATGGTCTTGCCGCCGCCAACCCTCTTCCCGCGGGCGACGATGGTCTCGCCGACCCGCGCCTGGCCGAGAAACATGGTGTTGATCGAGAGCGTCACCAGGGTGCGCGGGTTCGCCGGATCGTCGGCGAAGGCGGCGGCGAAACCGGCGGCGCTGTCGAGCAGCGTCGCCAGCACGCCGCCATGGGGGACCGAGAGCCGATTGAGGTGCTGCGGGCCGATCTTGAGCGTGATCTCGGCATAGCCGGGCTTGCACTCGGTCAGGCGATAGCCGAGCAAATCCGCAAATCCACTATGGGCTCTCCCGATTTCGGTCATGCCGCTCTCCTTGTTGCGCCGGCACGATGCCCGAGCGCCCCCGCCACTGTCCATGGGCTGTCCGTGCGTGCCGTCGCAAGGAGGGCTCCCCTTGCCATGGCGGGCGAAATCCTCAAGACTGCGCTCCCGCCCCGGTTTCCGCAGCGAATGGCATGATCGAGCTCTATTCGTGGACCACGCCGAACGGCCACAAGATCCACATCATGCTGGAGGAGACCGGGCTGCCCTACCGGGTGCACAAGATCGATCTCGGGGCGCGCCAGCAGGACGATCCCGCGTTCCTGAAGATCAATCCCAACGGCAAGATCCCGGCGATCGTCGATACCGAAGGTCCTGACGGCAAGCCGCTCGCAATCTTCGAATCCGCGGCGATCCTGATCCACCTCGCGCAGAAATCCGGCATGCTCCTGCCGACCGAGCCCTATGCACGTTACGCCGCGCTCGAATGGCTGATGTTCCAGATCGCCAATATCGGCCCGATGTTCGGCCAGGCCTTCCACTTCCGCAGCGTGGCGCCGGAGCGCGTGCCCTATGCGGTCGATCGCTACACCAACGAGGTGGGGCGGCTCTTAGGCGTGCTCGACCGCCGGCTCTGGGACGCGACCTATCTCGCCGGTGAGGAATACACCATTGCCGACATCGCGACCTGGCCCTGGGTGCGCAACGCCGCCAGCTACGGCCAGAATATGGAGAATTATCCGAATGTGCAGCGCTGGATCACGGCGATCGGCGAGCGTCCCGCCGTGCGCCGCGGCCTGAAGGCGCTCTCCAAAGCGGCGGCCGCTTAGCATGACCGCCGAGATCGAGGTCTATACCTGGCCGACGCCGAACGGGCACAAGATCCATATCGCGCTCGAGGAGCTCGGGCTGCCCTATCGCGCGATCGCGGTCGATATCGCCAAGGGCGAGCAGTTCCGGCCGGAATTCCTGAAGATCAGCCCCAACAACAAGATCCCGGCGCTGGTCGATCCCGAGGGCCCCACGGGCAAACCGATCGCCCTCATGGAATCCGGCGCGATCCTGATCTATCTCGCCGAGAAGACCGGCAAGCTCTGGCCGGCAGACGCGCGCGGGCGCTCGATCGGTCTGCAATGGCTCTCGTTCCAGATGGCGAATGTCGGCCCGATGCTGGGCCAGGTGCATCACTTCCTGCACTATGCGCCGGAGCCGATGCCCTACGCCCTCGACCGCTTCACCAAGGAGGCGAACCGCATCTACGGCGTGCTCGACCGGCACCTGGCCGAGGCCGAGTACCTGACCGGCGGCATCTACGGCATCGCCGACATCGCCACCTTCCCTTGGCTTCGCTTGTGGGAGAAGCAGGGGATGCGGCTCTCGGACTACGCGAACGTGGAGCGCTGGTGCAATGCGATCGCGGCGCGTCCGGCCGTGCAGCGCGGCGTCGCCGTGCTCGAGGAGAAGATTCGCAAGAAGCCGTTCTCCGAGGAAGAGCGCGAGATCCTGTTCGGCTCGAAGCAGTACGAGCGGCGGTAGCCGTGCTCCGACGCAACCCCACCACGCGCCTGGGCCGGCTCGCCCGAAAGACGATCAGGCTGGTGAAGGCGGGCTAGGGCCGCGTCAGCGGTCGAAGCGGATCACGTCCGCCGGGCGCGGCAGCGATGCCAGGGCCTTCCGGAACGCTGCGGCGTCGATCTCGATCTCGAGGTTCGACGATGAGAGCCTGAGCCCGTCATTCTGCACGCGCTCCGCCTGAGCCGGGCTGAGGCGCAGGTCGACGGAAGGGAGACCGGTCAGGCGGATCGCGCCGTCGGCGAGCCGCGTGAGCCTGCCTTTGTGCACGATCGTGCTTGAGAGCTCGCGCAACCCGCGGTTCCAGTCCTCGCGGCCTTGGCCGAAGATCCGGCAGCGGATCGGGACTTCGCTTTGTTCCGTCACCGCCTGCGGGTGCGTGTGGCGCCGGCTATCGCCGGCCATCGAAACTACGGACATGATCCCTCGCGTGAATGCCTGAAACCGGTGCGGTCCGAGCTGCAGCGGCAGCACGAGCGGATCCGGCGCGCCGGGCCGCGCGACGCCTGGAAGGTGCATGATCAGGATGCAAGCGCATGTGCAACCGCGCTGGAGCCCGCATCGGCGATCGCGCGGCGGAGCGCGCCGGCATCGCGGCACAGCGGATGGCGTTGGAGCGACGCGGCGAGACCGTGCTCTCCGGCCGCATGCGGAACGGAGAAGTGATGACCTTCATCGACTGTTTTCTCTTCTGCGGTCACTTTCGACCGGCATCGCCGCGATACGACGGCCGGCCTCACTCCAAACTGGGGGATGCGGCATAAGGGTTCGAGTGCGAACCTCGGTCGCTGCCGTAGTCAGGGCGTAAAGATGCAATGGTGCCAGTAAGATAGGGTCCGGCCTTTACGGCGACCTTATGCGGCTCCCAGCCGTTCGCGCTTGAATCCATACGCGCCGGGAACCCACGTTTGCAGGCGTGACAGAGGCCGCGCCGTTTCGGCGCGCGCATGCCTGGAAAGGAAGTTGGTTGCCATGCAACCCTATGAATTGTTCACCGAGCGGCTCATCCGCGAACGGATCGTGCCGGAGGTTTCCGCGGTCGGCGACCGCATCGACAGCAAGCCGCAACCGCGGCTGGGCAAGTCGATCGCGAAGATCCGTCTCATTGTGGCGAGCTGCGCCACCGTCGCGATGACCTGGCTGTTCGTCGGCGCGCTCGTCGCGCACTGACGCAGTTCGCATTCAGCTGAAGGAGGGTTCGTTGTGCAAATCAAAGCGACAGAGGACGCGTGGGCTTGGGCGCGAGTCGCGCTATGTCTCGCCGGGTGCGCCGCTGTTTCAGCCTGTGCCGGCATCGGCCTGGATCGTGCGCCCGCTCAACTGCAGGACGACCACCAGGCAGTGGCGCTTTGTCTCGGCGCATCCGACGCGCCTGGAATAGACGCAACCGGCGCCGGAACCTGTGCGGCGGGTTGATGCCCGACCAGCGCGGAGCAAGAAACGAAGTGGCGGAGGGAGGGGGATTCGAACCCCCGATAGGGCTTTAGGGCCCTATAACGGTTTAGCAAACCGCCGCCTTCAGCCGCTCGGCCACCCCTCCGCACCAGAGACGTCCGTATTTTGAGCAGCTTGCGCCACGGCGTATGCGCGGAGGTTTACTAGCGGGCGCGCCCCCGAAAGTCAAACCGGGGGATTGTGAAGCCGAGCCGCCCGCCCCAGGGCGCCGGCCCGCGGTGATGTCGGCGTCATCAACCGGTCATCGCGCCGGCGGGGTCCTTGTCCTCGGCGAACGGGTAAGGGCCGGGATAAGACTCGACATAGGCATGATGGGAGACGAGTCCGGCGCCCGGTTCCCAGCGATGCAGCAGGTAACCGGGAGGTTCCATGACGAACAGACCCTCGGCACCCGGCTCGAGATCGAGCTTCACTTGATGGGCGACTGACGGCGCCACTTGCACCAGGGTGCCGGCGAAGCGCGCCACGATCGGCCGGTGGTGATGGCCGCAGAGCACGCGCTCGACCTGGGGATGGCGCGCGATCACGGTGGCGAAGGCATCGGCCGAGCGCAGGTTGATCTCGTCCATATGCTCGATGCCGCAGCGGATCGGCGGATGATGAAGTGCCACGACCGTCGGCTTCTCCGGCGCAGCGGCGAGCGTCCGTTCCAGGAAGTCGAGCCGCGCCGCGCAGAGTTCGCCATGGCCGTAGCCAGGCGCCACGGAATCGAGCATCACCAGGCGCAGCGGGAAATCCTCGACCGCGTAGTGTACGAACTCCGGATCCGCGGCGACGCCGGGCAGATGTGCCAGGCGCTCTTTCATCACCTCGCGCCGGTCGTGATTGCCGGGGATGAGATAGACGGGCATCGCGAGATAACGGCGGAGCAGGGCGGCGAGGATGTCGTATTCCTCCGCCAAGCCCTTGTCGGTGAGGTCGCCGGAGAGGATCACCGCATCCGGTACGGGTCTCAACGCCGCCACCGCGGCGAAGGCGCGCTCCACCAGCATGTTGGTGTCGACCACGCGATAGGCGGGAATGCCCGAGGGCCGGACGTGAAGGTCGGTCAACTGGGCGATCAACATCGGTCGAACCCTCGTTTCAGGAGACGATCTGTCGGATCAGCGTGCCGCGATCGGCGAGGAACTCGTCCAACGCGTCGAGGAACAACGCGACATCGGCCTCGCCGGTCGCGAGCGAGAGACTGCCCATGATCCGCCTGGTGATGTAGACGCCGCGGGCGAACATATCGAGCTGGAACAGCTTCTTCAGCTGCGCGATCTCGCGCTCGCGGCCTTGCGCGGCGGCGGCGAGATCCGCCGTGCTGCGGATTTCTCCGTCATGGAAATGCAGGCCGAAGATCGAGCCGATGCCGCTCATCTGTACCGGGAAGGCGTGTTTCGCGGCCAGCGCATTGGCCCGGTCGCGCAGGCTGTCGCCAAGCGTGTTCATGCGGTCGAGGGCGGGCGGCGTCAGCACTTCGGCGAAGGCGGCGTGGCCGGCCGCCATGGCCAGCACGTTGTTGTTGAAGGTGCCGCCGTGGGGCAAAGCGTCCGGGCGGAAGGGATCGAACCGATCCATGATCTCGGCGCGCCCGCCGAAGGCGCCGATGCTCATGCCGCCGCCGACATACTTGCCGAGCGTCGTCATATCCGGCCGGATGCCGAGCCTGCCCTGCAGTCCGCCGGACGAGAGCCTGGAGGTCATCACCTCATCGAAAATCAGCAGCACGCCATGGCTGCTGCAGGCGTCTCGCAGGCCCTGGAGAAATTCCGGCGTGCCGGCAATGCCGCCGGCGCTGCCCTGCATGGGCTCGACCAGCACCGCGGCGAGCTCGCCGGCATGAGTGGCGATCGCTGTGGTCGCACCCGCAGTGTCGTTGTACCGGGCGTGGATGAACGGGATCGGCATGTTGAGCGGCGAGGCGCCGTGGCTGAAGCCGAGCATGCTGCCGTGATAGGCGCCGTTGAACACCATGACGGCGGCCCGGCCGGTCACCGCCCGTGCGGTGGCGAGTGCCAGCAGGTTGGCTTCGGTGCCGGAATTGCAGAAGCGCAGCCGTTCGATCGCCGGGAAGCGTTGGCTGATCGCCCCGGCGAGCTCCGCCTCGTAGATGTTGGGCGCGCCGAGGGTGAGTCCGTCGTCGATGGCGCGTTTCAGCGCGGCCTGGATCGTGGGATCGGAATGACCGAAGACGCCGGCGCTGTATTCGTTGATGAAATCGACATAGCTGTGCCCGTCGACATCGGTGACGCGCGATCCCGCGCCGCCGCGCATCACCAGCGGGAAGGGATCGTAATGCAGCGTCGTCCGCGTATTGCCGCCGGGCAAGGCGGCGCGCGCCTTGCTGCTGAGCGCCGCACTGCTGGGGTTCGCGGCGACATAGCGCTGCTCCGCCTCGGTGAGTGCCGAGCCAAGATGCTGGTTGCTTTGCCGCTCGGTCGTCCTCGGGTTCGCTGCTGTGGTCGCCATGCCTACTCGCTCCGCCTCATCCGGCGTCCAGCATGGCGCGGGGACCGGGCAAAGTCATGTCCCGAGATTGCAGACCGTGAGCAATTCGTCACGGATGCCCGGCGTCGCGGCGATCATGAGGTTGCCGGCGGCGAGGGTTCCGGGTGCCAGAAAATCGCTGGTCCAGCCGCCGGCCTCGCGGACCAGCACGATCCCGGCGAGCACGTCCCAGATGTTGAGGTGAAGCTCGATGAAACCGTCGAGCGTCCCCGCCGCGATCTGCGCCAACGCCAGGGCCGCCGAGCCGTCTCGGCGATATTCGCCGCCGGTCCGCAGCAGGGGCTCGAGGAGGCCGAGATAGCGGTCGATATCCGTCCCGACCGAGTATTCCAGCGAGACCGTGGCGTCGGCGAGCTGCATGCAGGGACGGACCAGGATCGGCTGGCCGTTGCGCGTCGCGCCATGGCCGGCCTGGGCGGCGTAGAGATCGTCGAGCGCGGGGTGATAGATCACGCCGAGCTCCGGCCGATCGCCGACGATCGCGCCTATCGAGACGCACCATTCTGGGCGCCCGGCGACGAAATTGGCCGTGCCGTCAATCGGGTCTACCGCCCAGACGACGGACGCCGAGCCCGGTGCTCCGCTGGCCGGATATTCTTCGCCGAGGATCGCATCCTCCGGAAAGGCCTCGCTCAGCCTTTCGCGCACCAGGCTCTCGGCCGCGCGGTCAGCCGCGGTCACAAAATCCTGCGGCCCCTTGAGCTCGACATCGAGCGTCGCCGGGGCCGCGCTGTAGCGGAGGGCGAGCTGTCCCGCCTCGCGGGCGATGGCCTGAGCCGCGAGCAGGCGCGCCGCGAGCGCCGTCTCGTCCGGCAGCAGATCCGGTGCTTCGATCATGGTGTCACCCCGTACGTCTTACGCCCGACCGCAGGCGGCGAGCCCCGCCCGGGCGAGGTCGACGTCGTCCGCCTCGATGAAGTCGACGCCCATCTCATAAAGCTCTTTCGCATGAGCGATGGACTTGACCGTCGTCAGCACCGAGAGTCCCGCCTCGTGCATCGTCGGGATGTCCTCGGCGACGGCAAATTCCGGTTCCAGTGAAATAAGCGTGCAGCCCGCTGCGCGCGCCGCATGGACGGTGTCGGCGAGCCGGCATTGCATGATCATCTCCAGGGTCCAGTCGGGGCGCATCTTATGCAGGGCCGCCGTCGTCTTGTGGTCGAAACCGGCCGGGATGGCGAAGCCGGAGGCGTCGTTGCGCTCGACCGTCTCGATCAGGGTCGAGAGGAAGCGCGGGTCGCGCTCCGGGAAGTCCTTCATCTCGATCAGAATACCGAGGCGTCCCTTGCTCCAGGCCAGCACTTCATCCAGGGTCGGCACGCGGGTGCGGGCGAACTTTCGGTCGAACCAGCGCCCGGCATCGAGCCTGCTGATCTCGGCCAAGGTCATGTCGGCCACCCGTCCTTCGCCGTCGGTCGTGCGGTCGACCTCGGAATCATGCATCAGCACCAGATGCCCGTCCTTGGTAATCTTGATGTCGATCTCGGCCACATGCGCACCGGCCGTCAGCGCTGCTTCGAGCGCGGGCAGGGTGTTCTCGGGCGCCGCGGCGGAATAGCCGCGATGGGCGGAGATGAACGGGCCCGCCTTGTCGCTGGCGAAGAGTTGGATCTGCAGCATGCGATCTCCTTGCACGAAGGTTCTGAATTCATCCTTTGCCGAAGCCGGCCGCCAGATGCTCCTGCTTCAGGACCCGCTCCGCCATGAACAGCATGGCGAGGGTCGGGATCAGCAGCACCAGCGAGACGACCGCGGCATAGGTCTGGATCGAGGATCGGCCCCCGAGATAGGCCCAGAGCAGCATGGGCAGGGTCTGGATCTTCGGCATGCCGACCACGAAACTCAGCAGAAATTCCTCGAGGCTGCCGACGAAGGCGAGGAGGGCGCCGGCGAAGAGGCCGGGCAGCACCATCGGCAGCAGCACCTTGCGCGCGACGGCACTGGGCGCTGCACCGAGATTGCGCGCCGCATCGATCAGATCCTGCGGTACGCCGGAGAGCGTTGCGGTGAGAATGCGGATGGTGAACGGCATCACCACGATGCACTGCGCCAGCACGACCCCGAGCAACGTCTGCGAGAGACCCAAGCGGATGAAGACCGAGCCCAAGCCGGTTGCCAGCACGACGCTCGGCAAGGTCAAGGGCAGCAGCACCAGCAGCTCGATCAGCCGCCGGTGCTTCAGGTTGCGGCGGGCGAGGGCGTAGCTGGTCGGAAAGCCGAGCGCCAGCGACAGCGCCGTCACCAGCACGGCAACGGTGAAGCTGGTGACGAAGGCCTGCGAGAGCTCCGGCACGGCGAACAGCGCCTGCCAGTTGGCGAGCGACAGGCTCGCCGGAAGCACATGCGGCGGGAACCAGCCGACCGCGGGGTCGACCAGCGACCAGAGCACGGCGACGATCATCGGGAAGATGAACACGATCGTCGTCGCCGCGAGGACGAGACCGGCGATCAACCAGCGCAATCGCTTGCTGCGGATGAACCAGAGCCCGTTCATGCCGCCTCGCCCGAGAGCAGCCGCGAGCGCGCCAGCAGCGCGTGATAGAGCGCCAGCACGATACCCGTCATCGCGATCATGGCGACACCGAGTGCCGAGGCGGTGCCCCAGCGCGCATGCAGCAGGAACTCCGCCGTCATCATCACCGAGATCGTGCGCGGGAAGGCGGGGCCGATCAGCGACGGAATCGCATAGGTGCCGAAGGCGTCGATGAAGACCAGCAGCGCCGCTGCCGAGATACCCGGGCTCGACAGCGGAACGATCACCCGGAAGAAGACCCGGATCGGCCCGGCACCGAGCGTGCGCGCCGCATCGATCACCGACCGCGGGATCGCCGCCGCGACCGCGGAGACGATCAGGATCGTGATCGGCACGTTGTGCCAGAGCAGCACCACCACGATCCCGGCCCCGCTCGGATCATGCAGGAGCGAGGGCCAGCGGATGCCCCAGGGCTGGAGCAGACGCGCGATCATGCCGCCCGGCCCGACCATGGTGAGAACCAGAAACGCGGCGATCAGGCTCGGTACGACGAGCGGGATTTTGTAAAGGGCGCTGACCAGGCGCCGTCCCGGGAAATCGAGCTGCAGCACGGCTGCGGTCGCCGTCGCGACCACCAGGCTCAGCAGCGTGGTCGCCAGCGCGATCTGCAGGCTGAAGCGGAAGGCGCTGGTGAAGAGCACATTGCTCGCGACCTCGACATAGGCGCCGAGCGTCGGCTTGCCCGTCGCGCCGAGCCCGAACAGGCCGAGGCTCGCCAGCAGGAGTTCGATCAACGGCACGATCATGGCGACCAGCAGGAATCCGGCGCCGGGGAGGAGCAGCGCAAGATTGATCCAGCGCTCGCGCCGGCGCCGGCGCGCCGCCCGCTCGGTATCGGTTGGAGCCGCCGAAGCCACCGACGGGGCGAGGTCTACGGCGACCACGGTTCAGCCTCCTCCGCGCGTCAGCACGGCGCTCGCCCGCGGCAGACGAACTCGCACAGTATCGCCGATCCGCCAGGCACTTGGTCCCGAGACCTGGACCTGAAGCGGCAGATCGATGCCGACCGGGTCGACGATGTACTCCGTGGTCGAACCCTGATACGCAGCATGTCGAACCGTCGCCGGGAGCCCTTCGTCGGCATCGGGTGCCACGATCCCTATCTCTTCGGGCCGGAGACAGATCTCGACCCGATCTCCGGGGCCGAGCTCGCCCTGGCGCAGGAACTCGAGACGCCCCAGCTTGGAATCGATGGTGAACGAGACCCCGTTCACCTCGGCGACCGCGCCATCGATCAGGTTGGCGGCCCCGAGGAACTCCGCCGTGGCCCGGCTCTGCGGCCGCCTGTAGACCGCTTCCGGCGCGCCGATCTCGACGATCTTCCCCGCCGCCATGAAGGCGATGCGATCGGAGAGCGCCAGCGCCTCCGCCTGATCGTGAGTCACGTAGATCGTGGTGACGCCGAGCTTCTGCTGCAGGGCGCGCAGCTCCAATCGCAGCCGCGCGCGCAGCTGGGCGTCGAGATTGGAGAGCGGCTCATCCAGGAGGAGCAGATGCGGCTCGACCACCAGAGCCCGCGCGAGA
>Ga0335069_10006918_pt1 | contig 16432 bp, 12 predicted proteins | sample Lox_Sample_11_FD_206714 | JGI IMG/M metagenome (GOLD analysis project Ga0335069, IMG submission 206714) | Soil microbial communities from Loxahatchee National Wildlife Refuge, Florida, United States - Lox_Sample_1.1 | ecosystem: Environmental > Terrestrial > Soil > Wetlands | place: USA...
GATCGTTGACCTTTCCCATGTGCACGGAAGTCGGCTCCCCCAGATGGAGAAGGTCCTTGCCCGAAATACGCATCGGGTGAAGCCAGGAATTGAAGAGATAGAAGGTATCGCCATCCCAGTGCACGGGACTATTCGAGTCAATTTCGTGGGGGTTGTAGTCCGTATCGTCAATTCCCGGCATCTGGATAAGCGGCGCGGGGCGCAGGATAACCGACGGCTGAGCCTGGAGAGGCATCTCTTGGGTCGTCTTTTGCGGCTCGGCAGCGGGGGCGGCCCTCTTCAGGATTGCGGTCGTGATCAGGCACGCCATCGAAAGAGTGAGGATTTTCCAACCGCCTATTCCGGTGCTAGGGCGCATGATTCTTCTCCGGTCCGTCCGCCCACATTGGAGTGGAAAAGCAGATTTATGGTCAAGAACATTCCTGAGGAAACCAACCCTGGAAAGGAAAAGGTGGGAAGTCACGCGTCCTTTTCCCTTGCAGGGATGTGAATGATGCCGGCCTCCGGCAATCTACCAGTAGAACTTCAGGGAGAACTGCATCTCCCGGGGGTCGGTCTGGGTGCCCGTGATCATCCCAAACGTACAGCCGACCACGTGAGTCGCATCGGTGCTTCCGTCGGCATAGGGCCCCTGGCACCACGTATTGTTCGGAATTCCCAGGCTCTGGTGATTGAAGGCATTGAAGACGTCCCAGCGAAATGCGAAGTAGCGCGCTTCATTCAGGTGGAATTCTTTGCCCAGGGACATGTCCGCATCCCAGTAACCGGGGGTGCGCCCCGAGGGGGGGCGCAAACCACTGCTGCCGAACTGCCAGAAGGCGTCGACGGTATTGGGATCCACCGCGTTCCCGTTCAAATCGTAACCAGTGCTGGCGATGCTGAGCAGGTTCGGGTCAGTCCCCCAGGGAGGCGCGATAGCATTGGAGTTATACCATTGCATTTCCTTCTGGGCCCGCGTCTGGCCGCTGCGGCCGGCTGACAGGCTTCCAATAAGGTCCGGCAGGCAGCTATTGTGCGCGCCATAGATATAGTTGCAGGCGATCGATTGGAAGTACATGGGAACGCCGCTCTGGAAGTTCCAGTTCTGACTGAGGCGCCAACCGCCCAGGATCAGGTTGGTTGCCCTTCCCTGGTTGAGAAAGCGCCTGCCCTTCCCGATCGGGAGTTCGTAGGTTGAAGCAATATTGAGTACGTGGGGAACATCGTCGGGCGCCAGGGAATCGTAAAGCCGTCGATTATCGGGGTCGCCACTCCAGACGTGTTTTCCGCCATCGGCTGCCCCGCCGCCTGCGGCTCCTGGGATATATGCAATCCGCCCTACTCCTTTATTGCTGATGGTCGTCGGGCCGGTGGTATTGGCCACCAGCCCCCCCAGGCCCTCGCTTACCATATTCTTCGAGATCGTATAGGCCACGAGAAAGTTCAACCCCTGCGAGAAGCGTTTTTCAAGCCGGAACTGGCCCGACTCGTAGCGGTTATAGCCGTCGGGTGAAAGCAGGTTCTGCACGGAGTACCATTGGGGGTAGGGGACCAATCCGTACCAACCCGAACACGTAAGGCCATCAGACCCGCAATCCCACATGTTCGCCATGGAGGGGCCCAACGGATATTCGTTGTTGTTGATATTGCCGCGAATCTGCTGCTGCACCTTGGTGGGAACGTAATCGAGATTTCGGATTTCCTCCCCCAGCAGGTGCAGACCGTGGCTGCCCACGTAGCCGCCGCTCAACACCATATTGCCGGGAAGTTCCCGTTGAACGAAAAGGCTCCACTGCTCCACATAGGGGTCATGCGCTTTCGTAAAGCCATAGATGTTGGTGGGATCTCCGACATACTGAAAGTTCTGGGCGCGATTGGCGGAGAGATCGGGCAGCGTGATGGTGGGAGCCCCCTGGCTGAGGATGAAAGAAGGAGTCATATACGAGTAGTCGGTAATGGGAATGCTCGCCCCCACGGACGACCCTGGGGAACTTACGGCCCCATTCCCCTGGCCAAAAAGCGCTGAGAGGCTGTTGCTGTAAACCAATCCGAATCCGCCCCGGATCACCGTCTTTTTATCCCCTCGGGGCGACCAGGCAAAGCCCACGCGGGGGCCAAAACTGTTCAAATTGGGAGAGAAGAGCGTGTGGCTGGGGTGTTGCGTGGTCCCCATGTAGACCAAGGCCCCTTTGAAGGGGACATCCGGATTCATGACACTCAAGTCGTAATTCGCCAGCATGTTGTGCCGTTCGCTGATCCACCCGTAAACATCCCAACGGAGTCCCAGGCTCAAAGTAAGGTTGGGCTTAACGCGATATTCGTCTTGGGCAAAGAGGCTGTAATCGTTGTTGGATTGGTAGGGAGCGTATTGCACGCCGGTGCTGGCCCCTCCCTGTCCCACGGTTCCCAAAAGGAAGGTGGCCAGCCCATCGCCACCCAATCCCGTGACGGGATCGCTGGTCAAGGAGTGGTCGAATCCGATGTTGTAGCCGTAACCGGAATTAGTCCACAGGTTATTCTTCTGGTACAACCCTCCAAATTTCAGAGTGTGTTTACCTCGTACCCAGGTGAGATTGTCGTTTAACGTCCAGGCTTGCTGGCCCAAGCTGCTGTTTTGATATTGCAGGGGCCCGAACGAGGTGTAATTCGAATAGACCCCAATGGGTTCCTCGAAGCTGACGGTTGGCACCGGCTGGAAAGGTTCATAAAGCAGGAAATTAAGCCCTTTCACACGTTCCTGGACCGCCTGGTTGTCCGTCACGCTCTCGGAATTGGGCGATGCCTTAAGGTTCTGGCGGCCGTAGGAAAACCGTAATTGATTTACGACGGTGGGTGTAAAGGTGGACGTCAGGCCCAGCACTGCGAGTTGATTGAGTGTGTTGTAGGGTTGCGCCCCTGCGATGCCGGTGCCGGTCGGCGCCGTGGGCCCGTTCCACGGGAACCGAAAGTTCGAATAGTAACTGGGATTAAAAAGCCAGGCGCCGAAGAGCTTATGCTTGTCGCTGAGGTTGTGATCGATCTTCACCGACACGTTGTGCGTGGTCATGCTGCTGCCGACGGCGCCAAGGTAGTTGTTGCAGAGATCCCCGCACCCACTTGGCCCCTGCTGGAGGGGATCCACGTAATTGGGGTTGGGGAAGCTGTTGACATAGAACTGAGCCAGGGAGTCCATGCGATTCTGGGGGACAATCGGCGTGGCGAAAGGCGTCCGGTGGAAATAGCCGTTCTCGTCCGGTCCCGTCGTGGTAAAGGGATCGTACAGGCAATTGGTGACTTCCGGATAGGCGGGCCCGCAATTAGGCGCGAACTTGGGGTCATCCGTGAAGTTTCCCTGACGCTCCGAGGCGGTGGGAACCGTCAGGACGCTGTTCTTGCGTTCGTGCAGCATCGAGACGTCCCACGAGGCGAAAAAGAAGGTCCGGTTCTTACCATTGTAAAGATGGGGAATATAGACTGGACCACCCAGCGTGCCGCCGAAGTCGTTCCAATTCACGGCGGGTTGCAGATAGGGATTGCCCTGGGCGTCGCGTTGGGCGAAGGGATTGGTGGCGCTGAAGTAGGAGTTGCGATTGTATTCGTAGAGGTCACCGTGCACCCGGTTGGTCCCGGACTTCAGCACCACGTTGACCACAGCGCCGCTGGTCTGCCCGTATTCGGCGGCCAGCCCGTTGTCGACAAGGTTGAATTCCGTCACCGCGTCCGGGGAGGGATTAACCACCACCGACTGGGCCCCCACCGTCCCGTTTGTGACGCCTTCCAGATACCAGGCATTGGCGCCCGCCTGCCCCCCATTGGCGCTGATGGCGGAGCCCACCAGGTGCAACGGGTCGGGGAATCCTCCAAACTGGCTGTCAAACCCGAAGTTAGCCCCGGAAGGACCCCCTGACTGGATAACCCCGGGGATGAGTTGCACCAGGGTCTGAATGTCCCGGCCCTGTAGCGGCATGTTCTCGATGTAGTTTTTGTCCAGGGCCGTGGTGAAATTGGAGGAGGTCGTTTCCACCAGGGGTGTCTCGGCCTTTACCTCCACGCTCTGGGTGGTCGCCCCCACTTGCAAGCGCGCATCCGTGGTGATCGTTGTCCCCGCGGTGACCAGGACATCGGTGACGTCCACCGGGGTGAACCCCTTCATTTCGAAGTGGACGAGATATTTTCCCGGCACCAGCTCGGTGGCGAGGTAAAACCCCGTCCAGTTGGTCATCAACCGGGAAGAGACGCCGGTCGCCACATCGGTCACCCTCACCGCTACTCCCGGCATGACGGCGCCCTGCGGATCGGTAACGGTGCCCTGCACCTGGCCGCGGTCAATCGACGCAAAGATTGGGATGGCAGAGAACAACAGGATGCCCAGAAACGAGAAGCAGGGAACGACTCGGTGTTGACGCAACATACGCACCCTCCTAGGAAAGTGGCTCCAGGCGTGGGTCCCTTATCCCCACAGCCGCCGCCATGCGGTCGTTCCGAGTGTCGCCCGAGACCCCCCGGCCATCGCCGCTTTCTCTTTCATGAAACGTTTCATTTACCGCCAGCTTAGGGCAGGCGCCGGCGGGTGTCAAGCAGTTTGTGCCAAATTTCGGGGCCTGTCCCCAAACCAGGGAATCCTGGCGCCCACGTGAGTCGATCGGTTAAGGTAACGCTGCCTCGCGCACCAGCAGGCGCGTCGTGCCCCTCTTCATTAAGGTCATGGGAAGGATCACTTCCGGGAAGTGCTTGCCCGGAAAACGGAGTTTCTCGATGGCCATGCGCGCCAGTTGCCGCCCCACCCCGACCTTGTCGACGTGCTCGGTGGTCAGGGGGGGGATTTTGAATTGGGCCTGGTCCTCGTCGTGGTAGCCGACGATGCTCACGTCGCGCGGCACGCTGAGGCCGTGCTTCACCAAAGCATCCCAGGCGCCATAGGCAATGTCGTCGTATCCGGCTAGAATCGCCGTGACCGGAAAGCCCCGGTCGAGGATCATCTCCAGGGAGGCGTAACCATTGGCATAGAGATTGTCGGAGAGGCCGATGGTCTGGCCGCGCGGCTCCAGACCGGCATCGCGCATGGCCTGCGCATATCCCTCGAACCGCGCCTTGTACCAGACGTAAGATGTATCGCCGATATACCAGATGTCGCGGTGGCCCAGTTCCAGCAGGTGCTTCGTCGCCTCGTAGGAACCGGCGAGGTCATCCCAACCTACCTGGTCCACCGGGGGGCGCAGTTTGTCGCTGGTGTAAATATTCTTCAACAGGACGTAGGGGACGTCCAGCTCCTCCACCGCCTGGATGAAATTCTCATAGTTCATTCCCGCCAGAATCAGGCAATCCGCCACTCCGTGGCTTTGTAGAACCCTGGGCAAGCGCAACTCGGAGGGCTTGGTGTCGCGCGAGTAGTTGTAACTGGTAAAAAGCACGAAATAGCCAGCCTCCGCGCAGTACTCTTCCACGCTGTGCAGCACCCCCACATGAAACGGATGAACCAAATGGCGATTGCTCTGGATAAAGGAAATGACCGAGGTGGAACTCTGCGCGAAACTGCGGGCGCGGGCATTGGGCCGATAATTCAATTCCTTGATGGCCTGCTCGACGCGCACCCGCAGCTTGGGATCAACCCCCGGCTGGTCGTTCATGACTCGCGATACGGTGCCGATCGCCACCCTGGCGCGTCTCGCCACGTCTTTAATCGTTACCCGCATAGGTGCCTGCCCGCCCTTCCTCGCCCTTTCCGACTTTCATGAAACGGTACATAGTTCGTGTAAGGGGCAATCTAAGCCAAATCCACCGCCGGCGCAAGGGGTAAATGCCGGCTCCGCGCCTTGACCGGCCGACCTAATCAGCGCGGCATTTCCGCTTCGCGCAGTCATGGCACCCTGACGTTGACATGCCCGCTCTCCCGCCGCTGCCATGCCGGGTTGACAAGTCCCCTCCCTCCTATGCTATTGTTTGCGAACCCTTGGTGAAACGCTTCATACAAACCGGGGAAAGCGAATTCAACGCGGAGCTGCTCACATGCGGGAAGCGGCCATCGTAGCTGATTACAAGAATCTATGCGGAGAATGCCCCGTCTGGAATCCGGAAAACGGAACGCTGGAATGGACGGACTGCGTGGGCCTTAAGTTCTTTCGCTTGAACTGGGCGTCGCGGCAACACACCCTGGTCAAGGAGGACATTACCATCTACGGGTTCCGCCGCAACCGGCGGGGCGGCCATGTGATCACCAACCCGGATGGCATTTGGCTCTGGGAGGGTGACCGTCCACCGGTTTTGATCGCGGCGGAAGCGGACGGCGCGCGGTGCCAGGTAAATGATTGCGTCGCCGACCTCCGTGGCCGGTTGCTAACCGGCTCGTTCTTCTATAATCCGGCCACCGAATACGAACTCGGTAAACTGATTCGGGTGGACACGGATGGCCAGGCCCACGTGCTGGACGAAGGCTTTCACCTTGCCAACGGCCTGGGGTTTTCTCCCGACGGAAGCAGCCTGTATTTCGCTGACACTGTCGCGCGCCGGATCTACGCCTACGATTACGACCTTGCGGCGGGCGCGGTGCGCCATCGCCGGGTGCTGGTGCAAGTCCCCAGTGAGGAAGGGCTGCCCGACGGTTTGGCGGTGGATGCCGCGGGCTTCATCTGGTCGGCCCAGTGGTATGGAAGCTGCATCGTGCGCTATGACCCGGAGGGCAAGGTGGAGCGGCGCATCCCGCTGCCGGCCAAACAGGTTTCCTCGCTTGCCTTCGGCGGCTCCGAATTAACCGACATCTTTGTCACCACCGCGGGGCAATCGGAAACCATGCCCATCATGCCGCCGGGGTACGATCCCCACAGCGGAAATTTCGGCGGTCCCTTGTACCATCTGAACCTGGGCATTGCCGGGCTCAGCCCGAATCCCGCAAACATCACACGCGCGCCGTCCACATTATGAGAAGAATGTTGACCGAAAGAGAAGCACGAGAGATTGCAGCGAAGGCTGCCGGCACGCTGCTGCGATATCCATGGAAAGTCTGGTTCTGGGGCGATTCAATCGGGCTGGAGGGCCTTCTGAACGCGACTGAGCTCACAGGTGACGCGCAATACCGGGGCTTCGTTTACGGTCTCTTTAAAGCGTGGATCGCCCGTGAGCAGTTTCGCAGCGAGTTTGATTACACGGCGGCGGGGGTGGCTCTGCTCCAGGTCTTTGAGCAGACCGGGGATGAAGCTTTGCGGGCGGCTGCCGAGCGCCACGCTGCCTACATGACGGGTTTTCGGAAGACCGAATCCGGGGCGGCCGTCCGTTACGAAAACGCGGCCTTCGAACTGCCGCCGGAACTTCCTTCCGATCACCCGGACTTTGAGACCTGGCGCGAGTTGGCGGAGCGGGTGAAAAATGGCGGCCCATGCATCTTTGTCGATTCGATGCATTTCGATGCGCCATTTTATGCCGCCCTGCACCGGGTTACGGGTAAGAACGAATACCGGCAACTCGCTTTGGATACCGCCTTGTCGCAGATCCACCTGCTCTATGACCCGGAGGATGGCCTCTTCCATCATTTTTGGATCGAACACACGCGCCGGCGCAATGGCATCGCCTGGGGACGCGGGAACGGCTGGGGTCTGCTGGGGCTTTTGGATACCATCGAGAACCTTCCCCCCGCTGACCCTGGCTCAATTGAGATTCGAAAAGTATTGTGCGGGGTGTTGGAACGCATGGCGGAGCTACAGGACCCGGGTGGCGGCTGGCATACGGTGCTCAATGACCCGAGTTCCTATATCGAGTCTTCCATCGCCGCCTTCATGATTAGCGCCATGTCACGAGCCCTGCGGCAAGCCTGGATCTCGCCGGAGCTGTACCTTCCCGTGGTCGAAGCGGCGATGGCGTATATGCTCGAGCACATCCAGCCCGACGGGGTATTGGACGGAGTATCGTATGAGACTTTTCCCAGCACGCGTGTCGAGCACTACCGCCATATGCCGCGCGGGGGAGTGGTTCCTTGGGGGCAAGGCACCCTGCTGTGCGCGCTTTGGGCCTATACTCAGTTGCAATCTACTCTCGAACTGCAAGATAAGGTTGGCAGGCAGGACGGTTACTGATGCGCTTGGACAATAAGGTCGCGCTGATTACAGGTGGAGCCATGGGAATCGGCGCCGGGATTGCGGAAAGGTTTTCGCAAGCGGGCGCCGCGGTCGTCATCCTGGATGTGAATGCAGAAGGCGCCCGGCGCATGGAGCAGAAGGTCCTTCAGACGGGCCGGGCACGGGCCATCGCCGGAGATGTCGCGATTGAGGACCAGGTCAAATCCGCCATTGAGCAGACCGTGGCGGAATTCGGCAGCCTGGACGTGCTGGTGAACAACGCCGGCATTGATGTCGAGGGGCCGGCGGTCGACATGAGTTCGAGCGTTTGGGACCGCACCCTCGCGGTGAACCTGAAAGGCGCCTTCCTCTGCTCCAAGTATGCGATTCCCCGCATGCGGGGGCGAGGAGGCGCGATTGTGAATATCTCCTCGGTGCGGGCCTTTGTATCCTATGAAGGTAACGCCGCGTATGATGCCTCCAAAGCCGGCATGATCGGGTTGACACGCGCCCTGGCGCTCGAACATGGCCGCGACGGGATCCGCGTGAACGCCATCTGCCCGGGGTATATCAACACCCCCATGACGGAGGAGTGGCTGGCGGCGCAACCCGACCCTGCGGCCACGTTGAAGCAGGTGTTGAGCGTTCATCCCCTGGGCCGCATGGGAACGCCGCTCGACATTGCCGAAGCCGCGCTATTTCTCGCCTCTGACGCTGCCGCCTTCATCTCCGGGACCTACCTTGTCGTGGATGGGGCGATGAGTGTCGCCGGCCATTGAGGGCGTGGAACCATGCAGTTCACTCGCCGCAAGACCGCTGATGCCGGATTACTCGTGCTGGTCAACGCCATGTGGGCGGCGCAATATCCTGCCTACAAAACCGCCACCAGCCGGGCGGGACCGGTGGCGATCAGCCTTTGGACATTTCTGATTGCGGCGCTGATTTTGATCCCCTTCTTTCTCCGGGAACGGCAGGGAACCGCGAAGCCCGCGGCCCGGTTTGATTGGAAGGGGTTTGTTTTGCTGGCTTTGCTTGGGCTGATTCCCGGCTCCGCCATCCTTGCATGGGGAACTTCGCTATCCACCGCCTCCAATGCGGCCTTACTCTACTTAACCTTGCCGGTCATCACCGCCGTGATGGCGGTTACCCTTTTGCGCGAGAAGATGACGCTGGTGCGCTGGGGAAGCCTGGTACTGGCTCTGGCCGGCGTGCTGATTGTTTCCGGCCCGGATTGGCATCACGCCGACCTGCATAGCATGCGCTTTCTGGGCGGCAACCTCGTCATCCTGCTGGCCGTCACGGGAAGCGCTTTCTACAACGTCTTTTCCAAGCGCCTGCTCAGCACCTATACCCCTCTGGAGGTTCTTATCTTCGGGTATCTTATCGCCGCCGGGCTTTCCGTGCCGCTGGTTCTCTGGATGGAGCCATCGTCCGTTGCAGCCATGCGGACTTACACGCCAGGTGTATGGGCTTCACTCCTGGTGCTCAGCGTCTTCAGTTGGGGCCTGGCCATGGTTTTGTGGATGCACCTGCTGAAGCGGCTGGATGTGAGCCAAGCCTCGGTTTCCATCTACTTGCTGCCTTTGCTGGGTGTATTGTTCTCAGCCGTCTTGCTGAAGGAGAGGATTACTCCAGCCATGTTGGCGGGAGGTGCGCTGACACTCGCCGGAACCGTTCTGATTACTTCGGCGGACACCCCGGGAGTGGAGGAGGGAAAATGAAAATCCAGAAAATCGAATGCCTGCAACTTCGCGCGCCGCAGGTCAACGCGGCCGATTGCGACGGCGCCGTGGACACTGCGGTCATCCGCGTGACGGCCGACAATGGCATGCACGGGCTGGGAGAAACAGACTCTCCTCCCAATGCTATCGCCGCGCTGCTCGCCACTCCCAACGCCCACATCTGGAGCATGGGGATGCACGACCTGTTGATCGGCGAAAATCCCCTGGAGGTCGAGCGCCTGTGGGACAAGGTCTACGAGGGCACCATTTACCACGCGCGCCGCGGGCTGGGCATCATGCTGATGTCGGCCATTGACAACGCCCTGCACGACCTGCGGGGCAAGATTCTTGGCTTGCCCGCTTATCAGTTGGCGGGAGGTGCGGCGCGGCCGGTGATCACTCCGTATGCCACCCTCTTCCCCAGCATGCCCCAGGGCCGGGGCTGGCCGGAGATGCGAGAGGCGTGCATCGCCCTGATGAACAAGGCGCTTGAGTACGGTTTCCGGGCCGTGAAGATGGAAATGCTTTTTTACGATCTGGTCGATGACCGGCAACTCGTGGACTTTATCCATGAGTGCCGCAAGGTGGTGGGCGACGCAACGGAATTCATGATCGACGTGGGTTATCGCTGGAAGAATGCCAATGACGCGCTCTGGGTGCTGCGGCACATCGAGGAAGACAAACTGTTCTTTGTGGAAACGCCGCTCCACACCGACGACCTCGACGGCCTGGCTCGCCTGGCGGACGGGACCACCACGCCCGTCGCGGTGGGAGAGTTCCTGCAAACCCGGCACGAGTTTCGCGAGCTGATGGACCGCGGCCATTGCGACGTGATTCAGCCTGACATGGGACGCGTGGGTGGGTTGACGGAGGCGTTGCGTTGCGCCCGCATGGCGGCCGAACGCGGCCTCTATTGTGTTCCCCACGCCTGGAAAACGGGGCTTACCGTAGCCGCTACGCGCCACTTCGCCGCCGCGGCTCCCGCCTGTCCGTATGCGGAGTTCTTCCATCGGGACTTCTTCCCTTCCTTCCTGCGCTCCAAACTGGCCGTTCCCGAAGTGGAAATGCACGACGGGCACTGGAGTTTGCCCGACCAGCCGGGATTGGGGGTGGAACTCGATGCCCGCACGGTCGAGCAGGCCCTCGCCGTGCCCATCACGCTGATCGAATAACCTCGCGATTTCATGGAGGAACCCTGTGCCTCGCCCTACCTGTTCCCTGCGCGAACATCACCTGGACCACGGCTACCGGGCCGTGACGCTCGATAATCAATTCCTCTCCGTGACCCTGTTGCCGGAGAAGGGCGCGGATATCTACTCGCTGGTCTACAAACCGCGCCAGGTCGATGTGCTGTGGAAGTCCCCCTGGGGTCTGAAGAAGCCGGGGACGGGGGTCGTTTCACATGGCGCCAGTACCGAGGCGGCATGGCTGGAACATTACGAGGGCGGCTGGCAACTGATTTTTCCCAACGGCGGGGATGAGTGCCGGTACAAAGGGGCGGTGCTCAATTTCCACGGGGAAGCCTCCGTGCTGCCCTGGGACTATCGCGTGGTGCGCAGAAGTGCGTCTTGCGTCAGCGTTGAACTGACCGTGCAACTTTATCGCAGCCCCTTCCGGGTGCGACGGACCGTGACGGTGGAGCGGTCGCTCGCGGCCGTGCTTCTGCATGAAACGATTGAGAACCAGGCGGAGGAGGATATGCACTACATGTGGGGCCACCATCCCGCCTTCGGAGCCCCCTTCCTGGCGGGGGGGTGCCGGCTGCAACTGCCGGCGCGTACCTTCACCTCTCACGACGTGACAATTAGTCCCTCCAGCCGGCTTGCGCCCGCGACAAGAAGTCCCTGGCCCCAAGGGCAGGATGCGCCATGTGGGGTCGATCCGCGCGTAACGCCACATCCTCCGGCGCGGGTGACGGAATTCGGTTACATCAGCGAACTCGAAGCAGGATGGTACGGCCTTTCCAATCCATCACTGGGTTTCGGCTTCGGTTTGGCCTGGCCCCCGGAGATTTTCCCCTACGTATGGTTTTGGCAGGAACTGCGGGGATCGTTCGGCTACCCCTGGTACGGCCGTTGTTATGTGATGGCGGTCGAGCCGTTCACGAGTGTCCCGGGATGCGGGCTGGAACGTGCCATCGCAGCCGGCACGGCGCCCGTGCTGGCGGCGGGCGCCAAAACTGAGGCCTCGCTGGCGGCGGTGTTCTTTGAAGACGCTGAGGTTCGATCGATTACCAACAGCGGGCAAGTGACAGTAGATTAGCATTCCTTCTGAAGGAGAGAGCTGATTATGCCGCGCCGGTACATTCATTTTCACAAGGGGCCTTCGCCCGGGACGCATTCGGCCCGTGCCCGCCATTTCCCAGGGCCCAACCACGAGCGCCCGGTCTATTGGCAATACCGCGCCGAAGCTTGGTGGGCAATATTGGAACTGGTAGCGAGGCATTTCAGGTTTTGAGGGGGGGGAATCTCAAGCACCTGAAATCGGCACAACGCCTCCGCGCGTTTCTTGATTTCCTACAGGCGCGTCGCCACCGAATGCGTCCCAAGCTCTTGAAAGGCGAATCCCCAGCCCTTTGAGAGCCTGACATTCACATCATAATCCCTCCCCTGACGGCCTTTCCCTCCGGCGATAAGCCAACCCCATGAGCAATAAGAATTACTGCTTGGACGAGCCTCTGCCAAAGCCGCCAGAATGAATTCAGTATGAACACCAAGAACATTTTCTTCATCGGGCTCGTGATCGCGGCCAGTGGCATGATTTCGACTCCCTGGGCGCTGGCTTGCGGACTGGTTTACGGGTTGGCGTTTACACACCCCTACCACATCGATGCTAAAAAGCTGGCCGGATTCCTCCTGCAGGCATCCATCGTTGGGTTGGGCTTCGGGATGAACCTGCATGAAATGATGCGGGCAGGCAGGACGGGGTTTCTGTATACCGCCGCCAGCATAAGCTGTGCTTTGCTCCTCGGGCTGGGCATTGGACGCTTGTTTAGGGTTCACCAAACACCTTCGCTGCTGATCAGTGTCGGCACGGCCATTTGTGGCGGCAGCGCCATTGCGGCAGTGGCGCCGATCGCGAATGCCAGTGAAGAGGAAATGTCTGTATCGCTGGGTACGGTGTTCGTCCTGAACTCGGTGGCTTTGTTCGTCTTTCCTGCCATCGGCTATGCGCTCCACTTGACCCAATCGCAATTCGGGTTGTGGTCCGCGCTTGCCATCCATGACACGAGTTCGGTAGTCGGAGCAACGGCTAAATACGGTTCTCAGGCGTTAATGGTAGGAACGACGATCAAGCTTGCGAGGGCACTTTGGATTGTGCCGGTAGCACTCCTCGTGGCAATACTCAAAGGAAGCAAGACCCGGATTCGGTGGCCATGGTTCATTCTCCTCTTCTGCCTGGCCGCCGTCGCAGGGACTTACTGGCCCTTACTCGGTCCACTGGTCCCGGTATTGAGCAAACTGGGAAAAGTCGGACTCACTGTTACACTCTACCTGATTGGAACGGGGATCTCACGAGCGACATTGAAACTGGTAGGATTGCGCCCACTGCTGCAGGGGCTGCTGCTGTGGGCAGTGGTGGCCATCTCGGCGCTTGCGCTGATTAGCTTCGGATTCATATCGACTTAATCGTCGAGCGAAGCGAGGTTTGCGTTCACTGTTGTTGAAATCAGCGCCCTTCCACTGTCGTAATAGCTGGACAGGCCCTGGAAGACTTGACGATAAGACGGTCACCATCGGGCGCGATCGCAACAGGGCATTCCGGCCAGAGCGTCTTGACCCGCCGCAGCCACTGGCCGATGAGTTGTCGAAACCGGCGGGCAGGATACTCCGTCATTTGCCATACGTATAAGGGGGTATTTCACCCATAAGTGAAAAACGCCCGGCAAAGGAAGCATTAGTAAATCGGCGCGAATTTGTCCGCGCGGGCGCCCTCGGCGCAGCCGCCCTGGTTACTGGTGTTACGGCAGCCACCGAGTCCAGCACGCCTACCCCGAAACCCCTCAGCTACAATTCCAATATGGAATATCACAGATTGGGGGGAACCGGGCTAATGGTGTCCGCTGTCTGCCTGGGTGGCCACTGGAAGCGAGTGAACACAGTGCTGAGGACCCCGTTTGACGAGGAGGCCTGTTCAGGTGACGAAATTAACCATGCCGAGTTCATGAAGAACCGTTCCGATGTCATTACCCGTTGCCTGGAACTCGGCATTAATTATGTTGACGCCTGCTGTGGCGCCGAAATCATGGTCTATTCCAAAGCTCTCAGAGGGCGGCGGGACAAGATGCATCTGGGCTATTCCTGGCATTTGCGAGAATCGCGTTACCCGGAATGGCGAACTGCCAAGAAGCTACTGGAGGGTTTGGACCTAGGGCTGCGTGACGCAAAACTGGACTACGTCGACCTATGGCGGATCTCTCTGCCCCAGCAAGTGGCCGGCGGGGTCAATGTCGACGATGTGGAACCTGTTGAGCACGGTGCAGTCGAGGCCCTGTACAAGGCCAAGAAACAAGGTAAAGTCCGTTTCTGGCGGGTATTTCCACCCATAACAGGGTTTGGCTCAAGTCCATGATTCAGAACTACCCGCAGCAGATGGAAGTGGTGCTTTTCCCCTACACGGCCAACACCAAGACACTGGCTTACGACAGCCTTTTCGAGACCGTCAAAAAGAGCAACGTGGGGGTATTCGGGATCAAACCATTTGCCGATAATAGTCTATTTCAAGGCAATAGTGCCCCTGACAGTCCGACGGCCGAGGAAGACAATCGCCGGGCCCGCCTGGCAATTCGCTACATCTTGAGCAATCCCGCTATTGCTGCCCCGATCCCTGGGTTGGCTAGTCCTGCACAAGTCGATAACGTGGCCAAAGCAGTTGGAGAGTGGAAAAAATTCGGCAACGAGGGGTTAGCCGAATTGGAAAAGGCGGCGGACCAGATGTGGGCCAAACTCCCCCCGCACTATGAATGGCTTAGGGATTGGCAAAACGTTTAACGTGAACAGGGGAATCGTTCTTGAGTCCCTCCCCCAACCACTCCACCATTTCGCGCTTGTAAGAAACCCAATTGGGATGGTTCTCCCATTCCTCCATGCCATGTGGCGCGCCCTCGATGACGATTAATTTATACGGGGCGCCGGCTTCTTTCAAACGGCGAGCGTATTCCAGCGTTCCTTGATAAAGAGGATCTTCGGTTCCCTGAATCAGGAGCTGCGGTGCTAGATGGGATGACACAAGGGAAATCGGCGAGGCCTCTCGCAATGCCTCGATCGACGGTTTTTCGAACCAGTGGGAAGACCAGTCGTTCCAAGGGGGACTAGTCGCCAACTGCGGGAGGTCGTAAACGCCGTAGAAGGAGACCACCGCCTGGATCTCGCAGCCCGGGCAGGGTTCCGAGGCGACCTCTGAAACCAGGTGTCCGCCGGACGATTCACCCAGGATGGCGATGCGCAGAGGGTCAACGTGGAAATCCCGCGCGTGTGCACGGACGTAGCGGATGGCCGCGCGCAGGTCATCGAGCTCATCGGGAATATGAACGAAAGGGACCAGGCGGTAATCGATGGAAAACCAAGCGAAGCCGGCGCGGGCCAGGGGCGCCAACAACGGAGAAAGAGAAGTTACCTTGTCCCCGGTTTCCCAGCCTCCGCCATGAACCAAAATGATCGCAGGGAAGGGCCCGGGCCCGGCCGGGATGAAGGCGTCCATCAGCAGAGGTCGGCCACCGGGCCGGGAATAAGTGATGTCCCTCCTCAGTCCCCGGCGATCGTTCCGCAACCACGTCGTGAATGCCTCTTTCCAATCTGAATGAATGGGGTGCCAATGCTCGAACTCCCATCAAGGGCTGGCACCTGATTCGTCGGTAGCTGAAGCAACTCAGGTGTAGGGGCCGTTTATACATGACCGCCCCGAGCCGGTCAAGCTCGTCGTCGGTCAACTCGACGTGACGGCGGTACGCGTACGCGTCAACGGCTAGTTTTTTCCAGTCGTCGTTACGCCAGACGCCCCACCTGAGCTACGTGAAGTCGGCCAGTCGTGGGCCGCGCCCGGCTACCTACCAGTTGATCGCCACCGGCCCGTGCGCGCACACTATCACGTGATCCGGGGCGTGGAGGAGGTTGCCGTGGAGCAGCGGGTCCCACGTGAGCCAGGACTCTGGCCATCATGGAGGGGAGCCGGAGGGGACAGATGCGCATCTGCCGGGGTGCGCTACCCGCTTTCCTCCTACTCCATTAGAATGGTAACTTGTCGCTAGCCGGGGCATTGGGACACTTGGAGACGAGGATTCCGGGCATGAGTCCCCCGTCCACGGAAACACCTGTTCTCATATTTGATGGTGACTGCGGCTTCTGCCGTCTTTGGATTGAGCGTTGGCGCGCCATCACTGGGGAGGGCGTTCAGTACGAGCCCTTTCAGGAAGCGGCGGGACGCTTTCCGGAAATTCCACGCGAGGCCTTCGCCCGCGCCGTCCATCTGATTCTCCCCGGAGGTGAGGTTTTCCGCGGCGCCCATGCGGTCTTCCGCTCCCTGGCAGTGGTCCCTGGATTGGCCTGGATGTTGTGGGTCTATCGGCACGTCCCCGGTATCGCGCCGGTCACAGAGTACTTTTATGGATGGGTGGCGCGGCACCGGAACCTCCTCTATCGCCTCACACGCCTTATGTGGGGAAGGCATTTCGAGCGCCCTTCTTTCTCCCTCTGCTCCTGGTGTTTTCTG
>Ga0335069_10006919_pt1 | contig 16432 bp, 8 predicted proteins | sample Lox_Sample_11_FD_206714 | JGI IMG/M metagenome (GOLD analysis project Ga0335069, IMG submission 206714) | Soil microbial communities from Loxahatchee National Wildlife Refuge, Florida, United States - Lox_Sample_1.1 | ecosystem: Environmental > Terrestrial > Soil > Wetlands | place: USA: Florida...
TTTGCAACGGGAATCACGCGGATGACGATGAACCATTCCGGCTGGGGCATCCGCTTCCTGGATTTTGATAACGACGGATGGAAGGACCTGCTGATTGCGCAAGGGCACGACCTGGATACGATTGAACTGACGTTTCCCAATTTTCATTATCGGGAGCCGATGTTGCTGGCGCGGAATAAAGGGGGAAGATTTTCGGATGTTTCGGGGGAGGCAGGGGCGGTATTTCAACAAGCGTGGGTCGGCCGGGGATTGGCCATCGGAGATCTCGACAATGACGGACGGTTGGATGCGGTGGTGACAACGAATGACGGGCCGCTCTACGTGCTGCACAACGAAACGATTTCGCCGAATCACTGGCTGCTGCTGAAGCTGGTGGGGCACAAGAGCAACCGTGATGGAATCGGCGCCGAAGTAAAGCTCGTTACTGCGGCGGGCGCACAATATCAAACGGTGACGACCGCGGGGAGTTATCTGTCGTCGAGCGACAAACGGGTTCATTTCGGATTAGGAGCGGCAACGTCGGCACAATCAATTGAGATTCGCTGGCCGAGTGGGATTCGGCAAATACTGAAGGATGTTGCGGCCGATCGGATTCTCCAGGTGGATGAGCCCCTTCTTCATTAGAGACGTGTGCGGCGCGTGGAAGCTAGTTGTGGGGCGTGCGGGCGGGCCGGGGACTATTCTTTGCGCCAGGAACTTCTTTACCCATGCCTTCCTTGAGCGTTTGTATGTTGTCCACCGGAAGTTTCTCGAAACGCTCAGTAAGCCCGCTTGGCCAACAGACTTCGACGGAATCGAGCAACGCGGCTGAGCCAAGGCCAAAGTGCACCCGCACGTCGTTTTGCGAGATATAGCTGGAGCCGCTGCGCACCTGGTCCACCAAAACACGATTTCCGACATGAACGGTAATTTTTGCGCCAATGCCGTCGCGATTCGATTTGGTGCCGATGGTTTTAAATTCCACCCAATGATTTTTCGACGGCAGGGTGTTTACAAGTAGGCTGGGCCTAGCGTGCATGTTGTTGATGACGATGGATTGCTGACCAGTGTTCCAGATGTCGCCCACAGCGAGGCCTCTCCATGAGAGAGGTGTGCTGATTCCGGGGCCAGATGTCAAGGAGATATCGGTGAACGTGCCATTGCCGTTGTTGTGATAGAGGACGCGGGGCTCGAGGTACGTGCTGCCGAGATGAAATTTGTCCACTTCAGGATAAACATGGCCGTTGGCCAGAATGAGATCCGGCCAGCCATCGTTGTCGAAGTCAAAAAACATTGTGCCCCAGCCGAGATACTGCGTATGGTGGCCGAGGCCTGCGGCGTAGGTGACGTCTGCAAAGATTCCATCTCCCTGATTGGGAGTGTCATCGGAGAAATTTGTCTTGAAGATGTCGAGGTGGCCGTCGCCATTGAAGTCGCCGATGGTGGTGCCCATTCCAGCCTGTTCGCGGCCGTCTTCGTTGTAGGCGACGCCCGCCATGACGGCCACGTCGGTGAAGGTTCCATCGCGGTTGTTGTGGTAGAGAACGCTGGGCGTGCTGTCGTCGGCTACGTAAATGTCGGGCCAGCCATCATCATCGTAGTCGAAGGTTGAGACACTGAACCCAAAGTGGCCGTTGGTCTGGTCAATGCGGGCTGGCTTGGTTACGTCTTCGAATGTGCCGTCGCCGCGATTCTTGTAGAGAATATTTTTTGAACCATGCAGGCCGCGGGGGCCGCACATGACCGGAACTCCTTTCCACTTGCAGGAAGAACCTTCGCCGGGGACTGGCGTCGTCGCTAGATCCAGATCCACGTAATTCGCGACGAACAGATCCAGGCGACCGTCGCGGTTGTAATCCACAAAGGCACACCCGGTTCCCCAGGCTTTTCCGTTCCCGGCGACGCCGGCGTGTTCGGCGACTTCGGTAAAGACCCCGTGATCGTTGTGGTAGAGGCGGTTTTTGCCGTAATAGGTGACGTACAGATCTTCCCAGCCATCGTTGTCGTAGTCTCCTACGCAGACGCCCTGTCCCCAACCCGTGGCCACGAGTCCGGCCTTTTCCGTGACGTCAGTGAACGTTCCATCGTGATTGTTGTGGTAGAGATGGTTTGTCGGGGGAGCGCCTTTGGGCAGTCCTTCCAGCATGGTGCCGTTCACGACGAAAATATCAGGCCAGCCATCGTTGTCGTAGTCGAAGATGGCGATGCCCGTGCCGGTAGTCTCGATGATGTATTTCTTGGTGTCCACGCCCCCGAACACCGTGACTGCGGTGAGGCCGGCTTTTTCGGCCATATCCACAAAGTTGGCTGCAGGCGGGGAGCCTCCGGTTCTGGGTGGAGAGGGTGGTTCCTGAGAGGTAGCGGAACTAGCCAAAATTGATATTCCCAGCGCGAAGCGCCCAAGGGAACCCAGGAATCTTTTAGTGAGAAAGTAAAAGTGGAAAGACCCGACGCGATTGGTCATTAACTGGACATCCTACGGTTCCCGAAAATCGAGGTCAAGGCGATCTGCGAGAGGCACCGGCTACTGGTCTTCGGGCGTTTGCCACTTGGGCAGAAAGAAATCATCCAGCAAATCTCCCTCCGCGGCGGGAGCTTCCTCCGAGGAAGTCCCCGCATACTTTTCGGCTTGTTCCGTGTTCCCGATGCGGCGATACGCCTGACTCAGAAGCCTGCGCGCCTGGACATTCTCCGGGCTCAGCCGCACAACTTGCTGAAGTTCTGCGATCGCCTCGTTCACCTGTCCGGCGGCGAGTTCGGATTTTCCGAGCCCCAGGTGAGCCTCGGCACTGTTTGGGTCCAGACGGATAGCATCGCGAAAGGCCGCGGCGGCTTGTGGGCGCTTTCCGGCGCGGTCCAGGGACAAGCCCAGAAAGTAGCTCAGCAGAAAGTGCGGACCGATTATTTGCTCAGCCTGTGTGAGAACCGCGGCGGCATCCTCTGCGCGGCCTTCCCGGAGCAATACTTGCGCGAGGCCAACGTAGCTGGTCGGAAGCGGATCGCTGGCATTGACGAGGGTGCGGAAGGAGGCTTCCGCTTCGGGATATTTGCCAGCGGCAAGCTGCGTAGCCCCGAGGCGGAGTTGCAACGCATAGGATTTGGGATTTGCGGCGATGCCTTCTTGCGTGGCGGAGATGGCGTCGGCGAAGCGGCCGGCCTCCATGAGTTCGCGGGTTAGGTTCAGCCAATTTTCCTCATTGGCGGGTTGGAGCGTGGCGGCCTTGCGCAGGGCTTGGACCGCCTCGTCGCCGTGAGAAAGACGAGCATGCGAAATGCCAAGCAGGGACCAAGTCGCAGCGGCTTGGGGCGCGTGAGCGTGGCTGGCCGATTGTAGGTCGAGGCAATGCTGGCTCTCGGCCAGGGCTTGCGGATAATTGCGCGCAAGGAGATAAGTCAACGCGAGATTGAATTGTGCCCAGACAGAGCGTTCCGCCGGGCCGGAGTTGATCGTAGTCTTGAGAAGCGCGACGGCGGCGTCGTGATCGCCGATAGCAACAAAAAGCGAAGCTGCTTGCGCGGTTTGGCCGGGACGCAGAGGTTTGGCGGCGGCTTGGCCAAGGAGCCTGCGCGCTTCGTCTTGGTCGCCCAGCGTGATCCGTCCACGCGCTGCTTGCAAGAGAAAGTCCGTGTCGTCGGGCCAGGGGACGCCGGAAAGTTTCAGTTCGCGAAAGGCCTCGGCGTAATGCTGCGCGTCCAGGTCCACGCGGCCCAGGTAGTAGTGAGCGAAGGAATCATCCGGCGCGAGGGAAATGGCTTGTTGGAGCGCCTGGCGGGAATCCGCCAGACGATGCTGAGTCCAAAGGAGGAAGCCGAGGTTGCGCCAAGCGTTCGCAAGCGTTGCATCCAGGCGAATCGCTTCGCGATATTCGTCCTCTGCGTCAGATATTCTCCCGAGTTGCGAGAGTGCAATGCCGCGGAAATTGCGGACGCGCGGATCCTCGGGTTGTTCGTTTTCCGCGGTCGTCAGGGCTTCGAGAGCCTCTGGAAATTTACCTTCCTTCAGCGCGTTCAAACCGCGTTGGAGCGCGTCGTCCCGATGTTGAAGCGGTGGCACGGCAGAAAGATCCTCGACGCCCGCCGACCGTGGTCCGGCAAGAATACAAATCGAAAGAAGCACGACGAGAAAAGGAGAAATACGAGTCAATGCAGTCATCGGGAGCCGCACCTTATTCACGAGTCCATTGATCGATCTGCGTGAGGCGCTCGGTCTGCTTCTCGAGTTTCTTGTGGGACTCCTCGTTCATTGTGGTGGAAAGCGCAAATTCGCGCGCTGCCTTGTCTTTTTGTCCCATGGCCTGATACACGCGAGCGAGCTTGTAGTGGACGGATCCGTCGTGATCGCCGGGCAGCGCCAACTGGAATTCGGCGGCCGCCAGTTCGTACTGGTGAAGATCGCTGAAGGCCGTACCCATATCGCGATGAAAATCAGGATTGTGCGGCTCGAGGGCCACCGCTTCTCTCAGATAGGGCAAGGCTTTCTCGGCCTGGTGCTCGAGCAGATAGGTGTCACCAAGCTCGTTCAAAGCCCCGGGATGCCGGGGATTGATTTTCAATTCCTCCTCGAACTCGGCGCGTGTTTCGGGAACGCGCATACTCTTCCAATAGACGTGGCCGAGGCTGTAGTGGAGGTTCGGGAGAGTTGGCTTCAAGGCGATGGCCGCCTGGTATTCCTCGATAGCTTTGGTGTCGTCGTTGCGCGCGGCAGCCAGATCGGCCAGGAGTTGATGCATGCGATAGGAGTTTGCGTCTGCCCGATAGAGATGCAGGTAAGCGGCGGTAGCGAGTTTCTCGTAAGCACGAGCGCGCCAGTAGGCAGCCTCCGACGAAGCGCGCACGGGCGAAGGGAGTTTCGAAAGTGTAGTCAGAGCGCCCTGGTAATCGCCGGTCTCGAATAAAGCGCGAGAGACTTGCATGCGAAAGGCGGGTGGAGAGCCGACATTCAAGACGCGCACGGCGCAGTCTATTGCCTGAGTGAAACGCTCCTGGTTGAGGAGTTTGCGGACCGCCGCTTCCGTGCAAGGGCCTGCTTCGGTGCTTGCGGGGAGTTTGGAACGAGTCTGGCGGAGCTGTTCCGCGGCGATGGAGAGGTAGCCCTGCTGGGTTGCGAGAAAAGCGAGCGCAAGATGAGAAGCCGCGGTATCGGGTGATTGGAGTTGGGGTGCGATGCTTTCGATTTTCGCGCGCAGATCTTCGGGAAGCTGTTCGAATGCGGCGTCACCGAACCCGGTTTCGCGCAAGCCAAGAATCAATTCTGTACGATTGGCATCCGTTTCCAGTGCTTGAGCCCAATCTCGCAGAGCGCCATCCACATCGCCCTGGATCAGGCGCACCTCACCGCGGCGAACAAGCGCCCGAAGACTTTGGGGGTAAAGTTGGAGTTCGGCGTTGAATTCTTCGGTGGCACGCTTGAGCTTTGCCTGGCGCAAGAGTACTTCACCAAGCTCCGCGTGGACACCGGAAACATCGGGGGAGGCGGCCAGGGCGTTCTGGAGACGAAGCACAGCCGAAGGCCATTCGCTGCTTGCGGAATAGCTTTCTCCCAGGAGTTGCTCGGCCCGGGCGGAGCCCGGGGCGGCTTTTTCCAACGCGACGACCTCGTCTTTGCCCAGGCGTTCATAGGCATGGCCTAGAAGATAGAGCAAATCAATATTTTGCGGCTGGAGGGCGAGGCCGCGCTGAAGCGTGGCGATTTCGGCCGAGACTTCGCCGGTCATCTCCTGGGCCGTAGCAAGCCAGGAGTAGATGTCTACGCGGGTGGTTTCGCTGTGAGCCGCGGCTTTCAGATACGGGATGGCGCTTTTTCCATCGCCAAGCTGGCAGTAATTGACTCCCAGGAAAAAGTTCGCGCCGGCAAGCGTGGGCTGGAGCTTCAGAGCCGTGCGGAATTCCGCCATGGCTTCTTCTCTGCGACCTTGGAGTTGCAAGATGAGGCCGAGATTCATGTGCACTTCGGCGAAATCGGGGCGCAACTCCAGCACCACGCGATATTCGCGCTCCGCGGTCGCGTAATCCTGCTTCTCTTGCGCCTCCTGGGCCGCCGCGAAATGCTCTTGCCATGCTGGAGAATGCTGAAAAGGAACTTCCTTTTGCTTTGCGCTCGCTCGCAAGGGGCTTCCCAGAGCACCGAAGGCAAGAAACAGGAGAACGCAGCCCGCGATTCTCTTCGCGAGATGCGTGGGATTCGGAGTGCTATCTATTTGGCGGGGTGCTTGGGCGTTCTTTTTCATGGTCCGCCTGGGAGAGCTGTTGGAACTCCGCAAACTCTTTTTCGCTGCCTTGGGGGTCTTTCAATTCCTGATAGACCTGAGCCAACAGGTAGTGTACTTCGGGAGCTTTGGGGTTATTTTCCTCCGCGGCCAGAAGTTCCGTTTTCGCTTCGCCCCATTGATGCTGGCCGCGGTAGGTCTTTCCGAGGAGCAGGTGAACGCGGAACGGGTCGGCGTTGCCCCGCGATGCGGCGATCAGGTAACGCAAGGCGTTGTCGTATTCTTGATCCCGAACGGAAATGTCCCCCAGATAGAGATTCGTCAGAGGGTCGTTGGAGTTTTCTTTGAAAGCTTCGAGAAATTCTTTTTTCGCAGGCGGGATCTGATGCTGGGCCCAGTACGCAACACCAATGGAAAAATGAATGCCCGCGGCATCGGGACGCTTAGCCAGAGCCGCTGCATATTCCTTGATCGCTTCGGGATACTTTTCCGCGTCGGCGTAGATCTCCCCCTGCAGAACATGAAGCTGGAACGAGTCGGGATCCAGGGATCGGAGGCGGTCAATGGCCTCCATGGAGGCATTTTTGTAAATGCGAGCCAGTTGATAGAGGGAGTCGGCGTCTTTCGGATTTTTGGTCAATGCGGCGTTGAATTGGGCAATAGCCGCTTCAATCTGGCCTGCCGATTCGTAAGCGATTCCGAGATAGTAGTGACAGCGTGGATGAGGCTTGGGCGTTTTCAATTCGTCCTGAAAGCTCTGAATGGCATTTGGGAAGTCGCCCTGGCCCAGATAGGATACGCCGAGGAAGAAGTGGACTTCAGGATAGTTGGGGTCGCGCGCCAAGACCATCTTAAGGTGGGCGATGGAATCGGCGAACTTCAATTGGGTTTGTTCCACGACGCCGAGGTGTTTAAGGACTTCGGGATTGTCGGGTCCGAGTTGCAGGGCTTGACGATAAATGTCTTCGGCCGCGGCAAAGTCGGAATTTTTCTCGGCTTCCCGCGCCCTTGCCAGAAGAGAAGGCACGTCGGATTGCGGATGAGCCTGCCCGGAGAACGGCAGGAACCCAAGTGCAAGAAGTATCCAGGCCGCGCAAGTGAGGTGACGGCTCAGAAGCTCATTTCTGGCGATCATCGATTGGCCAATTCGTCATGTGGCTAAGAGTTTGGACCAGAGTATACCAATTCCAACGAGTTGAGAGTTCGAAAGCAGGCAGAGCGATCAGTGGATCCGGCGGACGGCGACCAGGGTGGTGGTGTTGGGAGCGCCCGCGACGGTGCGCGAGCGAATGAGCGCCTCGAACCAGATATTTTCGGGGAAGGTGTCTGATGAAGGAGAAAGGCCCAGAGCCGCTTTCAATTGGCGACGGTTTTGTGGGTCGGCGAGGAAACGGCCTGCAGCTTCGGTTCCTTCTTGCTGCAATCCCTGGAGGGTCAGGACGCAGCCGTCGTTGGTATTATTGGGAAGAAGCGCGATGACTGCGTAATCCTCACCGAGACTTCCGGTCCACCGAAGACCTTCGTAACGAGGCTGTTCACCGGGTTGGGGATTGGTGTTGATGAAAAACTTCACGCTGTCGCCAACTACGGATTCGCCTTCCCGGAAGTTCAGGCGGTTCTGAAAAAGAGAGGCCCAAGGATTGGAAGCGGGGCTTCCGATGAACACAAAGTTCTCATGATCCAGGTCGCGGAGTCCAAGGTCCCTGGGAAACCTTACAGATACCCGCTTTTGGAAAGGTCCGGCGGCGGTGAGCAGGGTGACCACATTGGCGACGTCGGCAAAGGAAGTGAGAGTGGAGTTGGCGATGTACTCGCTGAGGCGAGAGTCGGCACCGGTCAGCTTGTGGCCAGAGTTGTTTTGCAAGAAATCGCGTTTCAGGTATTGATCCAGGGAGCCTGTTTTTTCTGAAAGGATGCGGGACATCCCATAATTGCTGTCGGCCACGACGATGATGGTCTGATGGCGCGAATCGAAAATCTGAGAAAACGGCCAGGGAGGAATCACTGCGGGTGACACAGCCGAAGCCGCGCTGCGCCGAATGCTTTGATAGAGAAGCCCCGCGCTGACGAGCAGCAGGGCGGCACAGAAAATCCAAGCGAGCATGGCGCGGCCCCGCCACTCGTTTGCGACGTGGGATTCCGCGGGCGTGACGATCGACTGGTCCTGTGGCTTGGCAGCCAGCTTGAAAACGGGAGCGTAGCTGCCCTTGGGGATGGTCAGGATAAGGGCTTCGTTGCGGCCTTCCTCGTCGAAATATTCGTGGAGTTTCAAACGCAGCTGGCGGACATGGACGCGGACAGAGCTGTCCTCCAAAGGGTCGTAGCCTGATGGCTTGTGGAACAGGGCATTGCCGATATGTTGTTCGGTCAGTTCGTGAGGGTGGCCGTGGATGGTGCGCTCGGTGATGTACTCGAGCAGTTCCCGCAGCCTGGCACTTTTCTGAAACGGAGGACTGGAGACGATTCGCTGGACAAGTTGCCAGCGATCGTCCAAGGACGGGTCGTCCGTTAAGCTCGGTTTTGTTGCCAACATTGGAGGATGGCCTGCAACCCCAGTCAGGCCGATATAAGTTCCGGGTATTCTTAACGCTGGATGGTGCACAAGTCAAGAAGCGGAACAAATTGCGCGCAGAAGCCCCACAATTCTGGAAATGCCGAGTCTCCTCGGTGTTGAAGTAGAAATTCCCCTCCAGCTTCCCCTTCCCCCTGAAATTGGACGGAAATCCACGCCCCCTGTCTCTGAAAATTCATCGGCCGGGACGCGATTTCCAGATTTCTTCTATTTTTTGAATATCTTTATTCAAAGGGGCCCCGGTTTTGAGGTGAATCACCATGATTTCACGTGTGACACCCTTTTCAAAATACAGCAGATAGAGGCAGTATTCGCCATTGCGTACTTCTAGTACAAAACGATTAGGTCGTTGCAGGTTTGTGGGACGTTTCGAGACTTGTTGGGGACCGAATCCACCGATCGACAAGCCACGGCGTTGAAAAGACTAAGGTTACAGGAAACCGGCAGCTTCTGCTGATGGGTGATTCAGGGGGGAGCCCATGAAAAGGTTGGCGTTTTTACTCGGAATTCTGTTTTTGGTCGTTGCCGTCCCGCTGTACTCCCAAACCACAAATGGCGCTATTCAAGGCTCCGTGACCGACACGAGCGGTGGTGCGGTGGTGGGAGCCACGGTCACGGCGCGCAATATGGACACGGGCCTGACGGAGCCGACGGAGACCAGCGATGCCGGCGTCTATTTCCTACCCAATTTGCCTCCGGGGAGGTATAGCGTCACGATTGAGGCGAAGGGGTTAAAGAAGTACTCACAGGAAGGGGTCACCGTCAGTGTTGGTACGACTACCCCGTTGAATATTCAGATGCAGGTAGGCGCGGTTACCGAGAGTATTACGGTATCGGCGGACGCCAGTCAACTGCAGACCGCTTCGTCCGACATTGGCGCGACTGTGCAGACAGAACTCGTGCAAAACCTGCCCCTTCAGGTATCCGGGACCGTGCGCAATCCGGTGCAATTCGTCGGACTTGTTCCCGGGTTCGTCGGCAATCTTGGCAACAACCCCGGCAGCAACTCGACGGACGACTTCAAGGTAAACGGTGGACAAGAAGGCGGCACCGACATTCTCGTTGACGGCGTCTCGATATCTTTGGTTTCTCCCAATACCCAGTGGAACAAGGGAGTTTCGACCGACGCAGTAGACGAATTCAAAGTGCTGCAAAGCAACTTCACGGCGGAATACGGGCAGGCCGGGGACGGAATCGTGAACCTTACGGTGAAATCCGGGACGAATGATCTGCATGGGTCCGCTTACGATTTCCTGCGCAACAAGTCTCTGGATGCGAACAACTGGTTCAACAACCTGCAGGACCTGCCGAGGCCGGTCGATACGCAAAACGATTTTGGTGCGACGGTTGGAGGACCTGTTTATATACCCAAACTCTACGACGGAAGAAATAAGACCTTCTTTTTCTTCGCTTATGAGGGATTCAGGTTTCGCACCGGCGGATCCAGCACCGTCAGCATGCCGAATGAAGATTTTCGCAAAGGCGATTTTTCCGCGATTTGCACTGCCGGATTCACGAATGGCATTTGCAATGACCTGACGCAGCAGATTTACGATCCCACCACGCACGCGGCGGTCCCCGGCGACGTCTTGACGAACGATCCGAATTTCACGCCCAGTACGGTCATGACGAACATCTTCGGTTATCTTCCGCCCACGAATGGAGCGCTCAACAACAACGTCGTCGACACTACGATATCGAGTACGACGGCGAACATCTATGACTTGAAGATCGACCACAGTTTTTCGTCGAAGCATCGCGTCTCGGGCGGTGTCGACATCGACCACACGAATACGGGCGGGAATTCCAATCTAGGTCCGATCTTCGGATCAAGCACACCGCAGAATACCTACTATGCGCGCGTCAGCGACACATATACATTTTCCCCGACCGTGGTAAACCAGGCACTATTTGGTTTTAGTCGGCGTTACCGGGGTGAAATTTCCAACAGCTTGGGAGAGGGTTATCCGGATAAGATCGGCCTGATGGGTGTTAACAACACAACCTTCCCGTGCATCAAGTGGGGAGATACGGCCTATAACGTAAACAACTGCGGTGCCTCGCAATTTGCGGACAACGTTTATCAGATTAACGACGCGGTGAGCTGGGTAAAAGGGAAGCACACCTGGAAATTCGGCGGGGAAATCCGCATGCTTCAATTCAACGTCCGCCGCCTGACCCAGGCTTCTGGTGAGTTCGATTTTGCGGCCGCGCAAACCAGCAGCACCGGCGATGCTTCCGGACTGGGCGGGTATTCGGTGGCAAGCTCCCTCTACGGGTTGTCTGACACCACGACACTGAATTACGGCAACTTCAGCGGCGTGCGTTACAAGGACTTTGCACTATATGCACAAGACACTTACAGGGTCTCGGCAAAGCTCACGCTGAACCTCGGGCTTCGGTATGACGTCGATATACCGGCAACCGAGGCATTCAACCGGTTTTCGATGGTAGATCCAAGCCTCCCCAATCCAGGTGCGGGAGGGATACTCGGAGCCTATACCTATTTTGGGTTCGGAGATGGTCGAAACGGTCAGAAGCGTCCACAGGATATCTACGGCAAGGCGTTCGGCCCACGAGTCGGCTTTGCCTACAGCATCAATGACAAGACCGTGCTGCGCGGCGGCTATGGAATCTATTACGAGGCTCTGAAGGAAGGATCGTTCGCCGACCAGGACGGCTTGGGCTTCTTCAACCGCCAGACGGTGAATGTGACCAACGGTGGCCCTACCCAGATTGACGATGGGATCACTCACCTATTCCCGCCCACCGGTCCATTCACACCGGATGGCCAGAACGATCAAAACGGTGTCATTACCGTTCCGGCAAACACCGGACGGCCTGCGGATATCCAGACTTGGAATTTCGATGTGCAGCGGCAGGTGATGAAAGATCTGATGGTGAGCGTTGCGTATGTGGGATCGAAAGGTACGCACTTGCCGGCGCTGAACATCATTCCCAACCAGGCGAATCCGACTTATCTGTCTCTGGGCAGCGAACTGACGATGCCAGCGAGTTGCCTTGCGGCGGATACCTGCCCCAGTGCAGTGGCGATGGGCGTGACGCTACCGTACTCGGGATTTACAGGCAATATCAACCAAGCGTTGCGCCCGTATCCGCAATACGGCAATTTCAACCAGGAAGATAACTCCTTTTCGCCGGACCGGACGGGGAATTCGACGTACAATGCGATGCAACTGCAGGTTAACAAGCGTGTCTCTCAAGGCTTGACTTTCTTAGTTTCTTACACCGTTTCCAAGAACATTACCGATGCGGATTCCGCTGGCCCCGGTGTCTCCGGGTTTATCGGAACCAACAGCTTCATCGGCGAAAACTCCTACAACCGGAAAGCGGAGAAAGCGGTCAGCCAGCTGGATACCCCGCAATCCTTGGTGATGAGCTTCTTCTACGAACTGCCAGTGGGTCGCGGCAAGAAGTTCATGAACGAGGGAGGGGTGAAGGACAAGGTGTTCGGAGGCTGGTACGTTTCCGGCATCCTCACTTATCATTCCGGGCTTCCCACGGAAGTTTACGGGAACTGCCAAGGCACTGCCGGCGACGTATTGTTTGGCGGGTGCAACGTAACTGGGGCGGGGTCTCGCGTCAACATCGTTCCGGGCGTGTCGCAGACAAACAAGTCCGGATTCAACCCTGGCACAATGCCTTTCTGGAATCCGGCGGCCTTTACGCCCGCAGCGAACTGCGCTGAGGCCGCAGCCGGCGGGTCCGTCTGCACGTTTGGCGATGAACCACGCTCCCTGGCTACCGCGCGTGGATTCGGAGAAAAGAATGAGGACATTACCTTTGGTAAGAAGACCCACATCATCGGAGAGAGAGCGGTGGTTGACTTTCAAGCCTCGTTCTTCGACATATTCAATCGTCACATCTTCCAGACACCTAGTAATGTGTTCGGCCCGAGTTTGCAGACACCATTCATCCCTGCGGGAGGTCCGGGATGTTCCGGAGTCCTTTCGTGCGGGTTTGGTGCGATAACATCCGCTAGCGGCCCGCGTGTGATTCAGTTTGGATTGAAGATCACATACTAGGTCGACGGGCTCGCCGGAAAGTTGAAGTTATCGCGGCGAACCGCGAATGAAAATGTAACTTCCCGGGAAACGGCCAGATGAGCCAGTTCAGCAGGCGTGGATTTGTGAAATCCATGATCGTAACCGCCGCAGGCGTGACCCCCGTCTGCGGCGGTGGCCCAGGGGCAAAGCTTTCCTCCCTGTTTGAAGTTTCCGAAGAGAGCGAGGCAGTTGTTCTCGAGAATGGGAGTCAGCGGCTGCGATTCTCGGCTCCCGGAAATGCTTTTTCTGTTCAAAACTTTCTGCGTGCGGATGGGGAATGGAAGCCCTCGACACTCCCTAACACCCCGTTAGTTTCGGGTGCTTCCTTCCCCCTGGTGGCCACGCGAATCCGGGCTGAGGGCCCTGGCGTTTTCGCCGAAGGCTCGGGGAATGCATACAGTTTGGACGGAACGCCGCTGAGCTATCCTTGGAACGCGGAAATCCGCGCGTTGCCCAACGCAGAAGCCCCGTGGTTCCGCGTCGACCTTACGTTGCGTCTGCCTGCGCCTCTTCGTCTGCAACAAGGCTCCAAAGTGGAACCGCAGATCATTGTCTGGTTGGAGTCTGTGTCCACGTTGATGGAGGGGCAATCGGGAAGCTGGCGGCGCGTTACGCTGAGCCAGCCAACGAAAAATTCGTTGGGCGCGCCGGGGAACGATTTGCCGGCAGTGTACCTTCTGGATCAGACGAGCGGCGTGGAATCCATGATGTTTTTCGACATGGATGCAATGTCGTGGATGTCCACGGAAAACCTTCCGAGGTTTCTCGTGTACCGGTGTTCCACACGCGCGGAGATTGGGCGCAACGGGATGCAGCGCCTGGGAATTGGGCTCCTGGCGGACCAGGCGACAGGTGACGTGCTGCCGGCAGGGGATGTGCGGTTTTCCTATTGTTTTCTCCAGCGCCCCATAACAGTTTTGCTTTCGGAGCAGGAGGCCGTGGCGCGCTGGATGTCCTCGTTGCTACCGCTGTTTGAGGAGAGGCTGGACTGGCCCCCGTGCGCCACGAACTGGAAGCAATTTGCCAAGTCCACTGTGGAGGACCTGCAGAACCAGGAAACGACGGAAGTGGAAGTGAACGGCCACCGCGGGCTGCGGGCTTACGTGAAGAATAGTTCACAGCTTTGGCAGGGATCAGACCGCAACTTCGAACTGATGACGATAGCCGATGTGTTGTGGCCTTCGCTGCTGTACCAGAGGCTGCACCCGTCCGCGGGGTATGGCGATGAGTGCAAAGAACTCCTGGCCGATCTGCCAGCCTTCTACGACGCAGAGACGCACAGTATCCACAACGACTTCGTGCACAAGGAGAACGAGCGCGCCGATTCCTGGTATCCGTTTGAAAACGGTTTGGTGAAGTATCCGACTATCGGGATGCTGAGCGGCTCGCAGGAGATTACCGGCAAGTTCCTAGATGCGTTTCGGAGGGCGGAAGTATTTGCGCGCCAGTACAACTATCTGTTTCCGATTTATTACCAGGTCGCGAGTTTACAGGCCGAAGGCGCAGGAACAAATTATGCGATCGGCGGGCTCTATGCCTGGGGCGCAATTCTGGCGCACCGACTGACTGGCGATGAACATTATCTCGGGGAGGCGCGGCGGGCGATTCAGGTGCTCTACACCGTGCCGGCCGACCGGCTTTTCCACGAACCGCAAGAGCTGGCCTATGGAGCACTGGCGGCCGCAGAGTTGGGGATGAGGGCGGAAGCGAACTACCTTTTGTTTGAACAATTGCGGATGTTCTATTGGTATTCAGACCCGAGCCAGAAGACGCACAGCGTGCGCGGCATGGTGCAAGCCGCCGCCTCCATCCTTTATCCGGCGTTCAAGGAAAACGTGGAGGCCATCCTTCCCTGGACGGGACTCATGAAGCGGGGGCTCGTGATGGAAGGAATGCTGCGCTTCATGGACCAGCAGCGACGGAACAATTTCTATTATTTCCAGGATTGCGAGGGAAATTCCAAAAGCACATCCATGGCATTTATCCCCTTCGAGAATCTGGGCACGCTGGAACTCGGGGGACAAACGGGAAATGTCGGGAAGGAGATTTACGGGGCCGGGGAATGCCTGTGGATGTACCTCATGTTTGAGGCACTAGGCCGCACCGACGACCGTGAACTAATGCTCGTGAACCTTAATCTTCTCGATACCCCACGCGCCACGGAGTTTCCAGGAAAATCCCTCCAGTTTGTTCTCTACAACCCCACGGCGTCGGAACGCTCCGCTACTCTTGATTTCCCTGCCTCTCAGCGGAAAACAGTACGATTGAGCGCAGGGACGAAGACGATGGAGAGCAAGATTCAAATTCCGGCGCACGGAGTACTCCAGTTCACAGTCGAGTACTAATGGAAGTTCCGCGCTTCAGGATTTCGGATTTGAGGTTGCAGCTAGTTAACTAAAACCCAAGGAGTGGTCGTCATGCGAACGTCTTCAACGCTCAGCCGCTTCTGTGTCGTAACCGCGGTTTTCGCATTGTTTATGGGTGTGATCTGCGCCGGTGCCAGAGGGGATTTTCAGCCTCCGTTCGGAAGATGGCAACGGCTGTCGCCCGAACCAATCATTTCTCCCAGAGGCGACGGATTTGAATCCGCGGGTACATTCAATCCCTCGGTGATCATGCACGAGGGTAAGTTTGTGATGCTCTATCGCGCGCAGGATAAGAAAGGGAAATCTTCGCTGGGTTACGCCACCAGCGAGGACGGCATTCATTTCACGCGGCGCGCGGAACCCGTGTTTGTGGGAGAGGCTCCATATGAAAAGGGTGGTGGAGTAGAGGATCCACGTTTGGTGGAAATTGGTAAGACATTTTACCTGACCTACACCGGATACAACAACGTGGACGATCACTCTTCCGAGAGAGGCAACGCGCAATTGTGTTTGGCCACTTCGAAGGATCTTATCCACTGGGATCGCGACGGAGTCCTGCTTCCTTCGTATCAGGGCCGCTGGAATGTGAAGTGGACGAAATCTGGCGCGATTCTCGACGAAAAGGTCAACGGCAAATACTGGATGTATTTTCTGGGCGACGCAAAAGGGCAAGACACGCAGATGGGAATCGCCTCCTCCGAGGATCTAGTGCACTGGACGGAAGCACTCGACCATCCGGTGCTTTCGAGCCGGCCAGGGATGTTTGACGCGCATGATGTAGAGCCGGGACCACCTCCGATTCTTACGCCCGATGGTATCTTTCTCATCTACAACGGCGCCGACGACCACGACGTGTATGCCACGGGCTGGGTTCTGTTTGACAAAAATGACCCGACCAAGGTCATTGCCCGCGCGAAAACTCCCATTTTTTCGCCGCAGCACAAATGGGAAAAGGTCGGGCAGGTTCCCAATGTAGTCTTTGTGGAAGGGCTGGTCCGGGAGAAAAAACGTTGGCTCTTTTACTATGGAGCCGCGGATAAAAATGTCGGGGTCGCGGCTGCTCCTTTGAAATGAACCGCATTTACGAATGAACACTTGGCCAACACAGCGCTGCTGCACCAGCAATGCCCGCATCCTCTCCGTACCTCGCAGGCAGAAGGGGGATAGCCTCCGGTTCAGGATTTGCACAAGCGCCGCGCCAGCGCTTACGAATGTCGCTAAGGAAGGGAGCGAGCATCAGAG
>Ga0335069_10006920_pt1 | contig 16429 bp, 17 predicted proteins | sample Lox_Sample_11_FD_206714 | JGI IMG/M metagenome (GOLD analysis project Ga0335069, IMG submission 206714) | Soil microbial communities from Loxahatchee National Wildlife Refuge, Florida, United States - Lox_Sample_1.1 | ecosystem: Environmental > Terrestrial > Soil > Wetlands | place: USA...
CAGCTTCCAGCGCCGTCTCTTCCAGCTCCGCCTTTCGCGCCGCGATCTTGGCGGTGAGCCGGTCGCGAAGCCCATTGATCGCAGGCCCCTCGACTTTGCGCATCTCCGGGCTCATGGCGCCCAGGGACTTCAGGAGGGCAGAGACCACGCCGGCCTTGCCCAGCGCGGCCACGCGCAGTTGGTCCAGGGCCTCCAGGTCGGAGGCGGCGGCGATCTGGGCGGCTAGGTCAGCTTCGAGTTCGGCGTGGTCAGTCATGCGTTTGCAAAGTTCAGCTCTTGATCACGGATAAGCAAAAGCCCCCCGACGGTTCGGCCGGAGGGCTTTGGTCGAGAACGAAGAGCGTCCTCGCGTCAGGCCAGGGCGGCGCGAACCTTGTCGGCGATGGCCTTGAACGCGGCCGGATCGGATCCCGCGATGTCCGACAGCACCTTGCGGTCCATCTCGATCCCGGCCAGCTCAAGGCCGTGAATAAATCGGGAATAGGTGAAGCCCTCCAGGCGGGCGGCGGCGTTGATCCGCTGGATCCACAGGGCGCGGAACGAGCGCTTGCGGACCTTGCGGTCGCGGTAGGCGTATTGCCCGGCCTTGTCCACGGCGGCCTTGGCCGCGCGGATGGTGTTCTTGCGACGCCCAAAAAAGCCCTTGGCCTGCTCCAGGACCTTCTTGTGCTTGGCGTGGGCGACGACGCCCCTTTTTACGCGAGCCATGTAGGTTCTCCGCTCCTAGAGGCCGTAGGGCAGGAAGATCTTGATGATCTTGGCGTCGGCCTCGGTCATCACCTTCGTGCCGCGGTTCTGGCGGATGTACTTGGCGTTGTGGCTGATCAGCCGGTGGCGCTTGCCGGCGACGCCGGCCTTGACCTTGCCGGTAGCCGTGATCTTGAAGCGCTTCTTGGCGCCTGATTTGGTCTTCAACTTCGGCATTTCATCCTCGATGAGGCGCAAGATATGAGCCGCCATGGCATGCCTTGGGCCAGGCGGCTCGACGAAGGCGCGGCTCATAAGGGAAAGAGCCGCTGAATGCAAGGCGAAGGCGCTAGCCCTCGAGCCGACGTGCGCCTACCGGGGCGCCAGGATCATCACCATCTGCCGGCCCTCCATCTTGGGCTCGTGCTCGACCTTGGCGACCGGATCGAAGTCCGTGCGCACCTGGTCCAGCAGCTTCATCCCAAGCTCCGGATGTCGCATCTCGCCGCCGCGGAAGCGCAAGGTGACCTTGACCTTATCACCCTCCTCGAAGAAGCGATGCATCGCCTTCGCCTTGACGTCGTAGTCGTGCGAGTCGATGTTCGGTCGCAGCTTTATTTCTTTGATCTCGACCAGTTTCTGGCGCTTCCGCGCCTCGTTTTTCTTCTTCTGTTCCTGGAACTTGAACTTGCCGTAGTCGAGGATCTTGCAGACCGGGGGGTCGGCGGTGGGGGAGACTTCGACGAGATCGAGCCCGACTTCCTCGGCGGCTTCGAGAGCCGAAGACGTGGGCATGATTCCCTGTTTTTCTCCGTTCTGGTCGATCAGAAGAACGCGCGGGACGCGTATCTCATCGTTGATGCGCGGACCGTCTTTGGACGGCGGCGCGGGCATGGGACGACGAATAGGTAGTGCTCCTCAAGCTGTTGACACGGGCACGGGTGCGTCAGCCTCCCCCGATAACGTGGAAATATGATCAAGGCTCCGGTCCCAATCAAGCGGGCTGCTCAATCAGGGCCAGGGCGGCGCGCACGACTGTGTCCACCGGGAGATCTTTCAGGTCTGGTGATTGTAGAACCGTTACATGCCCCCGCGGGGCGGCGAGCGTAGGGTCGGAGGCGTTCGAAAATAGGGCGATAGTTGGCGCTCCGGCCGCCGCAATCAGGTGCAATGCGCCCACCTCATTGCCGACCGCGAGGGCCGCCCGTGCGCCCAAGGCGGCGATTTGAGCAAAATCCGTCCGGCCAGTCAGGTCCCGCGTTCTGGGCGCCAGCCTCTGCACGGCGTGGGCGAGAGCCGCCTCTTGGAGCGCGCCGATCACAACAACGTCATCGCCCGCCTCCTGCAGCCGCCGGGCAAGCTCGCCATAGCGCTCGATCGGCCAGCGCTTTTCAGGGCTCTTGGCCGACGAGCCTGGCGCAAGGATGACCAGCGGTCTGCGCGCCCCGGCGGCGGGCGTCGAACGGGGCTGGGGACTTCGGGCCAGGATCCAGGAGATGTCCGGCGGCGGGGCGGAGAGCGGCCGAACAGGCGCATCAGGCCATATTCCGGCGTCCTTGAGCTGGTCCGCCTGGCGCTCCAGCAGATGCATATGCTCGCGGTGCGCATTGCGATGGGGCAGGGCGCAGCCGAGCGCGGTCCCGGACCAAGGCGGCGGATTGGGCCGCAGCGCCTGGAAGATCAGCTTGGAGCCGGCGTCATTCTGCAGGTCATAGACCCGGTCGTACCGAGCGTGCCGCAGGCGCACGACGAGCGCCGCCCAGCCGCCGGGGCCATGGGGCCTGCCATCATCCTCCACCTGATTGAAGAAGGGGCTGAGCCTGGCCAGAGCCGCGTAGGGCTGGGTGGTCAGAAGGGTGATCTTGGCGTTCGGGTGGGCCGCACGGATCCGCTCGAACGCCGGGAAGGCCTGGACCAGTTCGCCAAGCCCGCCAAGCTTGATCACCAGCACCTTCTGAATGGCTTTCATCGAGGCTCGAAACGAATGCGCTGGTCCTAGGTACTGTCGTTACGCGAAAGGCGCCACCGTCCCGCGGTCGGCCGCCTCATAGCAACGCCGAAAGCGCGGCCCGGGCGGCGCCGCCGCCCTCCGGATCCTTCAAGGCGAAGGCCACATTGGCCCGCAGAAGGCCCAGCTTGTCGCCGCAGTCATAGGTGACGCCCTTGTAGGCGAGGGCGTGGAAGGGCTGGCTGGCCATGAGGCGCGCCATGGCGTCGGTGAGCTGGATCTCGCCGCCGGCGCCTCGCTCCTGGGCCGCCAGCAGGTCGAAGACCTCGGGCTGGAGGATATAGCGCCCGGAGATGAAGAGGTTCGAAGGCTCGGTTCCCGGCGGCGGCTTTTCCACCATACCGACCATCTGGCTGAGCCGGCCCTCGTGACCGGCCGCGGTCTGGCCCAGCGCGACGATGCCGTACTTGTGCGTCTCGCCTTCGGGCGCAGGCTCGACCACCACGACGTTGCCGCCGACGTCCCTCTGCGCCGCGATCGCCTGGGCGAGGGCCGGCGGGTCCGCGTCCATGAGCATGTCCGGAAGCATGACGGCGAAGGGCTCGTCGCCGACGATGTCGCGCGCGCACCAGACTGCGTGCCCCAGGCCGAGCGGCGCCATTTGGCGCACGAAGCTCATCTCGCCGGGCCGTGCGAGCTCGGCGGTCACCTCGGCGAGGATCTCGGTCTTACCCTTGGCCTTGAGCTGGGTCTCCAGCTCCACGTGGTGATCGAAATAGTCCTCGATGCTCGCCTGGCCCCGGCCCACCACGAAGACGAAGTGCTCGATTCCAGCGGCCCTCGCCTCAGCGACCACATGGGCCAGGATCGGCCGATCATAGACATTGAGCAGGTTCTTCGGCGTCGTCTTGGCCGCCGGCAGAATACGCGTGCCCAAGCCCGCCACCGGCAGCACCGCCTTACGCACCCGCTTCATCGCCGAATGTCTCCGCTCCGATCGGACGGGTGCGCCCCTTACCTGAGCAGGCGCCGCAAATCCAGGCGCCAGCGCTGATGGACTATTCGACCGTGACCGATTTGGCGAGATTGCGCGGCTGGTCGACGTCGGCGCCCTTCAGCACGGCCACATGGTAGGCCAGGAGCTGGATCGGCGCGGCGAAGACGAGGGGCGCGATCAGGGGATCGCATGACGGCGCGACGATGAGGCGCGCGTCCGCGGGCGCATGCTCGGCGCCCATTGGGTCGGTGATCATGATGACGCGGCCGCCTCGGGCGACGACCTCGCTGACGTTGGCCAGGGTCTTGTCGAAAAGGTCGTCCATGGGCGCGATGACGATGATCGGGGTGGCCTCGTCGACGAGGGCGATGGGGCCGTGCTTGAGTTCGCCTCCCGCATAACCTTCTGCATGGATATAGCTGATTTCCTTCAGCTTCAGCGCGCCTTCCAAGGCCAGAGGATACATCGTCCCGCGCCCCAGGTAGAGGACGTCCCGGGCCTTGGCGACGTCCTGGGCGATGGACCGCACGCTTTCCTCGGCGAGGATAGATTCGGCGATCAGCCTCGGCGCCTCGAGAAGGACCTGCGCCAGGCGAGCCTCTTCGACCTCGTCGATCCTCTGACGTTGTCGCGCTGCGCCGACGGCCAGGGCCGTCAAGGCGGCGACCTGCGAGGTGAAGGCCTTCGTAGAGGCGACGCCGATCTCCGGCCCCGCATGGGTGGGCAAAAGCGCGTCGGCTTCGCGCGCCATCGTCGATTGGTGCGCATTGACGAGCGCGGCGGTGGCGAGTCCGTGGGCCTTGCACCAGCGCAGGGCGGCGAGGGTGTCGGCGGTTTCGCCGGACTGGGAGACGGCCAGAGCCATCGCATCAGGACCCAGCGCGGGCTCGCGATAGCGAAACTCTGATGCGATCTCCACCTCGGTGGGAAGTCCCGCCAGTCGCTCGAAGATGTAGCGCGCAATCAGCCCCGCATAGGAGGCGGTGCCGCAAGCCACGATCTGAAGGCGCTGGGCGGCGGCGAAATCCAGGCCGCAGTCGCGCACCCGATTGGCGACAGGATCCAGATAGGCCGAGAGCGTATGCTGGCAGGCGTCCGGCTGCTCATGGATCTCCTTTTCCATGAAATGCCGGTAGGCGCCCTTCTCGACCAGCGCCGAGGCGGTTGGAACGATCCGCACGTCGCGCTCGCATGGCGCGCCTGAGGCGTCGAAGATGCTGACGCCATTCTGGTCGACGCAGACATAGTCCCCTTCCTCGAGATAGGTCACCCGGTTGGTGAAGGGACCCACAGCCAGGGCGTCGGAGCCGAGGAACATCTCCCCATCGCCATGACCGACCACCAGCGGACTACCGCGCCGTGCGCCCAGGACGAGATCCGGTTCGCCTTCGATGAGGACGGCCAGCGCATAGGCTCCGGTCAATCGATCGAGCGCGCGCTTGAGGGCGGACAGGGGCGGCTGGAAGGCGGCGAGCTCGACATCGATAAGGTGCGCGACCACCTCGGTGTCAGTGTCGCTCTCGAAAACCCGTCCCTGGGCGGTGAGCTCGGCCTTCAGCTCGGCCCAGTTCTCGATGATGCCGTTGTGGACCAGAGTCACGCGCCCGGCGCGGTGCGGGTGGGCGTTTCGCTCAGAGGGCGCGCCGTGGGTGGCCCAGCGCGTATGGCCGATGCCGACGGTCCCGACGACGGGGTCGTCGCGCAGCGCTTCCTCCAGCGCCCGGATCTTGCCCTTGGCCCGGCGCCGTTCGACGTGCGAGCCGTCGGCTACGGCGATCCCGGCCGAATCATATCCGCGGTATTCCAGCCGCTTGAGGCTTTCGATCAGGCGCGGCGCCGCCGCCGTCGTCCCGACCACGCCGATGATGCCGCACATCGATCCAAGGTCCTTTGTGCTTCGAAGGGCTCAGACTAAACTGCCCACCTTTCCTGCTGCGGCGCCGCTTAAGCATTCGCCGCGAAGGGGTCACCTAAATATCGGTTTCCAACCGTTTCTGGAAAATTCCTATGACGAGACGCGGCTACTTCGGCACCGACGGAATCCGCGGCCAGGCCAATGTCCACCCCATGACGGCCGAGGTGGCCCTTCGCGTGGGCATGGCCGCCGGCAAGCTCTTCACCATCGGCGGCGATCGGCGGCATCTGGTGGTCATCGGCAAGGATACGCGCCTCTCCGGCTATATGATCGAGCCGGCGCTCGTGGCGGGCTTCACCAGCGTCGGCATGGACGTGCGCACCTTCGGGCCTCTCCCCACGCCGGCTGTCGCCATGATGACCCGCTCCATGCGCGCCGATCTGGGCGTCATGATCTCGGCCTCGCACAACAACTTCGCCGACAACGGGATCAAGCTCTTCGGTCCTGACGGCTACAAGCTCTCGGACGAGCGAGAGGCCGAGATCGAGACCTTGATGGAGGAGGGTTTGCAGGAGGGACTGGCCGGTCCAAAGCGCCTCGGGCGTGTCGTGCGTATCGACGAGGCGCCCGCGCGCTACGTCGAGATCGTCAAGGCGACCTTCCCCAAGAACCTTTCGCTGAACGGCTTGCGCGTCGCCATCGACTGCGCCCACGGCGCCGCCTATCGCGTCGCGCCCACGGCCCTCTACGAGCTCGGCGCCGAGGTGATCCCAGTCGGCGTCTCCCCCGACGGCTTCAACATCAACGAGGAATGCGGCTCGACCCATCCGGCCTCGATCACCGCGGCCGTCCGCCAATATCGCGCGGATATCGGCATCTCTTTGGACGGCGACGCCGATCGCCTGGTCATCTGCGACGAGAAAGGTCAGATCGTCGACGGCGACCAGATCATGGCCATCATCGCCTCGGCCTGGGCGGCGCAAGGCGCCCTCACGGGGGGCGGCGTCGTGGCGACGGTCATGTCCAATTTGGGTCTGGAGCGGTTCCTCTCCGAACGGGGACTAACGCTTCATCGCACCCAGGTGGGAGACCGCTATGTCATGGCCAAGATGCGGGAAAGCGGCTTCAATCTCGGTGGCGAACAGTCGGGCCACATCATCCTGTCGGACTTCTCGACCACGGGCGACGGCCTGATCGCGGCCTTGCAGGTGCTCTCCGAGCTCGTCCGCAGCGATCGGCCCATGAGCGCGCTGGCTCGACAGTTCACCCCCGTCCCGCAACGGCTGGAAAACGTCAGATTCGCCGGCGGCAAGCCTTTGGAGCATGCGGCTGTGAAGTCGGCCATCGCCGAAGCCGAGCAGAGGCTGAATGGCGCTGGCCGGATCGTGGTGCGCGCCTCTGGCACCGAACCCCTCATCCGCATCATGGCCGAGGGCGACGACGAGAAGCTCGTCGGCCTGGTCGTGCGCGAGATCGCCGGCGCCGTGCGCCAGGCGGCGGCCTGACCCAAATGTGGGCGCCATTCTTGCAGTCTGGACATGGAGCCTGACGGTGTCGTAGCGTGTTGATCCAACGCGCCGCCCAAAAGGCGTGGAAAATCGACGCCTTCAGGGAGGCGAAATGACATTCGATCGGACCTTGAGCCGCCGCTTCGCGGCCAGACGCCGCGAAAAGCCTGCCAATCCCGTAGCCTGCATTCTCTTCGTCGCGGCGGTGGGCGCTTCGTTCTGGATTGGCGCGATTTGGGCTTCCCAGGCCTGGTGGCCTTGAGATTTCGCTGACTTTTCGGCGGGCGAGCCCGAGCTCGATCGCCTAAACTGTCGGCATGACCGCCGACGACATTCTCGAATACGCGATCAAGTCCCCCGATCGGACGGCCCTCGTCCACAATGGGATGCGGTATTCGTATCGGGACTTCGCGCTTCGGCTTGGCCACGCCTTGGGAGAACTGGCGAAGCTCCGCCTGCCCCCTGGAGCCCTGGCCGCCGTCAAGCTCGACAACCTTCTCGACGCCTGGATCACCGTCCTGGCGCTGCAGAGGCTGGGCCTGGATACAGTCGCCCTACGCACGCTCGATCGCCTAGGCCCCCTCGACCTTGGCCCGCTCAGCCTCATCGTCGCCGACGAGGACGCCGCCGCCGTATCGCAGGCTCTTCCGGCCGGCCGCCAGGCGCGATACCTGCCATTGCCGGCAGGGTCCTACTCCGGACCGGCCCATTTGAGCGCCGATCCCTGGCCGGAGCCTTGCGAGCGGGCGGGCGGAAACATCCTCGTCACCTCGGGGACGACCGGCCGGTGGAAGAAGGTCCTCATAACCGCTGCGGACCTCGCCGGCGGGCAGGAGCGGCGTCGTCAGCTCTTCGACCTGACATCCACCTCTGTCGCAGGCATCCACAACCTCGGTCTTTGGACGTCGCTAGGGTACTGCGCGCCTCCGGTGCAGTGGTCGATGGGGGCTTCGGTCGTCATCGAGCAGCGGCCGAAGGCGGCCAGTCTGTTCGCCGCCTCGGGCCTGACCCACGTCTTTGCGCTTCCTGGTCAGATAGCCGAGCTTCTCGCCGAACGTGAGGGCGCATTCCCAAGGCGGGACGGTTTGGAGGTCTTCGTCGGCGGAGGCCCGTTGCCGCTCGCCCACGCCCGCCTGGTCAAGGCGCGCCTGACGAACAAGGTCTCCACCTATGTCGCGGCCAGCGAGGTGGGCCCTTGGGCGCGGACGCGCTTCAACACCGACGAGGACCTCCGTTGGCATCGGATCCATCCGACTTGCGAAGTCGAGGTGGTGGGTCCGGACGGCGCTCCGGCGCCGCCGGGCCGCGAGGGGCTCGTGCGCATCCGGCCAGTCTTCGAACATCAAGGCTATTTGGGCGACCCCGAAGCGAGCGCGGAATTTTATCGCGACGGATTTTGGTATCCGGGCGATTTGGCCATCCTGCGCGATGATGGGCGGATCTGCCTGAACGGCCGCGTCACCGAAGTCATCAATGTGCGCGGGCAGAAGATCGCGACGACGCCGCTGGAACGGGCGCTGGCCGATCGGCTGGGGGTGGAGGGGGTCTGCATCTTCTCCGCGCCGGACGCGGAAGGGGCCGAAGCGCTGCACGTCGCCATAGCTTCGCCGGCGCCGATCAGTCGTTCGGAGCTGGAAACGGCCGCGCGCGCCACCCTGTCAGGCTTCCCCGCCGCCCACTTCCACCGCGTCGATGCGCTGCCCTATTCGCCGGCGGGCAAGGTGTCCCGCCAGGCCTTGAAGCAGCAGATCCTCGGCTAGATCGTCATCAGGCGCCCCGCTTCGAATCGTCGGCGCGCCGCCGGGTCGTCTGCGGACCTTCGGCCGCCACGCGGCGCCGGTTGGGACCGAAGTAGCCCCTGCTCTCGACAAAAGGCCGCGGCTTGAAGAGGGCGGCGTTTAGTCGGTCGAGGACCGCCTTGGCGGTCACCGGCTTGACCAGGAATTCCGTGACGCCCGTGTCCCGCGCTTCGATTACGCGGGCGCGCTCGGCATAGCCCGTCATCATGATGATCGGCAGGTAGGGGGTGGGGCTGTTGGCCGGGTCGCGCACCCGACGGGTGAACTCGATGCCGTCCATGGGCGACATATGATAGTCGATGAAGGCGATATCCACGGGCCAGCGCTTGAGAAGCCCGAGAGCCTGGGCGCCGTCCACCGCCTCGCGGATATCGTTGAGCCCTGCGCCCTTGAGGATCGCGCCCACGAGCGCGCGCGTGTTTTGATTGTCATCGACGATCAGCACGCGCAGCGACGCGTAATCCTGGCTCATCTCGCGACCCTCATCTTACTCGGTCGCAAGAACGCTAACGGCAATCGCCTTATGGAGGGTTAGCGGCTGTCTCCGCTAAGCTTGGGAGGAGGGGTTGAGCTCGCGCCAGCGCGCCAGAGCCTCGGTCGCCCCCGCGTAAGCCTCTTGCAGGCGGGGATTCCAATAGCGCAGGGCCGGCAGGGGTATCTTCTTGCCGGAAACAGCGCAGATCACGTAGCGCCCAGGGCGCAGAACCACGAATTCACCGTCGCCGTAACGGACGAGGGCGATCTCGCCGGCCTTCCCCAAGTCCTTATCGTAGGCGTTCATGACGCGGGGAATCTAGCGTTCCATCCGGACCTTTAAAAGAGGTCCCCCTGGCTGGAGGGCGTGGGGCCGCGTGTTGCCTTGGCTGCGACCGCTGGCTTTTGGCCGTCGACGATCGCAGAGCGTTCCCCGTCCGCGAAGACGAGGTCCACCTTTTCGCCCCGCGCAAGCGCTTTGGCCGATCGGACGAGGGCGCCGTCGCTGGCGCGGACGCGGGCGAAGCCGCGGGCCAAGGGTCCGTCCGGATTGAGCGAGAGGCGCAGTTTCTCCAGGCTCCCCAGACGTTCGGCCTCGCGCTCGAGGCGGCGGGTGAGGAGAGGGGCCAGGCGGGCTCCCACCTCCGCCAGCCGCACGCGCTTGATCTCCAGCGGACGCTCCAGCAGCCCCGGTTTCAGCGCCGCCGCGGGACCCGCCAGGGCCTGAGCGTGGGCGCCGACATTTCGCGCGAGCGAGGCGCTAAGCCGGCCGGCGGCGATGTCGAGACGCTGCGAGGTCAGGGCCAGCAGCTCCTGCGGCCGCGGCAGTCCGCGGACCGCAGCCGATAGCCGCGTGCGGGCCTGCTCGAGCTGCCGCGCGCCCCCGGTGATCAGGCGACGCTCGCATCCGGCCAGCTGCGCGGCGAGCTCGGCGAGGACGGGCGTGGCCATCTCCGCGGCCGCCGTCGGCGTCGGGGCGCGGCGATCGGAGACGAAGTCGATCAGGGTCGTGTCGGTCTCGTGCCCGACCGCGGAAATGAGGGGTATCGGGCTGACGGCCGCCGCGCGGGCTAGCGCCTCGTCGTTGAAGGGCCAGAGGTCTTCGATCGAGCCGCCGCCGCGTGCGACGATGATCACCTGGGGCCGAGGGATGGGCCCGTCTTCGGGAAGCGCGCCAAAGCCCTCGATGGCGCTTCGCACCTGGGAAGCGGCCGCATCGCCCTGGACCACGGTCGGCCAGACCACCACGCGGCAGGGCCAGCGGTCGCGGATTCGATGCAGGATGTCGCGGATCACCGCGCCGGTGGGGCTGGTGATCACCCCGACCACCGAGGGGTTCGTCGGGAGGGGGCGCTTGCGGGAGGGGTCGAACAGGCCTTCGTCGGCGAGCTTCGCCTTCAGCCGCTCCAGCTGGGCCAGCAAGGCCCCAACGCCGGCCGGGGCCATGGTCTCGATGATGATCTGGTACTGGGAGCGGCCCGGATAGGTGGTGATCCGCCCGGTGACGATCACCTCCAGACCCGTCTGAGGCCGCATCGACAGGCTGCGCGCCTGGGTCTTCCAGACGACCCCGGAAATGCAGGCTCGCTCATCCTTGATGTCGAGATAGATGTGGCCGCTGGAATGGGCGGTCACCTTGGAGATCTCGCCGCGCAGGCGCACGAAGCCGTAGGCCGTCTCGAGGGTGCGCTTCAGGGCGAAGGCCAGTTCGGAGACGGTGTAAGCCGGCGCGTTGGCGTCGAGGTCGATCTCGGTCTCGGTCATGCCAAGGGACGTTCTAGCCCTCCCTCCTTGCATGGAGGGAGGGGAAAGACGGGACGCCTCAGATATAGCGCCTCAATGACCGCACCAGCTCGGCCGCGCTGGCCTTCTTCTTGCCTTGCGGCGGCTGATAGGCAAGCCGGGCGTGGTCTTCGCAATAGGGCCCTTCTTCGGGCGCCCGCCGGCCGCAGAAGGTGAAGTCGGCGCTGGAAGGATCGCCGATCGGCCATTTGCACATGTGCGCCCCAAGCGTGAGGACCGTCGCCGTTCCCGGGCTTTCCGGGATTTGCGGCGGCCGGGGCGCCGGCAGAGGCGCGGGCTTCGGCTCCAGGGCCCGCGGTCGCGGCGCGGGCGCGGAGATCGGCCGGGGCGGCCTGGGCGCCTTGAAGGCGGCGGGGCGGCTTGGCTGCGAGGGCGTGGCGCGGCCCGAAAGTCCCAGACGATGCACCTTGCCGATGACGGCGTTGCGGGTGACGCCGCCGAGCTGCTTGGCGATCTGGCTGGCCGAGAGGCCGTCCAGCCACAGCTTCTTCAGGGTCTCAACCCGTTCGTCTGTCCAGCCCATGGCTTGTTCTCCAGCCCCGCGCTCGCCTTGCGCCGGACCCGTCCCCACGGGTGACGACGCAAGATATTGCGTCCCAGACCGTGGATGATCCCGACGGCCTACTAGATATCGTAATCCTCCCAGCATGAGGCACAATAGGCGCCCGAGCGACTGTCCACAGGAACTATATGTTGAGATTCGGGGGCGCTGCGAAAAGCTTGTGGACGCCCTAGCCTTGCGCGACGGGGGATGCAGGGGCAGATGGAGGGCGTCATGCGCGACATGCCCGCCGAATCCACCTTCGCATCCGCCCCGCCGGAGCCGCGGACCTACCGGGGCGTCAACTGGGCGGGCCTCCTGGCCCTCTACAAGCGAGAGGTCCTGAGGTTCTGGAAGGTCGGGATGCAGACCCTCACCGCCCCGGTGGTGACGGCCCTGCTCTATATGATGGTCTTCGTCGTCGCCGTGGGCGGGGTGAGGCCCAGCGTGGATGGCGTGCCTTACGGCGCCTTCATCGCGCCCGGCCTCATCATGATGCAGGTCCTCAACAACGCCTTCTCGAACTCCTCTTCCTCCATCCTGCAAGCCAAGATGAACGGGTTGATCGGCGACTTCCTGACGCCGCCCTTGTCGCCTGGCGAGCTGGTGGCGGGCTTCGCGCTCGGCGCCATGACGCGGGGGATCGCCGTGGGCGCGATTTCGGCGGCGGCGGTGCTCCCGTTCACCCATGTCGAGGTCAATCACCTCTGGGCGGTCGTCTATTTCGGTCTGGGCGCGTCCCTGATCATGGGGCTGCTGGGCATCTTGGGCGCCATCTGGTCGGAGAAGGTCGACCACATCGCCGCGGTGAGCAACCTCATCGTCATGCCCATGACGTTCCTGTCGGGGACCTTCTACCTTGTCAGCCGCCTGCCGGAGCCCTTCCGCACCGCCTCGCAGTACAATCCGTTCTTCTATCTCATCGCCGGGTTCCGCTATGGCTTCACGGGCCGCATGGACGGATCGCTCGCCGTGGGGGTCGCCCTGACGGGGGTCTTGTCGGCGGCGCTCTGGGCCGCTTGCTGGCGCGTATTCGCCAGCGGCTACAGGTTGAAGACGTAAAGCCGCGCGCCCGTTCACATTGACAGGGCCGCGTGCAATCGCGAAAAGCCCGTGCTTTCCAAAGTCCCCCGCAGACCGTCGGGGGATTTCCGCTTTGGGAGGCCGACAATGGGCAGCCAGGCGCCCTCGAACCCGCCGTCCGACCACCTTCTGGGCGTCTACAGCCGCGCCCCCTTAGCCTTCGAGCGCGGACAAGGCGCCCGCCTCTACACCGCCGAGGGTGAGGCCTATCTCGATTGCCTGGCCGGCATCGCCACTACGGGCCTGGGCCATGCGCATCCGAAGCTGGTGGAGGCGCTGAAGGCGCAAGCCGAGAAGCTTTGGCATGTCTCCAACATCTTTCGCATTCCTGGCCAGGAGGCCTTGGCCGCGCGCCTGTGCGAGGTGACGGGCCTCGATGTGGTCTTCTTCACCAATTCCGGGACCGAGGCGGTCGAATGCGCCCTCAAGACGGCCCGCAAGCACTTCTGGGCCAAGGGCCAACCGGAGCGGATCGAGGTGATCGGCTTCGAAGGCGCCTTTCATGGCCGCAGCTATGCGGCCATCTACGCAGCCGGCAATCCGGCCTATGTGGAAGGCTTCGGGCCGCCGCTGCCGGGCTATCGCACCTTGCCCTTCGGCGACATGGAGCTCCTCGAGGCGACGATCTCTGACGCTACCTGCGCGGTGATCATCGAGCCGGTCCAGGGAGAGGGCGGGGCGAGGGCCCTGCCCGAAGCGGACCTCAGCCGGCTGCGGCGCCTTTGCGACGCCAAGGGCGCGCTCCTCATCTATGACGAGATCCAGTGCGGCCTGGGCCGGACCGGCAAGCTCTTCGCCCATCAATGGGCGACGGACGCCAAGCCGGACATCCTGTGCGTGGCGAAGGCCCTTGGCGACGGCTTTCCGGTGGGGGCTTGCCTGGCGACCCAAGCCGCCGGCGCAGGCATGACGGCGGGGTCCCACGGATCGACCTACGGCGGCAACCCCCTGGCCATGGCGGTCGGGCTGGCGGCGCTGGAGGAGCTGACCAAGCCCTCGACGCTGGAGAACGCGCAGGCGCTGGCCGGCTATTTCGTGCAGCAGCTGTCGGGCCTGAAGGATCGCTATCCCGATGTGATCGCGGAGATCCGCGGCAAGGGCCTGCTCATCGGCCTGCGCCTGATCCCCAACAACCGCGCCTTCATGGCCCTGGCGCGAGATCAGCGGCTGCTCATCGCCGGCGGCGGCGACAACTGCGTGCGCCTGCTTCCCTCGCTGCTGATGACCCGCGAAGAGGCGCGCGAGGCCATCGAGAAGCTGGAGCGGACGTGCGAGGCGGCGAGGGCGCAGACGCCCGCATGAGCGGCCCGCGCCACTTCATCGACCTTTGGGATATCCCGGCCGGGGAGCTGCGGCGCATCCTCGACGACGCCAAGGCCCGCAAGGCCGCGCGGGCGGGATGGCCGAAGGGGGCGGTCGACGCCGACGCCCCGGCCAGGGGACGCACCCTGGCGATGATCTTCGAGAAGAATTCCACGCGCACCCGGTTTTCCTTCGACGCCGCCATCCGCCAGCTCGGCGGCGACGCGATCATTTCCACCGCCGCCGACATGCAGCTGGGCCGTGGCGAGACCATCGCCGACACCGCGCGGGTGCTCTCGCGCATGGTGGACGCGGTCATGATCCGGGCGCGCCGCCACGATGACATCCTGGCCCTGGCCGCCGCCGGCGAGGCGCCGGTCATCAATGGCCTCTCCGACAGGAGCCACCCGTGCCAGATCATGGCCGATATCCTCACCTTCGAGGAGCATCGCGGCTCGGCTGACGGGCGAACCTTCGCCTGGGTCGGCGACGGCAACAATGTTTGCGCGACCTTCATCCAGGCCGCCGCCAAGTTCGGCTTTCGACTCGTGATCGCCTCGCCAGAGGCTTACACGCCAAAGGCGGAGGATTTGGAGCGCGCGGCGGCGGAGGGGGCCCACATCGAGCTCACGAGTGATCCGCGCAAGGCGGTGGCCGGCGCCGATCTGGTGGTCGCCGACACCTTCGTCTCCATGGGCGACGAGGACGCCGCCCAGCGGCTGCAGACGTTGGCGCCTTTCCGCGTGGACGAGGCCTTGATGACGCTGGCCGCGCCGGGGGCCCTTTTCATGCACTGCCTGCCGGCGCACCGGGGCGAAGAGGTGACCGATGGGGTCATCGACGGTCCAAGCTCAGTCGTCTGGGACGAGGCCGAGAACCGGATCCACGCGCAGAAATCCATTCTGGCCTGGTGCTTCGGCGCCATCTGACGCTCTAGGCGCGAGCGCATGGGGGCCCCATATTGGCCGCCGTGCCCCAGTCCGTTCCACCCCTCGACGATTTGGCCGCGCCGTTCCAGATCGAGCGGCAGCCTGTGCGCGGGCGCCTGGTGAGACTTGGGCCGGCCATCGACGACATCCTCACGCGCCACGCCTATCCGCCGGACGTCGCCAACCTGCTGGGCGAGACCTGCGCCCTGGCCGCGCTCGTCGGCTCGAGCCTGAAGATCGAGGGGCGTCTGATCGTGCAGGCTCAGGGCGACGGACCGGTGTCCTATGTGGTCGCCGACTACGACACGACGGGCGCCTTGAGGGGCTATGCACGGTACGACGAGGCGCGGCTGGGGCAGATGCCGGCCAAGTTCGGCGTCGCCGGCGCGAAGGCGCTGCTCGGGCACGGCGTCTTCATCATGACCGTCGACCCTGGCCCCGGCATGGACCGGACCCAGGGGGTTACGCCCATCGAGGGTGAGACGCTGGCTCTCTGCGCCGAGCGGTACTTCGCCCAATCCGAGCAGACGCCCACCCGGGTCCGACTGGCGGTCGGCCGTTTCGACTCCGGCCAGGGCGCTTCCTGGCGGGCGGGAGGCATCCTACTGCAGATCATCGCCGAGGAGGAGGCGCGCGTCGCCGCCGCCGAGGCTTGGCGGGAAGCGGAATTCCTCTTCGAGACGGTCGGCGAGGACGAGTTGATCGACCCGGCCCTTGCACCAGCGACCTTGCTCTATCGCCTCTTCCACGAGCCAGGCGTGCGCCTCTTCACCGCTCGGGCGCTCGCCGCCTTCTGCCGCTGCTCCGAGGAGCGCATCATGACCGTCCTGCGCGCCTTCGCCGAAGAGGAGCGCGCGGACATGGTCGAGCCCGACGGCCGCATCCACGTGACCTGCGAGTACTGCTCGCGGGTGTACAGGGTCGAGCCGGCGAGGGTGGCTGACGGCTAGCAATCTTTTTTGATTCTGCGGTCGGGAACTAGCGAGCTTGCCACCGCTTCCAACTGGCGTTTGGCGGTTCCGACGGCGGCTTTTGTCATCTTCTCGCCATCGATAGAGCGCCAATCAGCGTTGCTCGTTTTGGACCTTGCCAATCGGTGAATACCGCGCAAGTTCAACCTTACGGTCAAGGTTGTACACCTGTTCCGCGAGAAGGGGTCGCTGTCGGCGCCTCTAGCGTAGAGCGGCGCGGGGGAGTCGAATGCAACTTAATGAATGGGCGTGAAGCGTCGCGGCTGGCAATCTGTGCAGAGCCATGATGTTGGCGGGGGAGTCAGTCAATAGCGGTTAGGGGGTTTTCGGCGTGAACATCCCGACGTGCATAGTTATTTGGCGTCGGCACATTTGAAGTCAAAATCGGGTGTTTCCAAATGGAAGTCAATTTCCGGCGACCGATTGCGCCGCCTGACGAGCTGAAAATCTTGGTGATCAAGCTTGATCATTTGGGAGATTTTATTATCGGCCTTCCGGCCATGGAGCGACTGCGTAAGGAATTCCCAAACGC
>Ga0335069_10006921_pt1 | contig 16429 bp, 13 predicted proteins | sample Lox_Sample_11_FD_206714 | JGI IMG/M metagenome (GOLD analysis project Ga0335069, IMG submission 206714) | Soil microbial communities from Loxahatchee National Wildlife Refuge, Florida, United States - Lox_Sample_1.1 | ecosystem: Environmental > Terrestrial > Soil > Wetlands | place: USA...
CGGAATCCGTTTTCGTAATCTTCGGTCAGGCACACCGGCTCGAAGATGCGATTCGAATGCGCGGCCGCCAGTTTTTCGAGAGCCTCGCGCTTGAATCCCGTCCCCACGCCGCACGACGGTATGAAGCCGCCCAGCACTTGCCGTGCCCGCAGATCCTTCATTTGGAACTCCGCGAACTCGTCGCAGTAGACGCCGTGCGTCATCTCGAGCGGCGGCGTCGGCAGCGCCAGCACCGGAATCTGCACCATGTCGTAGTCTTCGGCGAAGTAGTTGATCCAGCGCAATGAGTCCGGATGAATAATATCCTCGGCATCGTGGGTCATGATGATGTCGAAGTGCACATCCTCCTCTTCCTCCATCAGCAGCATGCGCTGGTAAATCCAATTCAGGTTGTCGGCTTTCGAAGTGGGACCGTTGTGGGGAGCAACGGCCATGTGGACGTTCTTGACCTGCTTGGAGGCTTCGCGGATGGCGGCGAGCGTTGGCCCGTCGTTGGGGTAGGCGCCGATAAAGATGTCCCAGTTGCGGTAACGATTGGCGGTGATGTTGTGCTCCACCATCTTCTGAATCACACGGTGCTCTTTCCACAGCGGCACAAAAACCGCGATCCGCTTCTGCGGCACCGCGTCGAGTTCGGTTTCCGAAGGTTGGTGAAACTGCGGCCGTTTGAAAAAACGCGTCGCCAGCCACGACCACGCGCACGCCACATCCAAAACCAGATCGTCCAGCCCGTTCAATAGCACCCAGCACGCCAGAGGGACCAGGCACACGGCCACGCACCTGTCGGCATGGGACACGAGCAGACGGAGGTATAGCAAATGTGCTAGTGGGCCTAGTCGCGCGAAACTCTCAAATCCCGCCCCTCCGCGCCCGCCGCTGATTTGACAAGTCTTGCCGACCGTTCTTATGATGAAATTTCAAGTTTAATTCCGCGACCGTTGCCTTGGTCCGGCATCTCCCGATGCCTCATTTGGCAGGTTCGCTTGTTTATCGGTCGTGACTCACTATGATCAAAGTCGAAGGTTTGACGAAGCGATACGCCCGTACTCTGGCCGTCGATAACATCTCCTTCGAGGTGGAAAAGGGCCAGATTGTTGGCTTTCTCGGACCAAATGGCGCCGGAAAAACCACCACAATGCGCGTCCTTACCTGCTTTCTGCCGCCCACCGCGGGTACAGCGCAGGTGGCTGGCTTCGATGTCCTGGAGCAGCCCCTCGAAGTAAAGAAACGCATCGGTTATCTTCCCGAAACCCCGCCCCTTTATCCCGACATGGAGGTCGGCGAATACCTGACCTTTGTCGGCAGGCTCAAGGGCCTGGCCAACGCTGACGTGCCCAAGCGCGTCGGCGAGGTTTGCGACCGTTGCGCCATTACCGACGTTCGGATGAAGTTGATCGGCAAGCTCTCCAAGGGCTACCGGCAGCGCGTGGGCCTGGCGCAAGCCATCCTGCACAACCCCGACGTTCTTATCCTCGATGAGCCCACTTCCGGTCTCGATCCCAAGCAAATCATCGAAACCCGTGAGCTCATCCGCAGCCTCGCCGGTGACCACACCATCATTCTGAGTACCCACATCCTGTCGGAGGTGGAGCATTCCTGCGAGCGCGTAATCATCATCAACCAGGGGAAACTGGTTGCCCAGGATACTGTGACCAACCTCACCAATCGGTTGCGCGGTTCCGAGTCCGTCGCGATCGACGTGGCCGCTGGGAATGGGACGCTGAATCCTGCCGAAGTCCGCCAGCGCCTGGAGCAGGTGGCCGGCGTGAGCCGAGTGGTGCTGAAAGACACAAAAGACAGCCACTGCGCCTTCGAAATTGAGAGCATGCAGGGCCGGTCGATTCGCGCCGAAGTGGCCCGAGCCGTCGTGACTGCCGGCTGGGACTTGAATGAGCTGCGTCCGGTTGGGCTCAGCCTCGAAGATATCTTCCTCCAACTGACCGCTTCCGAAAAGGCGGAAAAGAAGGTCGAAGAAAAGTCCGAGGAAAAGAAGCCCGAAGAGACGAAAGCGGAGGCCAGCGTTTAGCCATGCGAAATATTCTGGTGATCTTCAAAAAAGAGCTGAAAAGTTACTTCGCCTCCCCCATCGCATATTTGTTGCTGGCGATCTTCGCCGTAATTTTCGGGTTTTTCTTCTACAGCGCCACGCGGTTCTTCGTCTTGCAAGGCATGCAAATGCAGATGATGGGTCGCGGCATGCCCATGGACGTGAACGAGTACGTCATCCGTCCGCTGCTCACCAACGCCAGCGTCATAGGCCTGTTCCTCATTCCCATGATCACCATGCGGCTCTATGCAGAGGAAAAGCGTTCCGGCACCATCGAACTGCTCATGACCTCGCCCGTGCGTGACCTCGAGATCGTGCTCGGCAAGTGGCTGGCGGCACTGGTGCTCTATATTTCGATCCTGGGCATTTCCGGCCTCAACATCGCCATCCTCTATGCGTTCGGCCGCCCTGATTGGAAACCGATTCTGGTCGGTTACCTGGGGTTGATTTTGCAAGGCGGCTGCCTGCTGGCTATCGGCATCTTCATCTCCACCACTACCAAGAACCAGATCATCGCCGGCGGCGCCACCTTCGCCGTCTGCCTCATGCTTTGGGTGCTCGATTGGGTCAGCGCCTATGATCAGTCCGCCTGGGCCAAAGTAGTCTCGTATTTGTCCGTCGTGACTCACTTCGAACCGTTTTCCAAAGGCGTGATTGACTCCAAGGACGTAATCTTCTACCTTTCCATGATTTTCTTCGGACTGTTCCTGACCACCCGGTCGGTGGAATCGCTGCGGTGGAGGTCGTAAATGAATTCTGAGTGGCTCAAAGCAAGACAAACCCGCTACGGGGCGTATCTATTCACTTATCTGGTGGTCATCATTGCCGTGCTCGGCGCCACCAACTGGCTCGCCAACCGGCATAACAAATCGTTTGACTCAACCTCGAACAAGCGCTTCAGTCTTTCCGAACAGACCGGCAAGATCGTCAAAGGCCTGAGCCGCGACGTCACCATTACTTATTTCGACAAGACGACGGAATTCGGCCGCGCCCGCGATCTTCTGGATCGCTACGGCAATCTTTCGACCAAGCTGCACATCGACTATGTCGATCCCGATAAGAAACCGCAACTCGCCCGGGCCGCCAACGTCCGCACTTACGGCACCATCTATATCGATAGCGGCCTGCGCAAGGAAGAAGCCAAAAGCCTCACCGAGGAAGATGTCACCGGCGCCCTCATCCGCTCGCTGAAGAGCGGCGAGCGCAACGTCTGCTTCGTCACCGGCAGCGGCGAGCACGGCCTGGATGATAGCGGCCGCACCGGCTACTCTTCGGTCAAAGAGGCGCTCGAAAAGAACAACTACAAAACGAAAACCATTTCTTTGTTGGAAGCCGGCGGTGCTGCTCCGCCACAGGCAGTCAAACTGGGCCAGCCAGCGGCTTCCGCGGCCGATGGAGCAAAGCCTGCGGTTCCCGCCGACTGTACCGTGCTGGTGGTCGCCGGTCCCAAGTACGATTACACGCAGCCCGAAGTCGACGCCATCAAGTCCTATGTCGAGAATGGCGGCCGTGCGTTATTCCTGATCGATCCACCGCTGAAACTCGGCCGCGACGATTATTCCGGCAGTCCCGCGCTCGCCACGGTGATCAGCCGTTGGGGCGTCACCCTCGATAAAGACCTCGCGCTCGATACCAGCGGCGTCGGCCAGATTTTCGGCCTTGGTCCTGAAGTTCCCCTGGTCACCAGTTACGAATCGCAGCCCATCGTTCGCGATCTCAAAGACGTTGCCACCGCATTCCCGCTGGCTCGCACGCTGGACGTCAAGTCCACCAGCACCGGCACCGCCGAGAAACTGTTCTCCACTTCGAGCAACAGTTACGCCACCACCTCGATCAATTCACCTGAGATCCGCATCGATCCGAAGAAAGACAAGAAAGGGCCGCTCGCGCTGGCCGCGTCCGGCACTTACAAAGGAGCGGCTGGGAAAGAAGGCCGTTTCGTCGTGGTGGGCAGTTCCAATTGGGCCAGCAACAATATTCTCCGCTTCAATGGCAACCGCGATCTGTTTCTCAATATGATGAACTGGCTGAGTTCCGACGAAGATCTCATCTCCATCCGGCCGAAGGATCCCGAGGATCGCCGCTTGAATATCAGCACGCGCCAGATGTCCGCGCTGGCTTATTCCAGCATGTTGTTTCTACCCTTGATCGTCGTCGTATCCGGATTCGTCGTCTGGTGGCAGAGGAGATAGCTGATGAAGTTCCGAGGGCTCCTCGCCGCGGCGGTAGTGCTCGCGGCTCTCGGCGGTGCTGTCTGGTGGTCGGAGAAGAAGGAAAAAGCCGATGCCGCCAAGCCCGCCGCTGACGCCACGCCCAAGATCCTCACCATTCCGGAAGATCAGTTTCAGCAGATTGACCTGGCTAAAAAGGGCGGTGATACCACCGAGCTGAGCAAAGCCGGCGGCAGTTGGAAGATCGTGCAGCCTAAACCACTCTCCGCCGATCAGGATTCCGTCGCTTCCCTGGTGACATCCCTCGCCTCGCTCTCTTCGGACCGCCTCATTGAGGACAAGGCCTCCGATCTTTCTTCGTACGGCCTCACTGCTCCATCTGAGCAGGTCAAAATCACCGAGAAAAATGGAAAAATAGTCACCCTGCTGATCGGCGACGACACTCCTACCGGGTCGGGAACTTTTGCGAAAGTGGAAGGCGATCCGCGTGTCTTCTCGATTGCCAGTTACATCAAATCGAGTCTCGATAAGTCTTCCAAGGATCTTCGCGATAAGCGCCTGCTTACCTTTAACTCCGATAAGTTGACCCGCGTCGACTTAACCGCCAAGGGCCAGAGCATGGAATTTGGCAAGAACAATCAGAACGAGTGGCAGATCCTCAAGCCTCGCCCGCTTCGTGCTGACGGCCTCCAGGTTGACGAACTGGTGCGCAAGCTGAAGGACGCCAAGATGGACGTATCCGTCACGGACGAAGATGCCAAAAAAGCCGTGGCCGGATTCTCCACCGGCACGCGCGTCGCCGTAGCCAGCGTTACCGATTCGAACGGCACCCAGGAAATCGAAGTCCGGAAAGACAAGGACAAGAATTACTACGCCAAAAGCTCCGCCGTCGAAGGCATTTACAAAGTGATCAGTGACTTCGGCGAAGGGCTCGACAAGAGCTTGGATGATTTTCGTAACAAGAAACTCTTCGATTTCGGCTGGAACGATCCCACCAAACTTGAAATTCACAACGGAACTGCGCAGGCTACTTATCAAAAGAGCGGCGAGAAGTGGATGTCCGGCGCGAAACCAATGGATAGCCCCAGCATCCAAGCGTTAGTAGACAAGCTGCGCGATCTTACTTCCACTAAGTTCCTCGATGCCGGTTCCGCTGCGTCCATCTTCGAAGCTACCGTAACGTCGAACGATGGCAAGCGCGTCGAGAAGGTTTCTATCTGGAAACAGGGCGATAAGTACTACGCCAAACGCGAAGGCGAGCCCACGGTGTACGAGCTTGATACGAAGGCCGTCGAGGATCTGCAGAAGGCTGCCGGCGACGTTAAGGAATCCCAACCCCAGAAAAGTGGTAAAAAGTAATTGGCTCAGAATGCGCACTACTCTGCGCCACTACAGTGAACGGACTCCTTACCGACCTTTACGAGCTCACCATGTCTGCCGGCTATTTCGAAGCCGGCAAGGCCAAGCAAAAGGCCACCTTCGAGCTATCGGTCCGCCGCCTCCCAAGCAATCGTAATTTTGTTGTTTCCGCCGGGCTGCCGCAGTGTGTCGATTACCTGCTGAACCTTCGGTTCACTTCCGAAGAGATCGATTACCTGCGCGGCCTGCCGCAGTTCGCTCAAGTCTCGCCCGGGTTTTTCGAGTATCTGCGTGACTTCTGCTTCACCGGCGATTTGTTCGCCGTGCCCGAAGGCACGCCGCTGTTCGCAGGCGAACCCATGTTAATGGTGCGCGCTCCTCTCATCGAGGCGCAGATTCCGGAAACCTATCTGCTCTCCGCCATCACGTTTCAGTCGCTCATCGCCACCAAAGCGGCGCGTATGGCCGAGGCGGCCGACGGCCGAAGCGTCGTCGAGTTCGGCACCCGCCGCGCTCATACTCCCGAAGCCGGCGTTCTCGCGGCCCGCGCGGCCTACATCGGGGGCTGCATCGGCACCAGTAACGCGCTTACCGGTCTCCGGTACGAAATTCCCGTGTTTGGCACCGCCGCTCACTCCTGGGTACTTTCCTTTTCCAATGAGTTGGATTCGTTCCGCCAGTTGCAAAAACTCCTCGGGCCACAAACCGTTCAGCTTATCGACACCTACGACACCATTGAGGGCGCGCGCCGCGCCGCTGGGCTCGGACGGCCGCTGTGGGGAGTGCGCCTGGATAGCGGCGACATCGTCACGCTTTCCCGCCAGGTTCGCGCCATTCTCGATGAAGCCGGCCTGCGTGAGTCCAAGATCATGGTCACTGGCGATCTGGACGAGTACAGAATCCGCGACATCGTTCGCGATGGCGCACCCGTGGACATTTTCGGCGTAGGCACCGAACTGGCTACTTCGGGCGACGCGCCCTCCATGGGCACCGTCTACAAGCTGGTCGAGGTGGATATCTGCGGCATCAAACGATTCACCGCCAAGTTCAGCGAGAACAAGGGGACGCTCCCCGGCGCCAAACAGATCTTCCGTCTTCCTGATCACGATGTACTTGGCCGCGCCGCCGAATGCTGCGGCAGCTCTGAAGCCTTACTCCGCCCAGTCATTCTTGGCGGAAAGCTGATTGAGCCGCTGCCTGATGCGACCGCCGCGCGCTCCCGCGCTTTCGATGCCATCGCCAAGCTGCCGGCTCCTCTTCGCGGCCTCGATCTTGCCGATCCCCACCCCGTCGAATACAGTAAGGACCTGATCGCGTTGATCGAACGTACGCGACGGAACATGGCATGAGCCTCGCCTTCTTCGACATCGACACCCAGATCGATTTCCTGTTTCCCGCGGGTGCTCTCTACGTGCCCGGCGCTGAACGCCTCATTCCGGCGCTCCGCCGCCTCAATCAGTACGCCGCGGCTCATGGCATTCCGCTGGTTTCGAGTACCGACTCGCACGCCGAAGACGACCCCGAGTTCCGCGACTGGCCCCCGCACTGCGTCGCTGGCACCGTGGGCCAACTCAAGCCCGCCGAGACGCTGCTCGAGAGACGCGCAACCATCGGCGTCGCGCCGGGAGATTATTCCTTCGAAGGCGCCCAGCAAATCCTGTTCGAGAAGAACAAACTCGACATCACCTCGAGCCCCAACTTCCAGCCGCTCGTCGCGAGATTGGGAGTCGAAGGATACGTCGTCTACGGCGTAGTGACCGAATACTGCGTACGCTTCGCCGCCATGGCTTTATTAGCGTCCGGCAAGCCCGTCAGCCTGGTCACCGACGCCATCCAGGCTCTCTCCCCCGCAGCCTCTGAGAATACAATCCGCGAATTCACCGCCCGCGGCGGTCGCCTGACCACCGTCGCCAGCCTCTGCAACACGTAAGCATTCCTGTAGCGCAGCGGTACGCCGCTTTTGCGGACACCTGCGGCTCGTTGCTTCCTTGAGCCATTTTAATTTCCGGCTTGATAAAATTCGGAAACGCGCCGCGGCGCCAATTCGCCTATTCATTCGGAACGTTTGGAAAGGAAATTTTCATGCGACGCACATCACTCAGACGCGTAGTGGTTCTACTCATGCTCGCCGCCTGGCTCGGCGTCTTCACCGCAACGGCACCCGCCCAAGCGCCGCCATCTTTTCCTCCGGAGCAGTTGGATCAGTTAGTCTCGCGGATCGCGCTCTATCCCGACCCGTTGCTTTCTCAAATCCTGGCTGCCGCCACATTTCCTAGCGAGATTCCCGATGCCGCTCGTTGGGCCGATGAACATCATTACCTGACCGGCGACGCGTTAGCCGCAGCCATTACCGAAGATCACCTCCCGTGGGATCCCAGCGTGCAAGCGCTGCTCCCGTTCCCCTCGGTGCTCGATACGATGGCTTCCGATATGCGCTGGACCACCGACCTCGGCAACGCGTTCCTTGCACAGCAGCCGGATGTCATGGATGCCGTGCAGCGCATGCGCCAGAAGGCCAGAGACTACGGCTATCTCCGCAGCAATGGGCAAGTCGTCGTGAGTGGTGGGCCGTACATCGAAATTCTCCCCGTCAATCCCGCGTTCATTTGCGTGCCCTACTACAATCCGTCGGTGGTTTTCTTCGCGCCGCGTCCGGGGTTCTTCGTGGGCGGCGCCATCAGCTTTGGTTTCGGTGTGACCATCGGGCCGGCGTTTCGGCCGTGGGGCTGGGGATTAAATCGCTTTGTCTGGGCTTCGCACGGCGTCATCATCAACAACCATCCCTGGGCCAGAACGTGGGTGAACCGCGGCGCATACGTCCATCCGTATGCCGTGCAGCGCTACGCCCCTGCCGCGCGTGCCCCGGAGCACCACGAACTGCACGAGCGCTCCGCGCATGAACGCGAAGCCGCCCGCACGGGCCACGCACGCGTGGAAGAACATCGCGAAGAGCACCGGCGGTAGCCAGACCGCCGCCGGGCAAAACCCACAATCCACTCTGATTTTCGTTTTCATGCCAACAGGGTCGGCGTTGACATCCCTAATTTCCTCCGCTATATTTTCTTAACATACTGATTTTTATTGGTTTGTCGGTGGCTAAACGTCGTGATTTCGGCGGGAGAATTTCCTACCCGGAGTCTGGGCTGTCCCCCTTTGTTTCTATGACATACCGCGCGATCAGCATTCTCGCGAACCATTAAGGAATCAGTGGCTCCGGAGATTGGCAATGGCCGTCGACCAAAACAGCGGGAAGCTGGAACCCGCACAAAACAATTCGGAGGACTACGAACACCTCCTCGACGACTACAGCCACTTCGTTCCTCCCGGTGAAGGCGAGGTCCTCGACGGAAGGGTACTGAAGGTCACACCTCAGGAAGTCATTGTCGATTTCGGCTACAAGTCCGAAGGCCTCGTTCCTATCGAGCAGTTCCGCGCACCCGATGGCTCTGTCCAGGTGCAGCCCGGTGACGTGATCGACGTCATGATCGATCACGGCCAGGAGGTGGAAGGCTACATCCTCCTCTCACATGAGCGAGCCGCGCGCATTCGCGTCTGGGACAACCTGGAAAAGGCCTTCGAGCAGCAACTCATCATTTCCGGCCACGTGCTGGGCCGCGTAAAGGGCGGGCTTTCCGTGGACGTCGGCATCAAGAGCTTCATGCCCGGCTCGCAGCTCGATCCGCGGCCGGTCCGCAATCTCGATTCCTTCATCGGCCAGGACATCCCGGTCAAGATTATCAAGTTGAACCGCCGCCGCGGCAACGTCGTGGTCTCTCGCAAGCTCGCCGTCGAGCAGGAAGCCAGCGAACGCAAAAATGTCACTTTGGAGCATCTCGAAGAAGGTGCGGTCGTCACCGGTGTCGTCAAGAACCTTACTGAGTACGGCGCGTTTATCGACCTCGGTGGCATCGACGGTTTGTTGCACGTCACTGACATGTCCTACGGGCGTGTAGCCCACCCGTCGGAAGTGCTGCATCCGGGCGACGAAGTCACGGTCAAAATCCTGAAATTCGATCGCGCCAAGGAACGTGTCTCCCTCGGCATCAAGCAGCTCGCTCCCGATCCCTGGGAAGGCGTGGCGCAGCGTTATCCCGTCAACAGCCGTGTTGTGGGGCGTGTCGTGAATGTGACCGACTACGGCGCCTTCGTGGAGCTCGAACCCGGCGTCGAAGGGTTAATCCATGTCACAGAAATGACGTGGTCGCGGCGCATGAAACACCCGGCTAAGGTGGTTAGCCCAGGCGACCAGGTGGAAGCCGTGGTTCTCGACGTTCATCCGAAAGACCGGCGCATTTCGCTCGGCTTGAAACAACTTGAAGCCAACCCATGGACGACGATCGCCGCCCGCTACAGCGTCGGATCAGTGGTCGAAGGGCGCGTCCGGAACATGACGGATTTCGGTGCATTCGTGGAGATCGAAGAAGGCATTGACGGTCTGGTGCATGTATCCGATTTGTCATGGACCAAGCGGGTCAAGCATCCGTCTGAGGTTTTGAAAAAAGGCCAGATCGTGCAGGCGGTCATCCTGGCGATTGATTCCAAAGCACATCGTCTTTCTTTAGGGATCAAACAGTTACAGCCCGACGCCTGGGAGCGCTTCTTCCAGACGCATAATGTGAACGACATGGTGCACGGGCGCGTGGTGCGGCTGGCCGGGTTCGGCGCTTTTGTGGAGCTGGCCGAAGGTGTGGAAGGGCTTTGCCACTTTTCCGAGGTGCCTGGTTATACGGGCCGCAAATCGGATATTCCGCCGATCTCCGTGGGGCAGGAGTGGGACTTTAAAATCATCAAGATGAACGAGGCCGAGAAGAAAATCGGTCTCAGCTTGAAAGCGGTCACCGATGACGAAGAAAGAGCCCGTTTAGAGGATTACCAGCGCCAGGCTGCGGTGGCCACCACGACCATCGAAGAAGCCGTAAGTATAAAAGAAAAAAAGACTTAATTTATGCCGGTGGGTTTTTCGGGCCCCTGGGCATGTTATGTTGTAAACAAAGGGGATTGCAAAAAGCCGCTTCGTCACGCGATACTGTTGCAGGCCTGTAATCTGTTGAGAGAACATAGTTTTTGTAGCTTTTCAGCTTTTAAGGAGGCGTGAACATGACCAAGGCGGATCTGATTGAAGAAGTCTCGCGCGTAGTCGAGATGACCCGCAAGGAATCCGAGGTCATCGTCGAGTCCATCTTCGACAGCATCGTGAAGGCCCTGCGCGGCGGGGACAAAATCGAGATCCGCGGGTTCGGCAGTTTTCGGACGCGGCAGCGTCAACCTCGCATCGGCCGCAATCCGAAAACGGGAACGCGCGTGGAAGTTCCCGCGAAGAAGATTCCCTACTTCAAGCCCAGCAAAGAACTTAAGGATGTTGTGAACAACTCGGCGGCAACCAAAGAGCCAATACCTGCCGATCAGCAACAGCCGCAGCCTCACTAAACGGAGCGAGCCATGGACCGCCTCTGGACTCCATGGCGCTACCGGTACATCACTCACGCCGAGCCGTCTGACGGTTGCATCTTCTGCATTAAGGCGGCAGAAAACAAAGACGCTGAGAATTACATCGTCTTCCGCGGCAAGTTGAACTTCGTCCTGCTCAACCTGTACCCCTACACCAACGGCCATCTCATGATCGCGCCGTATCTACACGGCGGCACTCTGGCGGAGACACCCGGGGAAGTGCTGGCGGAAATGATGCGACTCACGCAGCGAGCAGAAATGAATCTGCGATCGGCATATCAGCCGCACGGCTTCAATTTTGGGATGAACATCGGCGAGAGCGCGGGCGCGGGAGTCGCGGGTCACATCCATATGCACATGCTGCCGCGATGGACGGGCGACGCCAATTTCATGAGCACGATCGGCGAAACGCGCGTGTTACCGGAGGAGCTGCCGGTGACGTACGAGAAGCTGGTGAAGCTGCCGTGGGGCTGAGGGCCGGCGTTAAGGGTGTTCGCCTGCGTAAGGCAGATTGTCAAAATCGGACAGTCTGAGGCCGGCGGGCTAGCGCAAGTGCAATTAGCTACTAGCGTTAGATGAATAAGACTATGGAATCCTATTTGCGGGAAGCGGACACTGAAGGGGGAGTACTATGCCCACCTCCGTGCTACAAGACTTGCGTTTTGGCCTGCGGATGCTGCGCCGCAGCCCGGCCGTTGCGCTCATGGCAGTTGTCACGCTGGCTCTCGGAATTGCGGCGAACACAACGATCTTTAGCCTGGTTAACGCGGTGCTGCTTCGCCCGCTGCACTTTCAGAATCCCGACCGCCTGCTGATTCTCAGGGAACGAAATATGAAGCGCGGCCAGTGGCGAAACGCGGCACTGGCGACAGCGTTGGAATGGCGGAAGCATGCCAGGTCATTTGAGCAGATCGAGTTTGCCGTCAACTACAACGAGACGGCGAATCTCGTCGCGGGGAACGAAGCAGAGCGGATCGACACCCAGTTTGTGAGCCCGGGCCTGCTGCGCATGCTGGGCATGAAACCGATGGTGGGCCGTGATTTCAGCGCACAAGACGCAACAGCTTCCAACGTTCTCATCAGTCATGCACTGTGGCAGCGCCTGTGGGGAGGCGATCCGAAAGTATTGGGCAGGCGTCTGGAAACCTCCGTCGGCACATTCACAGTTATGGGCGTGATGCCGCCGGACTCGTGGATCTACCCGTGGGAACGCGATCCCGGCATATGGATTCCCTTCGACCCCGCCGGACCCGATCAGCGGCCCGATACGCGTTGGTGGGGGTGTGTTGCTCGTTTGAAGCCCGGCGCAACTGTCGAGCAGGCACAGGCAGAGATGAGCGTCTTCGGACAGCGGCTGGCACGGGTTCATCCGGAAACCAACAAGGGGTGGGGCGGCGTTGCTGTGCCTATGCACGAGTCGTGGCTTGGAGATGACAGGAATCTGCTGTACATGCTCATGGGCGCGGTGGGCTTTGTCTTGTTAATCGCGTGCGCCAACGTCGCCAATCTGTTACTGGCTCGATCGAGCGCACGCACTACGGAAATGGTAATTCGCGCGTCGATTGGCGGGTCGAGGATGCGCATTGCACGGCAGCTTCTGACGGAGAGCATTCTGCTAGCGCTGATCGGCGGCGTTCTAGGCCTGGGAATGTCGTATTGGGGTGTGGCGCTGATGATGTCCGTAATTCCGGACTGGTTTGCACCGATTGGACGTGTAAGCATCGACGGCACGGTGCTGAGCTTCACGTTGGGGCTCTCGATGTTAACGGGAATTTTGTTCGGACTGGCGCCAGCCATTCGCGGTTCGGGTCTTGACCTGAATCGAGCGCTGAAGGAAGGCGGGAGTCGATCGGGCGGCTCGCGGCAGATTGGCGGCAATTTGCTGGTGGTGGGAGAGATGGCGCTGACCTTAGTGCTGTTGGCTGGGGCTGGTTTGATGATCAACAGTTTCATCCGGGTGAGCCGGGTGGACGTCGGGTTCGAACGTTCTCATCTGCTGATTGCGTACATCGGGTTGGATGGAAAAACCTATCGCGAGCTGCTCCAGGACGATATGCAACGTGTGACGCCAGCCGTCGATGCTTATTTCCGGCAGGCGGTGGAGCGGCTAGCGAAGATTCCCGGAGTGGTGTCGGCGACGGTGGAAGGAGGTGACCGCGAGTGTCCGATTCGCATTGCGGGACGTTCGGGAGATAATGCCGAGACACCGTCCACGGTATTTATGGAAGTTGGCGCCGGCTATTTTGCAACTTTGCGAATTCCGATGATTGCGGGCCGCGCGCCAGCGGCTAGCGACGATGAACACGCGCCCTGGATTGCGGTGATCAATTCGGCTATGGCGAAGCGATATTTTTCGCATGAAAATCCGATTGGCCGCCAGCTTTTCGTCAGCTTCACGGACACAGGAGGGCGCAGGGTAGAGGAAGGACGGCCACGAGAGATCGTCGGAGTGGTGGGCGACGTGAGGCAGTTCGGCGCTGGCAATCCGGCCCCAGCGATGGTTTATGCGCCCGAGCGGCAGCACATTCGCGATTATCCAGGCGGCGCCAGCTCTACGCACCTATCGAAAGCGCTGCTGGCGCGCACCAGCAGTAATCCCGAGGCTCTTTCGGAAACGATGCGCAAAGTACTTGCGGGAATCGATCGCACGCAAGTGGTTTCGCACGTCCAGAGCATGGAGGAAGCCGCGGCGGAGGGGACTGCGCAGTGGCGAATCTTCTCGCAGATTTTTGGCTTTCTTTCCGGATTGGCGATGGTGCTGGCGGCAGGAGGAATTTATGGCGTGGTCTCATATATGGTCAGCCGCAGAACGCACGAAATCGGGGTGCGCATGGCGTTAGGTGCAGGCTCCCGCGAGCTACTGGGCCTGGTTCTCAAGCAAGGAGTGAAACTGGCCGTGCCCGGCATCCTGATTGGTTTGGCCGGGGCATACGCGGCGACGCGAGGCATTCGAAGTTTGCTTTACGACGTCTCACCGACTGATTGGCCGACGTTGTCGATCGTCTCTCTGTTGCTGGCGCTTATTGCTTTGGCGGCATGTTACGTTCCCGCGCGGAGGGCCATGAGGGTGGACCCGGTGCGGGCGCTGCGCGATGAATGAAATCGTTTAGCGCGGAGCGGGATTACTTCTTCAGCAAAGCGTCGATGCCCGCCTGCGCGATGGCCTCATCCACTTCGGAAGGTGCGCCGCTGGCGGCGATGGCGCCGAGAACACGACCGTCGATCTCGATTGGCAGTCCGCCCTGATCGGGGAAACCATCCGGGGCAATGAGCGGCTGCAAGTCGCCGGCCTTTGACCGGTCGGCGGCGAACTTGGACGGTTTTCCGTATAGGGCCGCGTAGCGGGCCTTCTTTTGCGCGAACTGTAGCGTGATCACACCCACACTGTCCGCCTTCTGGAGAAAGAGCAGGTTGCCGGCCTCGTCGACGATGCAGATCGTCACGTCGACGCCGCGCTTTGCGGCTTCGTTTTCGGCAGCGGAAACCATCGTCTTGACGGCTGCCAGATTCAACCACTTTCTGGTTGGAAGATCTGCGGCGGATATCGGCATCATAGTGGGAGCAAGCAGAGCGACTAATGCGCAATTATACTAGCAACTTCGCATGCGGTGACTTGCCGCGTGACGGGTACGGCAAAACTAAAAGTGGTGCCGCGTCCCACTTCGCTCTCGACGGCAATTTCGCCGCCCAATAAATGGATCAGTTGGGAAACGATGGCCAATCCCAATCCCGTGCCACCGAACTGCCTGGTGGAACTTCCGTCGGCCTGAACGAACGGCTGAAAAATTTCTTGCTGACGATCGATGGGAATCCCGATTCCGGTATCGGACACGTGGAAGCGCAGTTGATCGCCCGTGCCGCCGGCGGTTCGCTCCACCGCGAGCGAGACCGATACACGGCCCTGGTGGGTGAACTTCACGGCATTGTCCACCAGGTTTACCAGGATCTGTTGCAGCCGCACGGAGTCGGTCGAAACCGAGGAAGGCACCTCGTCACCGATTACGCAGACCATTTGCAACTGCTTCTGGACGGCGGCTGGCCGAAGGGATTCAATCACGTCGCGTACCAGCGCGCTGGGGTCGATGCAGGAATTCTGGATGTCGAGTTTACCGGCCTCCATCTTCGAGAAATCGAGGACGTCATTCAGAACTCGAAGCAATCCGTGGGCGCTGTCCCGAGCCGTTTCCAGATAGTCGGTCCGCTCGCCATTCTCTTCAGTATCCAGGGCCAACTCAATCATGCCGATGATGCCGTTCATCGGGGTCCTGATTTCATGGCTCATGTTAGCCAGAAACTCTGTCTTGACTCGTGCGGCTTCCTCGGCCTTCGCCTTCGCACCCTCGAGCACGGCAATGGTGCGCTCATGCATGGCGACCAGCTCTTGCGCATGCTTCCTCTCGTCCGCCAAACGGCCCACATACAGCCGGAATGTTCGATAAATTCCGTAGATGACGGGCAGCGCAGCCAAGGGCAGTTGGACGCCGATGCGTGGAGCAAAGAGCTCGACCAAGCCGATGATTGAGGCGCCCAACAGGTAGTACGGCAAAGACCACAGATAACCGTCTCTCCATATGCGGATCGGGTTCTTGCGCCGCTCGGTCAGCGAGATCACCCCGGCAATGGAAAGAGTATTCAGGCAGAAGTATGCCGCGGTGGATAACAGCAGCGCTAATACGGAAAGTGCCTGCGAGGTCCCCAGAGCGGCGAGAGCGTGATACAGGCTATAGCTCAGGTAGGCTGCGTTGGCGACGCTGGCCGCCGTAAACAAGACCTCGACTGCGCGAACTCTCCGTTTCGGCCTCCAGAGACACTGAGCCAGGCACGAGCTAATCGCTAACAGGACGGTCTCAGGCAGACTGAGACAAGTCATGCTCAATAGAACAAAAATGTATGCTACGGAAATTGTCCCGCTGAGTCCCGGTAGAGAGACTTTTAAGGACGAAGTAATTACAGCGCACGATAATAGAGTGATGTAGAGGTACGGACGCTCGGATGTCCACGGGTATAGGGAACGGCAGGAAGCCGCGGTCCCCAACGCAATGATCGCGGCGATGTAAATGCCGGCCCATGAAACCCGGTGCAGACTCAAACTGAGTGGGGAGTACGGGGCAGTGCGGCTCAAACGTTCATGATAGCGATCTGAACAGACGTTTTCCAAGACGCCGAAAGGCCTATCTGAGTCAAATATGACGGGCTAACTTTAGTTAACAAGTCAGCCGTAGTCGCTGAAGACGTAACGTCCGCTCACTGAGTCGCCGCTCAAAGGCCCGCGCCTAGTGCTAAGTCACTCGCAGCGCAGGGCGGCGATGGGGTCGATTCGCGCGGCGCGGCGCGCGGGGAGGTAGCTCGCGAAGAGAGCGACAGCCGCCAGGAGGAAAACGACCGCGCATAGCACCAGGGGATC
>Ga0335069_10006922_pt1 | contig 16427 bp, 11 predicted proteins | sample Lox_Sample_11_FD_206714 | JGI IMG/M metagenome (GOLD analysis project Ga0335069, IMG submission 206714) | Soil microbial communities from Loxahatchee National Wildlife Refuge, Florida, United States - Lox_Sample_1.1 | ecosystem: Environmental > Terrestrial > Soil > Wetlands | place: USA...
CCGCAAATGACACGCGGCAGGCTCCAGCGCTGGCGTCAATTCTCGCGACCGCGCACCGTGCTGCGGATTTCGTCGATCACTACCGCATGCAGGGCGAGTCGTTCGACTACTCGCTCGAGGAACGCTGGGTGCGCGATGAGGGACTTCTCAAGCTCGTACCGGAGGTGATCGGACAGACGCTCTGCGCGGCCGGGATCGAGCCGGCGCGAATCGACCGGATCGTCGTCGGCGGCAGTGCCGGTACCGCCTCCAGGATCGCGAAGCTGGCCGGACTCGGCCACGCCAGGCTGCAGGATGGTTTGCGTGAGGATTGCGGTGATACGGGCACCGCGCACCCGCTGCTGATGCTCGCCGCCGCGCTGGAAGAGGGCGCGCCGGGCGAACAGGTGCTGTTGGTGGGATTTGGCCAGGGCGTCGATGTGCTGTTGATTCGCCTGGCAGCGGCTCGCCCGGCCCAGGGCCCCCGCGCGGTGTCCAGCGCACTGGCCCGCCGCAGGACGGAAGCCCACTACGCCCGTTACCTGGCGCATGCCGGCCTGCTCGAAGTCGATTTCGGCATGCGCGCGGAGCGCGACAACCGCAGCGCGCAAAGTGTGGCCTGGCGCAAGCATCGGGCGTTGACCGCCTTCGTCGGCGGTCGCTGTCAGTCCTGCGGTACGGTACAGTTCCCCAGGAGTCGCGTCTGCGTCAATCCGGAGTGCCGCAAGACCGATACGCAGGCGGATCATCGCCTGGCCGATTCGCTGGGACGGGTCAAGTCCTTCACCGAGGACTGGCAGGCGTTTTCGCCGCGGCCGCCCTGCGTGTACGGCAATGTTGAATTCGAGGATGGCGGCAATCTGATGATGGAGCTGACCGACGTGGACAGCGGCGAAATCGCTGTCGGCGCGCGCGTGCGCTTCATGTTCAGGATCAAGGACAGGGATGCCCTGAGGGGCTTCCGGCGCTATTTCTGGAAGGCGGTGCGGGCGTAGCCATGGCAAGCGGAATCCGCGACAAGGTGGCTATCCTCGGCATGGGGTGCTCGAAGTTTGGCGAGCGCTGGGATTGCGGACCCGACGATCTGATCGTCGAGGCATTCACCGAGGCGCTGGCCGATGCCGGCATCGAACGCGACCAGATCGAGGCCGCGTGGCTCGGCGTGTTCTTCGACGAGCAGAGTGTCGGCAAATCGCCGCTGCCGCTGTCCATGGCCCTGCGCCTGCCCAACGTACCGGTGACGCGCGTGGAGAATCTTTGCGCGACGGGCACCGAGGCCTTGCGTGGGGCTGTCTACGCCGTGGCCGCAGGCGCCTGCGACATTGCGCTGGCAGTTGGAGTTGAGAAGCTCAAGGACACGGGCTACGCGGGACTTCCGGAGCGTACGAAGGGCACCTTCGAGGATCTGTACCTGCCGGGCAGCACCGCCCCGGGGGCCTTCGCGCAGCTCGCCAGCGCCTATGCCGCCCGGCACCGTTATCCGATGGCGGAGATCCGGCGCGCCATGGCGCATATTTCCTGCAAGAGCCATGAGAATGGCGCGCGCAATCCGAAGGCGCACCTGCGCAACCGGATCACACCCGAGCAGGTGTTGCAGGCCCCGATGATTTCCTATCCGCTCGGCGTGTTCGACTGCTGCGGGGTCAGCGATGGCGCGGCCTGTGCGATCGTCACGACGCCGCAGCTGGCACGTTCGCTCGGCAAACGTGACCTCGTGACCGTGAAGGCCCTGCAGCTTGCGCCCAGCAACGGCGTGGAGATGGGCCATCAGTCCTGGGACGGCAGCCACACGCTCACCACGCGAATCGCGGCCCGGCGCGCCTATCGCGAGGCGGGCATCGAACGGCCGCGCGAGGAGCTGGACCTGATCGAAGTGCACGACTGCTTCTCCATCACCGAGCTGGTGTTGATGGAGGATCTCGGACTGTCCGAGGAAGGCCAGGCGCCGCGCGACGTGCGCTCGGGTCGTTACGATCGCGATGGCGCCATACCCTGTCAGATCGATGGCGGCCTGAAGTGCTTCGGCCATCCGATCGGCGCCACCGGACTGCGCATGAGCTATGAAATCTATCTGCAGCTGCTGGGGCGGGCCGGCGAGCGCCAGCTGGCCAGTCCGTCCGTCGGGCTGGCTCACAACCTGGGAGGCATCCCCAACCGCAACGTGGCGAGCGTCGCCATCTTCGGGTTGGCCGCATGACCTGCCGCCTCACTCAATCGACGTTGGATGGAACCCATGGCTGACTCACAGCGCCCCGCTTCCCACCAGACCCAGAGCGAGGCCGGCGGCGCGCCGGACCTGAAACCGTGGGGAGCCGCGGACGAGGATCTCGCCCGGCAGCCGCTCGCTTTCCGCGAGGATCTGCTGCAGGGGCAGACCTTCCTGATCTCCGGCGGCGGCAGCGGCATTGGCCGCGCCATCGCCTACACCTGCGCGCGGCTCGGGGCCGATGTCATGATCTGCGGGCGCCGCGAGGAGAAGCTGGCCGAGACGGCGCGCGGCATTCGCGAAAAAGTCGGGCGCGAGATCGGCATCTCCCCGATGACCATCCGCGATCCGGAGGCCGTGCGACGCCTGATCGATGACACCTATCGACGCTTCGGCAGGCTGGATACGCTCGTCAACAACGGCGGCGGCCAGTTCCCCCAGGCGGCGATCGACTTCAGTGTCAAGGGCTGGCTGGCCGTGATCGACACGAATCTGAACGGCACGTGGTACATGATGCAGGCCGCGGCCCAGCAGTGGCGCGAGCGCGGCAAGCCGGGAAACATCGTCAACATCGTGGCCAACGTGTGGCGCGGCATGCCACAGGTGGCACACACCTGTGCGGCGCGCGCCGGTGTCATCTACCTGTCCAAGACGGTTTCCACCGAGTGGGCGCCGCTCGGCATCCGCGTCAACTGCGTGTCACCGGGCTCGATCGACAGCGACGGCCTGAACGTCTACCAGCGGCACGATGCCGACAAATTCCGCTATTCCAATCCCATGCGCCAGCTGGGCGATGCCCTGGATATCGCGCAGGCGGTGGTGTACCTGTCGGCGCCCACCGGCAAGTTCATCACCGGTGATGTGCTGGTGGTGGACGGGGGCAACAATCAGCACGGCCAGGTGTGGCCGGCGGGGATCCCCGATTACTTCAGGCTGCCCGAAACCTGACGAGGTGTGTGATGGCGGTGAACTACAAGGTCGAATGGCCCATGAGTCTGGGCGCCGAGCGCGATTCGCTCGAAGCCAAGCAGCCGGAGATCGACAACGGCCTGGACGTACCGGATCCCACCCGGTACTACTCGCGCGAGTTCATGCAGAAGGAATGGCAGCGCCTGTGGCCACGCGTGTGGCTGCTCGCCGGGGTCGCGAGCGATATTCCGGAGGCGGGCGACTATTTCACCTTTGCCGTCGGCGCGGAGGAGTTCATCCTTGTGCGCCAGACCGACGGCGCCGTGAAAGCGTTCTACAACGTCTGCCCGCATCGCGGCAACCGGATCGCGCTCAACGAGCAGGGCAGCGTCGAACGCTTCACCTGTGCCTTCCACGGCTGGCAGTTCGGGTGCAATGGCGCGCTCGAGCGCATCACGGACGTGGAGACGTTCAACCCGAAGCTGATCGCCCACAAGCCCGGACTGAGCGAGGTCCGCTGCGACAGCGTCGGCGGCATCCTGTTCATCAACATGGACGGCAATGCCGCGCCGCTCAGGCAATACCTGGGGCTGCCGGCGGGCTACATCGAGAACTACGAAGTCGAGCGGATGCATGTGGTGCACCATGTGCGCAGCGAGTGGCGCGCGAACTGGAAGACCGGCGTCGATGCCTTCTACGAGACCTATCACCTGCCATGGGTGCATCCGCAGACCCAGGGCGTGATGGAGGATTTCAGCCAGTACGACCTGTATCCCAACGGCGCCAGCCGCATGATCGTGCCGATCTGCGTGAAGTCGCATCGCGTCGCCGATCAGGACACCCTCGATCCGTATCTGCAGTTCATGTTGAAGGAGGGGGGCATCGATCCGGCCACGTATCGCGGCAGCGCGCGCGAGGTCCGGCGTGCCATCCAGCAGTCCAAGCGCGAGCGGGCGCGCGCCGCCGGACTGACCCATTACGAGAAGTTCACCGACGGGCAGCTCACCGACAGCTGGGCGACCGGCTTGTTTCCGAATGTGCAGATGGGCATGCATCCGGAAGGCGTGTTCATCATGCGCTTCCTGCCGCACGCGACCGACCCTGAGACGTTCTACTACGACACCATGATCCTCTACCGCTACGTGGATGATCCGAACTACACGGTGCCGGCCTGGATGGGACTGCCCCAGGGCATCGATGTGACCGGCCGGACACGGCCCAACATCGTGCACGTGCCCGCCGGCCAGAAGCCCAACCTCGGTGAAGTGCTGGACCAGGATTCCGAGCTGCTCCCGGTCCAGCAGAAGGGCATCCGCTCGCGCGCTTTCCGCGGTCCCCTGTGGAGCGAGCAGGAGCAGCGCGTACGCCACTTCCACAGGGAGCTCGACCGGTACATCAACGGTCAGAAGTGATGCCCGCGACCGGGGGTCGCACGAATGTCTGCCTGATCGTCGGGGGGCGCTTCCACGACTTCGACTTCGCGCGACTCGAACTGCTGAAACTGTTGCATGCGCACGATCGTATCCGGGTGCGGGTGGCCGAGGACTATTCGGACATCGCGGCGATCGCCGCAGCCGACGCGCTCGTGAGTTATACCTGCGACGTGCGTCCGACCGAAGCGCAGCAGGCAGCTCTTGCCACCTTCATCCATTCCGGCAGACGCTGGTTCGCGCTCCACGGGACCAATTCCTTCATCGACTGGCAGGACGGCCGCGTCGCCACGCCCCGCGCGGCGCCGCGATTCATGCAACTGCTGGGCAGCCAGTTCATCGCGCATCCGCCCATGGGGGAGTTCCGCGTGGAGGTAACCGAACCGAGCCACGCCCTGGTGCGCGGCATCGCGCCGTTCACCGTGAACGATGAGCTGTATCTTTCGGAGCTGCACGGCACGAACCACGTGCTGCTGCACACCCATTTCAACGGCAAGGCGCAAAAGGGTTTCGCCGAACGGGAGTGGTATTCCGACGAGCCCCGACCGGTCCTGTACCTGCATTCACACGGTGAGGGTCAGGTGCTTTACTGCACTCTCGGACACTGCCGCGGACGCTTCGACATGCAGCCCTACGTGGATGAATATCCGACGGTGGAGCGCTGCAGCTGGGAATCGCCGGTCTACTACGAAATCCTCGCACGCGGCATCCGCTGGGTGGCGCGTCTGGAATCCTGAGCCAACCGCGCCGGTCGCGCGGCGCCCATACAGAGGCACCTATGGAACGGATCTTCGGACCAGTCATGCAGAATGCCTTCGTGGTAGCCGACCTGCGGGCCGCGCTCGATCACTGGACGCGCGTGATGGCCGTCGGGCCCTTCTACCTGTTCGAGCACATCGAATTCGAGGAAGTCTCGTTCCGCGGCAACTCGATCAAGGACCTGCAGTTCTCGGTGGCCATCGGCTACTGGGGCGACATCCAGATTGAGCTCATCCAGCAACGGAATGCCGTGCCATCCATCTACACCGAGTTCATGGCCTCGGGCCGGCAGGGGATGCAGCACATGGGTGTGGTGACCGAGTCGCTCGACCGCGATCTGGCGCGGCTCGCGCCGTTAGGCGTAACTCCGGTGCAGCACGGCCGCACGGCGACGGGGCTGCGCTTCGCCTACGTCTCCACCGATTTCCATCCAGGCGGCATGATCGAGCTGATCGAAGCGCACGCCCCGACGCTGGGGTTCTTCGAAATGATGCGCCAGGAGGCGCGCGGCTGGGACGGGCGTGACCCTTTGCGACCGGTGGGTTGACAGTCAGGTGCACCCGGCCCGTTGAAGGTCAGGGGGAAACCGGCCGCCGATAGTCACGTGGAGCCGGCCGGCTGATCGAGCGCGCCAAGGCTGAGACTGCGGGTCTCCGGTGCCCACACCAGGCATACGATCAGCCCGAATGCCAGGGTAGCGACGCAGGCGCCGAGCGCCGTACGCACACCGAAGCTCGCCACGACCAACGGCAACAGGAAGGTACTGGCTGCCGAGCCCAGCCGGCTGCATGCCACGGCCAGTCCAATACCCGAGGCGCGCAGTTCTGTCGGAAACAGTTCCGGCAGATAGACGTAGACCAGTGTCGATTGCGCAGAGAGCGCGCAGGCGAACACGGCCAGCAGGACGACGACCGCGGTGTCCGGCAGTCCGCTCCAGACACTCAGCGTGAGCATCGTCAGGCCCGTGATCGCGAAACTGCCAAGCAGGAATGCCCGCCGCGAGATCCAGTCCACGATCAGTCGGCCGGCCAGCGAGCCGCTCAGGAGCGAGAGGTTGTAGGCGAGCCCGCCGAGGTAACCGCGCTGGGTGCTCAGGTGCGCGATCACCTCGGTGATGAAGGTGCCGACCGCGAAGTAGGGGACCACCTGGCAGGTGAAGAACACACATCCCACGAGGGTGTGGCGGCGCCACGTGCGTGACAGTAGCTGGCGCCACCGCCATCCCTGTCTGGAAGTCGTCACGGATCTGACGGGCGCGGCTACATCCGCGCCGATATGGGCCTGCACGACCCGCAGTGCGCGCGCGGGAAATCCCTGTTGAGTCAGCCAGAGCGGGGATTCCGGGATCGACAGGCGCAGAGGCAGGATCAACAGCGGTGGAATGGCGCTGCTCGCCAGCATCCAGCGCCACGCCTCGGGCCCTGAGTCCGTCAGCGAGTAGCCCGCCGCGTAAGCGCAAACATACCCGGCTGCCCAGGCGATGGAGAGCGTACTGAGCACTTTGCCGCGCACCCGGCGTGGGGAGAACTCGATCAGCAGCGCCTTGCTCACCACGTAGTCGGTGCCGAGAACGAGGCCGATGGCCAGCCGCAGCAGCAGCAGTTCCCAGGCCGTGGCCGCCGCGAACTGCAGAAGCGACAGCAGCGCGAGCACCGCCATGTTCCAGGCGAAGAGCGGCCGCCGACCGAATCGGTCGGCGATCGGTCCCGTGAGCAGCGCACCGGCGAACAGGCCGGCGAGCGATGCGGCGCCGATCGATCCGAGCCAGGAGGGCGACAGGTGCAGTGGCGAGCTGGCAGCGCTCAGCGAAATCCCGATGATCCCGAGACCGTAGCCATCGCTGAACACGCCACTGGTGGCGCTGACCGCCACTCGCAGGTGGAACGGACGGAACGGCGCTTCCTCGTAGTCGGCCAGGACCGTGGTCGAGCCCTGCCAACTTCCGCTCATGCCATACCGCCCGGGACCTGAAGCTGGCGGCATTGTAGGGAAATCTTCAGGTGCTGCCTACGCACGCTGCTGCGAGACCGGGTCGCCGCGCCGGCCGGCGCCGCGGCCGGATGCGCCCGTCCCGTGATTCCTTCCTGTACGATGCGCGCATGAAAGTGGCCACAGCCATTCTGGGCCTGCCGTTGGCCGCGTTGCTGGGCATCGCGCAGGCTGGAGATACACCCGTGGCGCCGACCGAGGCTGTGGGAACCACCCACGTCTCGGTGCTGACCGCGGACCAGGTGGTCCAGATCCTCGATGAAACCGTCGACTGGTATCGGACCCTGGGTACTCAGCAGCAGACGGCGAGCCAGCCGAGCGACCTGCTGATGCTGTACGCCAACCGCCAGACGGCCGACCAGGTCGTCAGTCTGGCCTTCGAACTTGCCCGCGCAAACGCCGAGTTGCTCAGCAGCGAAGCGAGCAGCGCGCCGCCTTCGGCGGATGAGAACGTCTCGCCACAGGCACTGGATCAGCAGCAGAAGCGGCTCGCGGCGCAACGGCAGGCGCTGCAACAGGAAATGGATGCTACTCGTCAGCAGCTGACCACCGGAAAGGGGGCGAAGGCCGATTTGACGGCCAAATTGTCGGAGCTGCAGGGCGAGCTCGACATGCTCAATGCGCGGCGCAATCTCCTCGATACGATGGTGCAGTTCGTCAGCGAGCGTGACGCGCGGGCGGCGAGTGCCAACGCTCTGAAGGCGCATATCGACGCCATAGCCGTTTCAATTCCCGCAGCTGCGCTGCCCGCGTCGGCCCCCGCGTCTGCTTCCGGCGGTACGTCCCCGGCAACGCCCGCTACACAGACCGCCGTGCCTCTGACCTCCGGCGGTGGAACCGGGGATAGGCTCGGCATCTGGGACCTGACCGCGAACGTGCTCAGGCTCGGCTCGAAGATCAGCACCATCGAAGCCATCGACCGTCGCACCGCCGCGCTGGCAAAGATCTTCACCGACATCCGCTCCTCTCCCATCGAGCGCCTGCAGGCACTGACGCGTCAGGGTGATGCGCTGGCCGCTCAGGCCGACCACGCGGGAAACACCGAACTGAAGGCCGTCCGGGATCAGTTCGATACGCTGGCGTGGCTCTTCAAGCAGACCTCCGCGATCCTGATCCCGTTGAGCAAGGAGGGCGTGCTGCTCAACCAGTATCGCCACAATCTCAACAGCTGGCGCGACACGATACGCCGGCAGTATCACGATGCCTGGGTGGCGCTCGGAATCCGCCTGGCCGTACTGGCGGGGCTGCTGGCCCTGGTATTCGCCGGGGCGGAATTGTGGAGGCGGGTGGTGGTGCACTACGCCCACGAGCCGCGGCGCCGCTATCAACTTCTGCTGTTGCGGAAACTGACGATGTGGACGCTCGTAACCGCCATCGTCGCGCTGACGTTCGTGACCGAACTGAGTTCCTTCGCCACCTTCGCGGGGCTCATCACGGCGGGCGTGGCGGTTGCGATGCAGAGCGTCCTGGTGTCGATCGTCGGGTACTTCTTCCTGATCGGCAAATACGGAATCCGGGTGGGCGACCGGGTCCAGATCGGCACGGTGACCGGCGAGGTCATCGACCTCGGGCTGGTCCGGATGCATCTGATGGAACTGAATTCACAGGGACCGCTCGGTGCGACCGGTCGCGTCGTGGCCTTTGCCAATTCCATCGTCTTCCAGGCCTCCGGCGGCCTGTTCAAGCAGATCCCCGGTGTTAACTTCATCTGGCGCGAGACCACGCTGAAGCTGCCTGCGGACAGCGATTACGGACAGATGAAGGAACGGCTGCTGGCCGCGGTCAGCAAGGTGGTGCACGACTACCAGGACGATATTACCCGCCAGACCCGCGAGATCGAGCGCACGACCGCCTCCGGCTCCGCCGGCGATGGCAGGCCGCAGGTGCAGTTGAACTTCCTCGCAAGCGGCGTGGAGGCCGTGGTCCGCTATCCGGTGCCGGCCCAGCGGGCCGCGGAGATCGATGAGCGCGTTTCCAGGGAGCTGCTGAACGTCATTTCGGGCGGTGCCGAAGCGGCCGCCAACCACGACTGATACAACAAACGGACGGTCCATGACGATCCATCGAACGCGGCGGTTCGCCGCCTTGGTGTGCTGCGCGTGTGTCGGAACGGCGGCCGCTCTGGAGCCGATCACGCACGAGAAATTGTGGATGATGCCGCGGGTTGGCGCGCCCGTGGTGAGCCCGGATGGCAAGTGGGTGGTGTTCTCCGTACTGGAGCCCTCCTACGAGCAGGACAAGGAAGTCAGTGATCTGTGGCTCGTGCCGGCGGACGGCAGTGCCGCGGCTCGCCGCATCACCCATACCAGGGCACCCGAATCGGACGTCACCTGGTCGCATGACAGTCGCAAGATCGCCTTCTCGACCAGACGGGAAGGCGATGAGGCCGAGCAGATCTACATCCTGGATCTGGCACAGGGTGGTGACGCCCGGCGTCTCACCCATCTCTCGACCCCTGCATCGAGTCCGCAATGGCGCCCCGACGATCAGGCCATTCTCTTCGAGTCGATGGTGTACCCGAATGCGCTCGACGATGAGGCCAACAGGAAGATCGCGGCGGAGCGCAAGGACCGTAAGTACAACGTCCGCACTTACGAGCATTTCCCGGTCCGCTTCTGGAACCAGTGGCTGGATGACCGTCAGCCGACTGTTCTGGTGCAGTCGCTGGCCCCGGGTGCGACGGCGCGCGACATTCTTTCGCCCACCGCTCTCGCCCACACCACGGGTTTCTCAGGTGTGATCCACGAAAACAGCGTGACGCTGGCCCCGCTCTGGAGTCCCGACGGATCCGAGGTGATCTTCGCTGCAACGACCGAGCGCTGGAATTCGGCTTTTGCGCACGTGGGGAATCATCTGTACCGCATGCCGGCCGCAGGCGGTGAACCCCGTATCGTCACGCCCGCGCCCGGTGAATACGCGGATGCCCGGTTCGCCCCCGATGGCCGCTCCCTCTATTTCGAATACGCGGTGCAGGACCAGGAGATCTATCACCTGGGTCGCTTGCAGCGGATCGGCTGGCCGACCCCGGGTGCTGCCGTTGCCGTCACTCCGGGTCTTGATCGGGAGGTTACCGGGTACGCCCTGACACCGGACAGCCGCAGTGTCTATCTGCTGGTGGCCGATGCCGGCAAGCAGAACCTTTATCGGGCGCCGGCTGGCGGCGGCAGGGCGGCACTGCTGGTCGAACCGGCCACGGGCGGCTACACGCATCTGGAGATCGCCGCGAAGGCGCGTCGTGCCGTGCTGATCGGCAGCTATGGCAGCTCGGTGAGCCCGCAGGAGATCGTGCGCATCGACGAATCCGCGCACCGTCACACCAACCTGACGCGATTCAACACGACGACTGCTGCCGGCATCGACTGGCAGCCGCCCGAGCACTTCTATTTCACCAGCAGCAAGCGCCGCAGCATCCACAACATGCTGGTACGCCCGCCGGGATTCGATCCGGCGCGCCGCTACCCGTTGCTGGTGGTGATCCACGGCGGTGCCGCCAGCAACAATCCCGACCAGATCAGCTTGCGCTGGAATTATCACCTGCTGGCCGCGCCCGGCTACGTCGTGCTGCTGACCGACTACACCGGCTCCACCGGCTTCGGCGAGCAGTTCTCGCAAGCCATCAAGCTGGACCCGCTGCGCACACCCGGACAGGAACTGGTCGAAGCCGTGGATGCCGCACTGGCACGATACAGCTTCATCGACGGAACCCGCGTGTGCGCTGCCGGCGCGAGTTACGGCGGACATCTCGCCAACTGGCTGGAAGCCTCCACCACACGCTTCCGCTGTCTGATCAGCCACGCCGGTGAGGTGGACCTCACGACTCAGTGGGGCGAGAGCGACTTCATCTACGATCGCGAGCTGACCAACGGGGGGCCACCCTGGGCCGGGGGCACCCTCTGGCGCGACCAGAGTCCGCTCAGTTACGCCGCGAACTGGAAGACGCCGATGTTGCTGAGCATCGGCGAGCGGGATTACCGGGTTCCGATCGGCAACACGCTCGAGGCCTGGAGCGCACTGCAGCGAATGCACGTCCCCAGCCGTCTGCTGGTGTGGCCGGATGCCTGGCACTGGATCCTCAGACCCGAGGACAGCCGTCACTTCTATCAGGAGGTGCACGGGTGGCTGGCCCGCTGGCTGGGCGAGGCGCCGGCGGGAACCGCGGGGACGGTCGCGAGCCCCTGAGTGGTCCTGAGCCCCTCGGGGGTCGTGAGTCCCTGGGCCATCCCGCGCCCGTAGTGTGAACGGCGTCACTGTCCGGCGGACACCGCCGGATCGAGGCGGTCGATTTTGAGATATGGGAACCGTCCGGCCACGCTGATTCGATCTAACTTCACCCTGTGAGAATCCGGGCCAAAGTCACAGCCCTGATCGCGGCGCTGTTCGTGGTGCTCGGCATCGCGCAGCTCGCCGTCCTCAAGGCCATCCTGCTGCCCAGCTTCGCGGAGCTGGAGCGGTCGGATGCGCACGTCGCCATGCGGCGCATCCAGTACGCCTTCGATTCGACCCTGGAGCGGCTCGAGCTCTCGGCCACGGACTGGGGCAACTGGCTCGACACCTACAGGTTCGAAGCGGACCGCAATCGCGAATACGTGACCGACAACATCACGGACGTAGGGCTCAAGCAGCTCAACATCAACGTACTGTTCATCGTTGACCAGCAGGGCAGCTTCGTCCTGGCGCACGGCATCGACCTGCGCAGCTCCGGCCCGCTGGGCCTGGACCTGCTGGCGGAGCCCGGTTTGCCGGCGGACTTCCCCTGGCGCGCCAACCTGCGTGACGGTCAGAAGGCGCGCGGCTACCTGCGTACCAACCTGGGCATCCTCATGCTGGCGGCTGCTCCGGTGCTCGACGGCAACGGTCACGGTCCCTCGCGGGGCATGGTCATGATGGGGCGCCTGCTGACTGCCAGCGAGATCGCCAGCATCGGTTCCCAGGCCCAGGTGAATCTGACGGCGCAACCCTACACGGGGGACTCCCTCGGCGACCGTCTGGAGGAGGACGGCAATCTCACGCATGTGTACCGCCCGCTGCGCGATGTCTACGGCCATCCCATCCTGACACTGCGAGTCGAGCTGCCGCGTAACATCACGAGTCGCGGCGACTCGGCGGTGAAGTACGCCTCCCTGTGCCTGCTGGCCGCCGCCGTGGCCACGGTGATCCTGCTGGTGATGGTGCTGAATCGCGTCGTGCTCGCTCCCCTGGGCCGCGTGACCCGCCATGCGGTCGAGATCGGCATGGACAAGGATCTGACCACACGCCTGGAACTCGCCGGTTCGGATGAGATCGGCGTGCTGGCGCGCGAATTCAACCGCATGGTGAGTCGCGTGGCGGAGTCCCGCACGCAGCTCGTGGACCAGTCCTTCCAGGCGGGATTCGCCGAATTGGCCAAGGGCGTTCTGCACAACCTCGGCAATGCGATGACGCCCATTGGAGTGCGACTGGCCCGCCTGCGGGAGCGTTTGCACGAGGCGCCGGTGGAAGATGCGTTGCGCGCGGTCGAAGAGTTGGAAAGCGGCGCATCCGATGCCCGGCGCAGACAGGACCTGGAGGAGTTTGTCCGCATGGCCTGCAAGGAGCTGGCCGTGATGGTGAAATCGGTCGAGGAGGATGTCGCCGTCATGAGCCGGCAGACCTCGATGGTGCAGGGTACGCTCGCCGAACAGATGCGCTCGGCGCGCAACGAACATGTGATAGAGCCGGTTCGCGTGGTCGACCTGATCGGGCAGGCCCTGGAGATCGTTCCCGATTCCACGCGCCAGAGATTGCGCGTGGACATCGAAGAATCGGTGCGGAAGATCGGTGTCGTGCGGATCGCGCGTACCGTCGTGCGGCTGGTGCTGCAGAACATCATGATCAACGCCGCCGATGCCGTGCGCGACACTGGCAAGGACAAGGGTACGCTGCGGATTCACGCGGAACTCACCAGGAATGGCGAGGGCGCCGAGCAGCTGTACCTGCAATGCGCGGATGACGGCGTGGGCATCGAAGCGGGCAACCTTGAAAAGGTGTTCGAGAAGGGATATTCGACCAAGTCGAGAGAGACCAATCACGGCATCGGACTGCACTGGTGTTCCAACGCAGTCGGTGCGCTGGGCGGGCGGATCTGGGCCGCCAGCGAGGGTCCGGGCCGCGGCGCAGTTCTTCACTGCCTCGTGCCTCTCGCACCACGTGACACGGTCGCCCTCGCCGGAGCTGCGTGAGGTCCATCGTGGCAAGCCAGAATCCAACACCTGTTCGGGTACTCATCGTGGACGATGATCCGGAAGTGCGCGACTCATACCGGCAGATCCTGCTGGAGACCGATGTCGGCGCGCAGGTGGCCGAGTTCCGCGAGTTGCGCAGCCGTCTGTTCAGTAAGAACACCAGCGCGCGACCGCGTGCGCACAGCGGCACGAGCTTTGCACCAGTGTTCTGCTCGCAGGCCGAGGAGGCCGTGGCAGCGGTTCGCGACGCGGTCGATCGGGATGATCCGTTCGCCGTGGTGTTCCTGGACATGCGCATGCCTCCGGGACGCGATGGCGTATGGGCGGCGAGCCGCATCCGCGAGATCGATCCTGCCATCGAAATCGTGATCTGCACCGCTTATTCGGACACCGACCCCGGTGAGATCGGCGGGCTGGTACCGCCCGAGGACAAGCTTTCGTATCTGCAGAAGCCCTTCCATCCGCACGAAATCCGGCAGATGACCATCGCGCTGGGCAGCAAGTGGCGCGCGGAGCGTCGCATCGTCAAGCTGGCCTACTTCGACACCCTGACCGGCCTGCCCAACCGCGAACAGTCGCGCAACCGCCTGATCGGCGCCATCGATGCGGCGCGCGAGCACCAGCGCACGCTCGCGGTGTTGTACCTGGATCTGGACAATTTCAAGAGAGTCAACGACACCCTCGGTCATGCCGTGGGCGATGAGCTGCTGAAGATAGTGGCCGCTCGGTTGCGCAACAGCGTCCGCTACGACCCCGATGGCGAGGGCAGGGCGCGACCCGGTGACCTGGCGAGACTGGGCGGTGACGAGTTCATCGTGCTGCTGCCCGATCTGCGTTCTCCCGGCGATGCAGGGATGGTGGCCGACAGGGTGATTGGCGCGCTGCGCGAGCCCATCCAGTTTGCTTCCACCTCCCTGGTCGTGACGCCCAGCATCGGTATCGCGCTGTTTCCACAGGATGGCACCGACGCGGAAACGTTGCTGCGCAATGCCGACCTGGCCATGTATTTCGCCAAGCGCAAGAATCCGGGCACGACGGCTTTCTACGATACGACGATGAACGCGTCCGCGCTGCGTCGTTTCACCATCGAGGACAAGCTGCGCACCGCGCTGGAAAAGGGCGAGCTGTCGCTGCGCTATCAGCCGCAGTTCGACGTACGCACCGGCACGGTCTCGGGCATGGAGGCCCTGCTGCAATGGCAGAGCGCCGAGCTGGGACAGGTCCCCGCCACGGAATTCATTCCCGTGGCCGAAGAAACCGGTCTGATTCTCGAAATCGGCGTGCAGGTGCTGCGCGATGCCTGCCGACAGGCGCGTCAGTGGCAGACCGAAGGCCTGAGCGTCGGTCGCATGGCGGTCAACGTCTCCGGGCGGCAGTTTGCGCTCGCGGAGTTTCCGCAGCAGGTGGCGGGCATCCTGGGCGAGACAGGTCTCGATCCTTCCATGCTGGAATTGGAGATTACCGAGTCGGTCGTGATGGCCGACGAGATCTGGGCGGAGAAGGCCACGCGTGAATTGAAAGCCCTGGGGGTCTCTCTCGCCATCGACGATTTCGGCACGGGCTACTCGAGCTTCGGCCGGCTACGTCAGCTCGCGGTGGACAGGCTGAAGATCGACCGCTCGTTCGTGACGAGCATCACCGAGGGCAGCGATGACCGCGCGATTGCCAGCGCACTGATCGCGATGTCGCGCTCATTGCGCATCCATGTGACGGCGGAGGGCGTGGAGAACTTCCAGCAGCTGGTGTTCCTGCAGGAACACGATTGTCAGGAAGCCCAGGGGTTTCTGTTGAGCAAGGCGCTGTCGGCGGCTGAGGCCGGCGCGCTGCTGCGGCGTGTGAGCGAAAGCAACGCCCAATCCTGCTCGCAGCGCCTGCGCACCATCATCAGTTGAGTCGGGACCGCTTCGGCGGCCCTGCAGCCCACTCGCCCGCGAGCGATCGGTTTTCGCGCAGGCGCGAGCAGCTTCCGCTCAGGCGTGGTCTGCTTCGGCCTTGCGCACGGCGGGCCGCTGCCTCAGCAGTTCGGCGTGGCGCGCCAGCTGGGGCAGTCGCTGGTGCAGTTCCGCGGCGCTCCCCGGATACCAGCTCGCCAACATGTGCAGATAAGGATCGGCGGCCGTGTAGGTCGCACCAAGAACGTACGGCGACAGCACACCGTGAATGAGTTCCAGGTGGCGCACGCAGTCCGCCATCCCCTGGGCCTTGACCTGCTCCGCCGCGGCCGTACCGGCTGTCGAAAATCGCTCCGGGTAATAACACCGCAGCACCGCTTCGTAGACGTTCGCCGACAGGAACAGCATCCATTGCAGGAAACGGGCGTGCGCGCTGCTCCCCGGCTGCGGCGCGAGCCCGGCGGCGGGATGCGCCAGTGTCAGATGGATGAGGATGGCGGCGGATTCGGCGATCGGTGTGCCATCCGGCAGGATCAGCGCGGGAACCTTGCCGGCCGGGTTGATGCGCCGGTAGGCCTCGAGCGCCGCGGCATCGGTGGCGACCCAATGTTGCTCGTACGGTGCGCCGATTTCCTCGAGGACGATCTGTGGAGCGAGTGAGCCGGCGTTCTGCCGTCCGTAGAGTTTGTACTGTGCCACGCTGTCGTCTTCCAGTTTGGCCACGCGTCGATGTGGCGCGCAGGGTGGCGGATCTTGCCACGAAACGACAGGGTGGAACAAACCCGGAGTGGGTCAAGTGGCGAAGGAAGGTCGGTCGGATGCCCTGCGGAGCGACGCCGCTCCTTCAGTGCGGACGATCCATCACGACCAGTCCGTCGCCTGACTCGATCACCTGCAGACCGAACGCACCCTTGAGAGTGGCACGCAAAGCGGCCACATCGCCGGCCTTGAGCACCGCTGAGATCGGCATCTGCGCAATCTCGGGCGAGCCGGCCGTGATGGGCACAGGCGTGTAACGACTGAATTCCCGCAGGGCGGTGCCCAGCGGCACCCGATCGAACTC
>Ga0335069_10006923_pt1 | contig 16423 bp, 14 predicted proteins | sample Lox_Sample_11_FD_206714 | JGI IMG/M metagenome (GOLD analysis project Ga0335069, IMG submission 206714) | Soil microbial communities from Loxahatchee National Wildlife Refuge, Florida, United States - Lox_Sample_1.1 | ecosystem: Environmental > Terrestrial > Soil > Wetlands | place: USA...
CCGACAACATGGGCGTCACGCCCGACACCTGGAAATAGCGATTGCCCGTATCGGCGGCCCTCGAGCGTGATCCGGCCGTCGTAGGCCCCCTCGGGGGGCTGCTGCTTTCCGCGGTACGCGCGGGCTCGCCGATGCTCGTCGTGCGTGCCGTGCGCTGGTGGCGCGATCTGGCGCGCCTCGGCGTGCGGTTGCCGCTCTTCGTGGTGCACGACCTGGGGCTGCTCTACGGAGCGCCACGCGAGCAGATCGAGATGGGGTCGCGCACCGGCGCGGAGGCCGCGATCGCACGCGTGCCGAGGCTCGCGGAGCTGGCGAAGGCCTACAGGCAGGTGGTGAGCGAGATCGCGCGCAGCCAGGCGGCGATGCGGGCGGCATCGATGAAGCTCGGCGACGACCTCGTGGTCGTCGTCCTCGCGCGCGTGCTCTCGAGCGTCGTGCAGCGCGTGCCCTCCCGTCCGCCCTGGGCCGAGACGCTGCCCCTCGACCCGGAGCTCGTGCGCGATCTGGATTCGCAGCTCCCCTCGCTGTTCGCCGCCGTCCCGCGCGCGTACGAGGCGGGGGTGCTCGATGCCCTCGGACGCTCGCGGCTCCACGTGCTCACGCTGGCCGATGCGCTCGACCTCGACACGCTGCGCCTGCTCGGCATGCTGGGCCCCGAGTCGACGGCGGCTGGCGCGCTCGCCCATGTGGACCTGCTGGCGGCGCTGTCGAGTCCCTCGGCCAACGACATCGTGAACTTTTCGCTCGAGCTCCTGCCCAGCGTGCTCGAGACACACCGCGCCCACGCGGCCGGAACGCACGCGGTGCACGGCTACGCCGGCGTCGGGCGCAAGGGCTCGATCGACTCCATGGTGCTGACCGAGCTCGCCTGGGACGAGCAGGAGCTGGCGCGGCGCATGGTCGACGGGGAGCTCCTCTTCTACACGCGCGAGCAGGCGCCCGACGAGGCGCGGAGGCTGCACTACATGGTCATCGACGCGTCGGCGTCGATGCGCGGGGAGCGCGAGGTGTTCGCGCGGGGTCTCGCGATCGCGCTCGGCAAGAAGCTGCAGCTCGCCGGTGAGGAAGTGTGGATGCGCTTCTTCGACTCGCGTCTCTACGACGTGCAGCGTGCGCGCGAGCGAACGCAGCTCCCTGCCGCGTGGCTGCTCGGGTTCAAGGGGGAGCGGGGGCGCAACCCGGCGCGTGTCTTCGCCCAGCTCGCGACCGAGATCGCGCTCCTGCGCACGCGCGATCAGCGCGACCCGGTGATTCACTTGATCACGCACGCGGCGCTGCACGTGCCGCGGCCTCTCGTGCAGGAGGTGAGGCGCCAGGCGCACCTCTTCGGCGTGTTCATCCTGCCGAGCGGAGGCGCGCTCGACCTCGAGTGGCTCGATCTGCTCGAGGGCTACGCCGTCGTGGACCACGCGACCCTGCAGCAGCGCAGCGCGCGGGCCGCGGCAGCGACGAAGATCGTGGACGAGGCAGCGCGGGTGTCGCTCCCGCCGAAGAGCATCGCGCCGCCCCCGCCGCCTGCCGCGTAGCTGCCGGCTACCGATACTTGCGCTTGCGGCTCTTGCTTCGGTTGCGGGTGGGGCCGACGTCGTGGTCCGGGTTGCGCGCCGGGGGCAAGCTCGCTTCGAGGGCATTGCGCACCCGCTCGATCTCCGGACCGAAGCGCCCCGCGAGACTCTTGAACCGCAGCGTCTGCTCGATGGCGCCGCGAAGCGCCGGGTCCTGCACCGCCGTCCAGCGGACCAGCAGATCGAACACCGGCACGCCGAAGCGGGCCGCGACGACCCCCGGCCCCGTGCCGAGCGCCTCGATGAGCGCCTTGTGCCCCGGATATCGCGCGGCTGCTCGCGGAGCGTCCCGGGCCAGCGTGAACGCCTCGTCGAGTCGATCGAGAACGCCCTGCGCGTCGTGCAACGTCGAAAGCCACGCCTCGTGTCCCAGCGCGCGCACGACGGCCGCAGCGTGGAAGTAGCCGTCCGTCCAGCTGCTCACTTCGCTCACGAGGGCATCGCCGGCAGAAGCCCCCACCCGCGCCAGCCCCTCGATGACTGCATCGCGCACCCGGAAGCGCAGATCGTCCGCGAGCGCGTGAAGCTCGCCCACGAGTGAGGCGCGACCCTTCGCGTCCGACGCGGCGGCCCGCGCTGCTATCGCGTACACGCCGCACACTGGCAGAAACTCGAGCGCCGTCGCGCCAGGCGCGCGGTCCGGAGACAGTCGCGCCATCGCCAGCATGGTCGCGTCCGCGCGAGCCCCGAGCGACCGGCACGCCTGCGCGAATGCCTCCGCCAGCTCGGTGTTCATTCGCGTCCCCGGCAGCCGTGAGCCGCGCGTCAGCAAGTCATAAAGGCCTGCCGTTCGCCCAGAGACGGCGTCGGCGAGTGCACGCGAAAGGGGATCACCGGTCATCGGTGGTGCCAAGGGTGGTTGGCGTTCGTCAGGTTTGCCATCGGTTTGTTCTTTACCGCAGAGGCGCAGAGAACAGAGGAGAGGAGAACGCAGAGGGTTTGTGCTGCATGCACGCACGCGGCTCCAGCGCTTGCGGGAACACGTGCTAGACCCGTCCACGGCTGACGCGTAGCGTTCACGTAGATGCACTGGCCCCTTAGCTCAGCCCGGATAGAGCAGGGCCCTTCTAAGGCCAAGGTCGCTGGTTCGAATCCAGCAGGGGCTACCCGAGCTTCTCGCCGACGCGTCCGATGAGACCGATAGCGTGGAGCTCGCTGTCGGCATCCGTCGTTCTGGGGGTCGCTGCATGCTCTGGCAGCAGCAGCGGGCCCAGTGGGGCAGGGGACGCGGGGGAGGCCGATGCGACGGGGAGCGACGCTGGACTGGATGGGAGCCGCGACGCGCGCCCGGATGCGAGCGGCGCGGACAGCGAGGTGGGGGATACGGGGACGCTGGATGCTCCGGGAGATGGAGCGTGCACGAGGGCCGAGGTGCCCGATGGCTCGTGCGTGATCACGCTGGCCTCGGGGCTGAGTGCGCCCGCGGGGATCGCGATCGATTCGCAGAACGTGTACTGGACGCTCTCGGTGCCGGACGGCGGGGGTGCGGTGATGGGCGCGGCCATCGGGGGCGGTGCGGTCATGACGATCGCGTCGGGGTTGCAGGAGCCCCTGGGGATCGCTTCGGACGGGACTCACGTGTACTGGGCCAACGCCGGAGGCAAAGACGTGATGACCGCGCCGCTCGACGGAGGGGCGCCCACGGTGGTGCTGACAGCCTCGACGAGCCCGCAGTACGTCGCCGTCGATGCGACCGGGCTCTATGCGACGACGTTCGGGGGCGAAGTCTGGTTCGCCCCGCTCGATGGCGGAGCGCCGGCGGTGCTCGCGGCCGGCCAAGGGCAGCCCGGGCCCGTCGTCACCGATGACGCGAGCGTCTACTTCACCAGCTTCGCGGGCTCGGCCAGCGTGGTCAGCGTGCCGAAGACCGGCGTGCCCGAGGGCGGAGCGCCTGTCGTGATCGCGTCGAACGAGGTGCAGCCCTTCGGGATCGCACTCGACGCCACGCGCGTGTACTGGACGGCTCTCGGCAGCGGCAGCGTGCGTGCGGCTCCCAAGACCGGGCTCGGCGACGGCGGCGCGCCCACGGTGCTCGCGACGGGACAGGTGTCGCCGACCGGCGTCGCCGTCGACTCCAGCAACGTGTACTTCACCAGCGAGGTGGGACCCGGCGCACTGCTCACGGTCCCCATCGGGGGCGGCACGCCAGCGACCTTCGTCTCGGCGCAGACGTACCCGTTCGCCGTCGCGGTGGATGCGCGCAACGTCTACTGGACGGATCTCACCGCCGGCGGCTCGGTGCAGCAGGTCGCCAAGTGAAGCGCGTGATTCAGGCGATGCGGCGGCGCGTCGTGCGTGCCGTCGGGGTGCCACCGTGGAGCAACCCGTCCACATCCATCCCGAGCGCCTCGCAGAGCTGGTGCGCCACGAAGAACGACGGCCCGAGCTCCCCGCGCTCGAGTCGCGCGATGTAGTTCGGCGAGAACCCGGCTGCCTCGGCGAGCTGGGCCTGCGTCCAGCCGACCGACTGGCGCGCGCGCCGCACGGCTTCACCGACGGTCGCCGCGAAGGCCTTGGGGTCGTCGTTTCGCAGCGGTCTCACCGATGCGAGCCTGCGGCGTGGGCCGGAACCGAGAGCCATGGGGCCAATGTAGCGCGAAAAGACCTGCGTGGCGCTAGGATGACTGCCGAGCCAGGCCCATGGCGAGCACGGAAGTCGACGTCGGCCACGTGGTGGCGGGAAAATACGAGCTTGTACGCCTGCTTGGGCGAGGCTCCATGGGCGAGGTCTGGGCTGCCCACCACAAGACGCTGGGGGAGCAGGTCGCCCTGAAGCTCCTGAGCCAGCCGGGCGCGGCGGAGGACGGCGAGGATCCCGCCACGGCCGCCGCCCGCTTCCTCTTCGAGGCCCAGGTGGCCGCCCGCCTCTCGCGCAAGACGCGCCACATCGTGCGCGTCACCGACCACGGCGAAGAGGGGGGCGTCGTCTACCTCGTCATGGAGCTCCTCGACGGCGAGACGCTCGAGCACGTGCTCGAGCGCGACGGCGGGGTGCCCATCCCGACGGTGGCGACCATCGTGGCGCAGGTCTCGCGCGCGCTAGCGAGAGCGCACGCCGAGGGTGTGTTCCACCGCGACCTCAAGCCGGCGAACGTCTTCCTGTCGCACGACGAGGACAGGAGACCCCTCGTGAAGCTGCTCGACTTCGGCATCGCGCGCACGACGCACGCCCACCGCGCGGCCTCGGCGTTCGCGACTGCCAAGGGCGTCGTCTTCGGGACGCCGAGCTACATGAGCCCCGAGCAGGCGCGCGCATCGGCCAAGCTGGATTACCGCTGCGACCTGTGGGCACTCGCGACCATCGCCTACGAGGGCATCACCGGCGAGCTGCCCGTGAACGGAGAAGACGCCGACGAGCTGCTCATGAACCTCTGCGCCCACCGGATCGTGCCGCTCCGCCAGCGGCGGCCGGATGCGTCCGAGGCGCTCGAGGCCTTCTTCGCGAAGGCGTTCGCCGAGAAAATCGAGATGCGCTTCCAGACGGCGGAGGAGTTCGCGACGGCGTTCCACAGGGCGCTCGGGTCCGTACCGCCGCCGATGGACGAGGATGGGCGCGAACGGAGCGGCGGGCAGACCTTCGACCTGCAGCCGCCGAGGACCCGCGGGCGCGCCGTATTCGTCGCGGTGGGTGTGCTGCTCCTCGTGTGCCTGGCGATCGGCGCCGCGTGGCGTGCGCTCGCGCGATCTCGGCAGTCGCCGGAGCTGCCCGCCGCGGCAGCTGCCACCGAGCAACCCACCGCGACGTCGGCGCCTGCAGCTTCATCCCCTCCTCCGCTGCCCACGGCGACGCTGGACGACCCGTCGCCGGCGGTGCCCGTTTCGGCGCTTCCGCGCCAGGCACCTCGTCCACCGATCGGTCCGTTCCCGCGGCCTACCCACCAGCGCCCGTCGGGGCCTTCGACGCCGGCGCCGACGCCCAGCAAGAACGTCGACAAGAGCGAGGTCTTCTAGCTGCGGTAATCTGCTGGGGCTTTGGCGACGCTTCGCTTGCTCTTGCCAGCGCTGGCCGTGACCGCCCTCGGGGCGTTCACGCCGTGCGTGGCGCACGCCGATCCCGTCTCGGACGCGAAGGACCTCTTCACGCGCGGCCGCGAGCTGCGTGCGAAGGGTGACTGCGCGGGAGCCGTGCCGCTCTTCCGCAAGGCCATCGACCTCTACCCGGAAGGACTGGGAGGCGTGCGAAACCTCGCGGAGTGCGAGGAGCAGCTCGGGCACTACGCCTCGGCGCGCCGGGCGTGGCTCGACCTGAAGCGGGCGCTGCTCACGACGGACGACAAGAAGTACGAGGGCTGGTCGAAGGATGCGGAAGCTGCCGCCGCACGCCTCGCCCCGAAGCTGGCGACCCTCACCGTGGACGTGTCCTACACGACGCCCGATGGGCAGGCCGCGCTCTCGAAGGGCGTGACCGTGACGCTCGACGGCGAGATGCTCGCCCCGGCGCTCATCGGCACGCCGCTCGAGCGCGATCCGGGGCATCACGTCGTCCGCGCCGCGGGCGATCGCGTGCAGGAGCCGCAGCAGCAGGCCGTGGACCTGGTCGCGGGCGACAACAAGCACCTCGCGCTCCGAGTGGTCGTCAGCCCGCCGCCGACCTCGCTGCCCGAGCTCTCCCCGCCGAGCAACGATACGGGACCGGCGCAGCATCCGCCCGAGGGTCAAGCGGAAGAGAACACCGGTTCCGCGAGGAAGACCGTCGCCTGGATCGCCATCGGTGTCGGCGCTGCGTCCCTCGTGGGAGCGGGCGTGAGCCTGGGGATACGGCAGTCGGCGCTCAGCGACGCGCAGAGCGACTGCGGGAACTCGAACCTGTCAGGCTGCCCGTCGAGCAAGCAGGACAGCATCCACTCCGACGTGAGCCGCGGGCAGACGGCGAGCACCCTGTTCACCGTGCTGGGAATCGTCGGGGTGGTCGGCCTGACCACTGGAATCGTGCTGCTTGCCACCGGTCACGGGCATTCGCAGCAATCTCGGCTCATCATTACTCCGACGCTCGGCGGGGCATCCGCCGCGTGGAGATTCTGACGATGCGCCGTCACCTTACCTTCGCCCTCGCCCTCGCCGCCGTCGGCGCGTGCACCTTCCCGAATGCGACATTCTCGGACGGCGACGCCGGAGACGACGGTTCGGCCCCCTACGACTCCGGCGGGACCGATCGCAGCGCTTCGAGCAGCAGCGGAAGCAGCGGCGGCTCGTCGGGTTCGTCCGGCGGCGGCGACGCCGCGAAAGATCACGGAGGCCTCGGAGATTCCGCGTCGGACGTGACGTCATCCGACTCCACCTCGTCGTCGAGCGGCTCGTCCAGTGGCGGCGGCCCTTGCGACATGGACAGCGACGGCTTCGAGGCGGCGGGCGCGCCCTGCAACGGCACCGACTGCTGCGACACCGACGCGAACGCGAACCCGGCTCAGACGATGTTCTTCGACATGCCCGACAAGTGCGGGTCGTTCGATTACAACTGCGACACCAAGCTCACGCCGAAATACAGTGCCAATCTGACGTGCTCGGGCGTCCCGGCCATCATGTGCTTCTACGACTGCCCGAGCAGCCCGTGCACCTGCGGCGGGACGCAATGCAACTACGGGTATCTCAGCGCCGACCCAGGCTGCGGCAACTCGGCTGCCTACGGCACCTGCACTTCGAACATGCTCGGCACCGCCTGCGTGGCGCCGTCGACCGCCCCGAACCAGATTCAATCCTGCAACTGACGCGTGCCGGAGCTTCCCGACATCGAGGTGTACCTGCACGCGCTGCGCAAGCGCGTCCAGGGTGAGACGCTCGAGCACGTGCGCGTCGCGAGCCCGTTCCTCGTGCGCACGTTCGATCCGCCGATCCGCGCCGCGGAGGGCAAGCGCGTGGAGGGCCTGCGGCGCATCGGCAAGCGCATTGTGTTCGACCTCGAGGGCGACCTGCACCTCGTCGTGCACCTGATGATCGCAGGGCGCTTCAAGTGGGCGAAGCACGGGGCCAAGCCCCCCGGCAAGATAGGCCTCGCCGCGTTCGACTTCCCTGGAGGCACGCTGCTCCTCACGGAGGCGTCCACGAAGAAGCGCGCATCCCTTCACCTCGTGCGCGGCGATGAGGCGCTTCGCGACATCGATCCGGGTGGCATCGAGCCGCTGGGGTCCTCCCTCGCCGAGTTCAAGGAGGCGCTGCAGCGGGAGAGTCACACCGTCAAGCGCGCGCTCACCGATCCGCATCTCTTCAGCGGCATCGGCAACGCCTACTCGGACGAGATCCTCTGGCGGGCGAAGCTGTCGCCCGTGCGCCTGACCCGCGCGATGACCGACGACGAGATCGCCCGCCTGCACGAGGCCACCCAGGTCGCCCTGCGCGAGTGGACCGAGCGCCTGTCCCGCGAGGCGGGCGAGGCGTTCCCCGAGAACGTCACGGCATTCCGCGAGGGCATGGCCGTGCACGGCCGTTACAAGCAGCCGTGCCCGGCTTGCGGCTCCCCCGTGCAGCGAATCGCCTACGCCGACAACGAGATGAACTACTGCGCTCGCTGCCAGACCGGCGGCAAGCTGCTCGCCGACCGCTCCCTGTCACGGTTGATGCACGGAGACTGGCCCAAGACCCTGGATGAGCTGGAGGCGCGCAAGAGACGCTGAGGGCGCGCTGGCCGGTGCTACGGCCCGTGCATGGCTTCTATCCGTTCCGGCCTAGTGACGCTCTTCGCCGCGGTGCTCGTGTCGTGCTCGAGCGGGTCCGGCTCTTCGTCGTCCGGCTCCGGCAACACCCAGCTGCAAGCGAGCATCGGCCCCATCCCGCTGAAGCCGAGCGAGGAGACGACCGTGTGCATGGTGATGCCACTCGGCAACACCGAGGACGTGGTGCTCGACGGCTTCGACATGAAGCTCGCGCCGGGCTCGCACCACCTCATCGCGTATCTCACGGACGCCGCCGTCACTGCGCCCAATACGTTTGCCTGCTCGCCGTTCACGGGCGTCGTCATCGGGACGGACATCCCCATCGCTTTCGCCAATGCCGAGAACATCGACTTCTCGTTCCCGAAGGGGGTCGCGATGGACATCCCGGCGAACTCGAACATCAAGATCGAGGCGCACTACATCAACGCCTCGGCGAACGCGATCGAGGGGCACGGTGAGGTCACCTTCCACACCACGCCGAAGACCTCGGCGCCGCCGTACCAGGCCGCCAACTTCCTCGCGGCAGGCACGGTGAACATCAACATCCCGCCGAACTCGTCGTACTCGACCGGTCCGCTCTTCGCGTCGCCGCCCGCCGGTACCCACATGGTGATCGTCACCACGCACGAGCATCGCCTCGGCACGCGCGCCCAGGTGTGGGCCAGCGCGAAGGAGGGCGACCTCTCGAACGAGATCGCCGACGACAGGAACTGGGCGAGCCCCGCGTGGAGAACTCTGTCACCGCAGATCGACTTCGACGGCACCAACGGCCTCACCTATCAGTGCGACTGGACCAACACGACGGACCAGACGGTCACCTTCGGCGAGAGCGCGCTCGACGAGATGTGCATCATCGCCGGGTACTACTACCCGTCGCAGGGCATTCTCGGCTGCATCGGTCACGGCTGCAAGACGAGGAACTAGTCACTCCCCAGCCGGCGGACCAGCGGGCGGCGGGCGAGCGCTCGCGATCTTGGCGCTGTCGCTCTGCTCGAGCGGCGGCTCGCCCTTGAGGCCCGTCACCTCGTAGGTCATGACGGGCTGCTTGCGGCCCTTCACGGTGATCTCGCGCACCGGGCGCGCCTCGATCGTGTCCTTGGTGAGCGCCCAGGTGTCCTCGCTGATCAGCACGTTGACCCCGAGGTCCTTCGTGTTCGTCTCCAGGCGCGAGGCGAGGTTCACGGCGTCGCCGATGACCGTGTACTCCATGCGTCGCTCGCTGCCGATGTTGCCCGCGACCACCTCGCCCGTGTGAATCCCGATGCCCGTGCGCAGGTTCGGCGCGCCGCGCTCGGCCAGACGCGCGTTGAGCCTCTGGAGCGCCTGGCGCATGCGCACGGCGGCGCGGACGGCGTTCGTCGCATCGTCCGGCTTGGGTACCGGCGCGCCGAAGACCGCCATGATGGCGTCGCCGATGTACTTGTCGACCACGCCGCCCTCGTGCATCACGATGGTCACCATCTCGGTGAAGTACTCGTTGAGCAGCCCGACGAGCTGCTGCGGGTCCATCTTCTCGCTGATGGTCGTGAAGCTCCGGATGTCGGTGAAGAGGATCGTGACCTTCAGCGACTCGCCGCCCAGCTGCACCTTGCCGGCGAGCAGGTGCTGCATGACCGTCTCGGTCATGTACTTGCCGAACGTGGTGCGCAGCTTGTCGCGCTCCTTGAGCCCGTCGACCATCGTGTTGAAGCCGCTCGCCAGGGCCTCGAGCTCGTCTCCGGTGCGCACCGGCTCGACGTGCACGTAGTCGAGCTTCTCAACCCGCTGGAGAGCCGTGTTCACGCGGCGCAGCGCGAGGGACATGATCGACGCGAGCCGGCTGCCGAGGGCGACCGAGACGACGGCCGCGACGGCGAGGATCGCGAGCGCGTAGAGGAGGTTGCGTCGCACGATCGTCTGGATGTCGCTCACGTCGAGCGCGGCGACCATGCTCACGTTGCCGAGGCGACCGTGGAGCTGCCGTGGCTCGAAGCGCTGAACTGCCCACGAGCGCGATCCCGCGTCCACGATGCTGGTGTCCGTCTGTCCCGCGGCACCGACCGCGCCGCTCGGAAACTCGTGCGTCGCCCCGACGACCTTGTTGTCGTCTCCGAGCACCGCGAGCGCCAGTTCCAGTCCGAGCTTGGCGCTCGAGTTGCGCAGGTACTCGGCGTCCACGGGCATGCACAGGACCACGCCACCGACGCTCGCGATGGGCGCGCCGATGACGTAGGCGGGCGGCGCGTTCGTCGCCGCCTCGCAGCCGTGCTCGATCACGCCCCTGAACTCCTGGCCCTTCGAGATGTCCGCGAGCTCCGGCATACCGTCCACCGCGGCGGGCGGGTGCTCGCAGCCCACCTGGGCGAGCACCTTGCCCTGGGCGTCCAGGATCAGCACGTCGATGTTCGGATAGACGCCGACGAACACCTGCGCGAGCTGGCGCGCCCGATCGGCGTTGCCCGCCTGGATCGCATGGCTCGTGGCGCCGTCGGCCGAGAGGATGCGCGAGGCGAGGGTGAGGTCCGCGAGGTCGTCGTCTAGCTCCGTCTGGAAGGCTCGCTCCGCATCGGTGACGCGGTCGTCCACCTCGTCGACGAGCTGCCGGTGCAGCAGCCAGGAGAGCACCGGCAGGGCCGCGAACATCACCACGACCGAGAGCGAAACGAGCGCAGTGAGCTTGGCGCGGACGGTTGGCAACCGCAGAAACATTCGAAAGGGGATCGTAACCAAGCTGCGGTAGGGTGGCGACGTGGATCTGGTGCTTCGTAGCAAGCGCGTGGTCCCGCCCAACGGGGGGGCGCCGGTGAGCGCGACCGTTCACGTGCGTGGCGGCGTCATCGACCGCGTCGACGCCTACGAGGCGCCGTCCCCGCCGGGCGCTGCCTTCGAAGACCTGGGCGACCTCGTGCTGATGCCGGGGCTCGTCGACACCCACGTCCACGTGAACGAGCCCGGCCGCACCGAGTGGGAGGGGTTCGCGACGGCCACGCGCGCCGCGGCCTCCGGTGGGGTCACCACCATCGTCGACATGCCGCTCAACGCGTCGCCTCCGACGACGACGCTCGCTGCGTTCGAGGCAAAGGCTGCTGCGACCGAAGGGCAGATCGCCGTGGACGTCGCGCTGACCGGCGGCGTCGTCCCGGGCAACCTGGCAGAGCTGCGGGCGCTGGTGGACGCGGGGTGCGTCGCGTTCAAGTGCTTCCTGGTCGAATCCGGCGTGGACGACTTCGGTCACGTGGGCGAGGGGGAGCTGCGGCGCGCCATGCCCATCCTGGCCGACGTCGGGGCGCCGCTGCTCGTGCACGCCGAGCTGGCCGGGCCCATCGACGAGGCGTTGCGCGCCCAGGGCAACCTCTCGGACGCGGAGCTCGTGCGATACGTGAGGTGGCTCGAGTCGCGCCCGCGCGAGGCGGAGAACGCCGCCGTGGGCCTCGTGGTGCGGCTCGCGCACGCCACGGGGGCGCACGCGCACGTCGTGCATCTGTCCTCCTCCGACGCCGTGGCGGCGATCCGCGCCGCGCGCGATGCGGGGGCGCGTGTGTCGGCAGAGACGTGCCCGCACTACCTGTTCTTCGCCTCCGAAGACGTGCCGGACGGGGCGACCGAGTACAAGTGCGCGCCGCCCATCCGCGAGCGTCACAACCGCGAGCGGCTCTGGGAAGCGCTCGCGCAGGAGACGGTCTCGCAGATCGTCACGGACCACTCGCCGGCGCCGGCTTCGCTCAAGTGCAGCGACTCGGGGGACTTCATGCGCGCGTGGGGAGGCATCGCGTCGCTGGAGCTGGGGCTGTCGGCGACGTGGACGGAGGCGAGCGCGCGCGGGTTCGACGTGACGCGCATGGCCGAGTGGATGTGCGCGGCGCCGGCGAGGCTCGTGGGGCTGGGCGGGCGCAAGGGAGCCATCGCGCCCGGATACGACGCGGACTTCGTGGCGTGGGACCCCGACGGGGAGAGGGTCGTCGACGCCGATGCGCTCCACCAGCGGCACAAGCTGACGCCCTATGCGAGGCGGACGCTTGCGGGGGTGGTCCACGCGACGTACGTAAGGGGCCGCAAAGTGTACGCCGCCGGCGCCCACGTGGGGCCCCCCGCCGGGCGGCTGCTCCGCAGAGGGAGAGCATGACTGAGAGCTTCACCGAAGCCGTCGACCTCGCCGCCGAGCGCCTTGGAGGCGCCGTGCTCTGGGCGAGCGACGAGTTCTTCGCGGAAAAGGAGAACCTCCTCAAGGCGGCGCAGCCGGTGTTCGTGCCGGGCAAGTACGGCGAGCGCGGCAAGTGGATGGACGGCTGGGAGACGCGCCGGCGGCGCACCAACCTGTCGGAGCACGACTGGTGCATCGTGCGCCTCGGGGTGCCGGGGATCGTGCGCGGCATCGTCGTCGACACGAGCCACTTCACGGGGAACTACCCGGAGTCGTGCAGCATCGAGGTGTGCAGCGCGCCCGCGGAGGCGCCGCTCGAGGTGGTCGAGAAGGCCGCGTGGCACGAGATCGTCCCGCGCTCCAAGCTCGCGGGCGATGCGCGCAACGCGTTCGCCGTGGAGCGTACCTGGCGGGCGACCCACGTGCGCCTGCGCATCTTCCCGGACGGGGGCGTGGCACGACTGCGCATCCTCGGCGACGCCATGCCCGAGCCCCGATGGCTGGGGCGCGCCGGCACCGAGCAAGACGTGGATCTCGCGGCCGTCGAGAACGGGGGGACCGTCGTCGCCGCGAGCGATACCTTCTTCGGTCCGCGGCATGCGCTCGTGATGCCGGGGCGCGCCGTGGAGATGAGCGACGGGTGGGAGACGCGGCGCACGCGGCGCGAGGGGCCCGAGTGGGTCGTCGTGAAGCTCGCGGCGGAGGGCGTCGTGCACCGGGTCGAGATCGACACGTGGCGCTTCAAGGGCAACGCGCCCGAGAGCGCCTCGCTCTCGGTCGGCGCGTCGCCGGACGGGCCGTGGACGGAGATCCTGCCGCGCACCAAGCTGCTGGCCCACACGCGTCACGTGTACGACGCGGAGATCGCGCCGCACGAGGACGCACGCTTCGCGCGCCTCTCGATCTGGCCCGACGGCGGCGTGAGCCGCCTGCGTCTCTTCGGCACGCCGACACGGGCCGGTCGCGAAGCATGGGGAATCGCTCGCCTCGACGCGCTCGCGCCGGGGGAGGCTCGCGCGGAGCTTCTCGCGTGCTGCGCGTGCAAGACGTGGGCGGCGCGCATGGTCGAGGCACGACCCTTCGGGACGCTGGCCAAGGCCGTCGCGCAGGCGGCGCGCGCGGCCGATGGGCTCGCCGATGCCGACTGGCTCGAGGCATTCGCGGCGCACCCGCGCATCGGAGAGAAGAAGGGTGATGCCCGAGGCTGGTCGCGCCAGGAGCAGTCGCGCGTGAGCGAGGCCAGCCGCGCCACGGTCGATGCGCTGGCCGAGGCGAACCGCGAGTACGAGACGAAGTTCGGGTTCACGTACATCGTGTGCGCGACGGGCAAGAGCGCCGACGAGATGCTGGCCATCGCGCGCGACAGGCTCGGGAGCGACCGAGCACGCGAGATTGCTCGAGCCGCCGAGGAGCAGCGGAAGATCACGGAGCTGCGCCTGGAGAAGCTGGTGATCCGATGACGAGCCCCATCACGACTCACGTTCTCGATACCGCTCGTGGTGTGCCGGCGCGCGGTGTGCGGGTGTGGCTCGATCGGGAGACCCTGCCGGGCGTGTGGACGCTCGCGGGTGAAGGGACGACCGACGACGACGGGCGTCTGCGGACGCTCTTGCCGCCGGCGCCGTTCGAGGCGGGCGCCTATCGCATCACCTTCGACGTGGGGACGTACTTCGCGGCGCAAGGGGTGACGTCGTTCTGGCGGCTCGTCACGGTCAGCTTCGTCGTGCCGGAGGGGACGAAGCATCAGCACGTGCCGCTCCTCGTCAGCCCCTTCGGTTACTCGACGTATCGCGGGAGCTGACGTGCGCGGCGCGTGGTGGTTGGTCGTGGCGCTCGCTGCGTGCGGGCGAGAGGTGCGAAAGCCCGTGCCGACGGCGACGCCGATCGCCCCTGCGACCCCGACCCCGACCTCGACCCCGACCTCGACCCCGACCTCGACCCCGACCTCGACCCCGACCTCGACCCCGACCTCGACCACGACCGCGACGCCGACCACGACCGCGACCGCGACGCCGACCGCGACCCCAAAGGTCGCGTGCAAGAACGACGGCTCGTTCCCGTCGCCGTGGAACGTGCCCGAGGCGTCGGGCGCTGCCGAGGTCGAGCTCCGGCGCGGGACGAAGGAGATCCTCGTCATCTCCGACTCGGGCCGCCACGGCGCCGCGATGGCGTGGAGCGCATCGTCGGGCACTCGCGCTCTCACGCTCGCGGTCGACGACGCGGCTTCCGACGACTTCGAGGGCATGGCCTGGCTGGCTCCGGGGCGGCTCTACACGCTCACCTCCTCCGGCGCGGTGCGCACGTACGTGCCCGACGGCTCCGGTGGACTGCGCGCCGAAGGCCCCGCGTACGCCGTCGGTGCTCCGCCCCTATCGTGCTCCGACCTGCACGGCATCAACTGCGGCAAGAACTACGAGGGGCTCTGCCTCCGCCGCGCGGGCGCGGCGGGCAAGTGCGCCGGGTACGCCGCGAGCAAGCAGGAGACGGCGCTTTACTGCGTGAACCGCGACGCGTCGGGGCGGCTCTCCATCGATGCCGCGACGCCTCCGATGCACCTCGATCTCGCGCGCCTCACGACCCACGAGGGAGTGCTGAGCGACTGCGCCTTCGGTGCCGAGGGCGGACCCGCGCAAGACGTGCTCCTCGTCACGACCAACGTGTTCGGCGGATCCGCCACGTACATCGTCGACGAGGCCACCGGTCGCGTGACGTCCCTCGATCTCGTGACCACGCCGACCAACGAGGCAATCGCCGTGGACCACGAGGGCGCTTTCTACGCGTTCATGGACGACAACGGCGACAAGAGCCTCGCGCTCCGCTTCACCTGCTCCGGGTGGTGATCGCCTTCTCTCACTGCGTCGGCGCACCGTCCACGAACCAGCGCGCCAGCGTGTCGCGCTCTTCCTCGGTCATCTCGGTGCGATTGTTGAGCGGCATGCTGCGCGTGACCACGACGCGCGCCCGGATGCGTTCTTTCCAGAGCCCGACCTCCTCCCGCGTGTCGAAGCGCACTGCCGCGGGCGCGACCGGGTTCGACACGATCGTCGGGTGATCCGAGTGACACGGCGTGCAGCGCTCGTGCAGGATGAACTTCACCGAAGCGAACGCCACGGGAGGCGTGTTGGGCAAGGTGGCGGCCGACGCCTGCCCTCCCTGCGGCTTCATCACGAAGAACCCGACGGTCCCCACGCAGACGAACACGGTCGCGGCGAGCGCGGGGATCCACGCGCGGAAAGTGAACCGCACGTTGAGCCAGTGGCGCACGAGCGCGCCGCCGACGAACAGGATGCCGAGCAGGAGCCAGCTCACGGAGCTGCCGTAGATCGTCGAGAAGTGGTTGCTCAGCATCGTGAAGAGCAACGGGAAGGTCATGTAGTTGTTGTGAATCGACCGCTGCTTGGCGTGCGCGCTGTCACGCGGGTCCTGCGGCTTGCCCGCCAGCGTCGCCGCGACCAGCTTCCGCTGCGAGGGGACGATGTGCATCGCCACGTTGCCCGCCATGCACGTGCCGAGCACGGCGCCCACGTGGATGAACGCGGCGCGGCCGCTCAGCACGTGGGTGAGGCCCCACACGAGTGCCGCGAGCAGCGCGAGCGACACGGCGATGGCGACGCTCTCGAACTTGCCGAGCAGCCGCCAGACGCCGTCGTAGACGATCCACGAGCCGAGCACGACGCCGATGCCGATGTGCACCGCGGCGCCCGGCGAGAGCCGCGCGACGCTCGGGTCGATCATCAGGGTCGCGCCGCCCGTCCAGTAGAGGAGGGTGAGCAGCAGAAACCCCGTCATCCACGTCGTGTACGCCTGCCACTTGAACCAGTGCAGGGTGCGCGGCATCTCGCTCGGCGCCAGGAACTTCTTCTCGACGTCGTAGAAGCCTCCCGAGTGCAGGAGCCAGATTCGTCCCAGGTGGCGGTCGTTCGCTCCCTGGTCGCGCACCAGGTTGCGGTCGAGCCAGTTGAAGAGCAGCGAGTTGCCGATCCACATGATGCCGGCGACGAGGTGCACCCACCTCACCAGCACGTCGAGGAGCTCGCGGGCGTTCTCGAACATCTCCGCCCTTTCTCTCAGGAACCGCGGCGACCCGCGAG